>Ga0315899_10002004_pt1 | contig 22865 bp, 12 predicted proteins | sample LakEriMetagenome_2_FD_203518 | JGI IMG/M metagenome (GOLD analysis project Ga0315899, IMG submission 203518) | Freshwater fungal communities from buoy surface, Lake Erie, Ohio, United States - Buoy 4 MA112 | ecosystem: Environmental > Aquatic > Freshwater > Lake | place: USA: Lake Erie, Ohio... | reverse complement strand
GCACTCCGTGCGCGAGAGAGAGCTGTGATTGCTCACAGCAGTCCAGAGCCTTCGGCTGGCTTGTACGGAGAGGCTTGTGGGGAGAGGCGCGTGCCCGGGCTTGTTCGGAGGGGCGGGTAGGCGCACTCCGTGCGCGAGAGAGAGCTGTGATTGCTCACAGCAGTCCAGAGCCTTCGGCTGGCTTGTACGGAGAGGCTTGTGGGGAGAGGCGCGTGCCCGGGCTTGTTCGGAGACAAGGCCGGGACGGCCTTGTTACGGCTGGGGGGTTGGGCGTTGCCAGCGTTGCCAGCATTCGAGGAAGCCTTCGGCGAAGTCTTCGGGGCGTGCGGCGGTCCATGCGTCGATTTCGTGCGGGGCCATCCAGACGCCGGTTTCGATTTCAGCGGGGGGCCAATGGAGCGGTTGGTCGGAGTGGGTGGTGAAGAGTTCGACGAATTCCATGCCTGTGCCGGGGCAGGCTGGGACGGTGGCGGCGAGGAGGAGCCGGTCGGGGGTGGTGCGGATGCCGAGTTCTTCTTCGAGTTCGCGTACGGCGCAGGGGAGGTAGGCTTCGCCGGCGTCGAGGTGGCCAGCGGCGCTGCTGTCCCATTTGCCTGGCATTTTGTCTTTGAGGTGGGAACGCTTCTGGAGGAAGACCTCGCCTGCGGCATTGAGGACGAAGATGTGGACGGCGCGGTGACGCCAGCCGTTGGCGTGGACGACGGCGCGTGGGGCGGTGGAGGTGACGACGTTGTTTTCGTCGACGACGTCGAAGATCTCGTCGTCGCGCTGGGCGGGTGGGGCGTCGTGGCCGCGCCATGCGTCGGCGAGGGCGACCCATTGGGCGACGGAGAGTTCCTGACCGCGGGCGGTGGGATTGATGTTGGCGGCGGCGGCGATGACGTCCCATGGTCGGTCGTCGCGTGGAGGGAGGAGATTGCGGAGCATTTTCCGGCGCTGGGAGAAGCCCGAGCGGAGGAGGTGGTCGATGGCGGCCTCGTCGAAGGGAGGGAGATCGTGGCGCGGGCGCGGAGTTAGGACGACGACCCCGCTATCGACTTTGGGGCGTGGGACGAATATGTCCGGCGGGAGTTTGCGGACCATGGCGGCGTTCCAGCGGAGTTGGGTGCGGACGCTGAGGAGCCCGCAGTCGGGGGTGCCGGGGGCGGCGCAGAGACGGTCGCAGACCTCCTTCTGGAGCGTGAAGACGGCGCGCTGGACGGGGCTAGGGTTGACGAGCCAGCGGCGGACGATTTCGGTGCCGACCGAGTACGGGAGGGCTCCGATGAGTTTGAGCGGCTGGGATTTGAAGTAGGGGCGGAGGTCGAAGTGGAGGGCGTCGCCGTGGATGACGGTGACACCGGGGAGCGAGCCGTATTTGGCGCGGACGAGTTCGACGATTTCGTCATCCTTTTCGAGGAGGATGAGGTGGCGTGCGGATTTGACGAGGTGGGTGGTGAGGGCGCCCATTCCCGGGCCGATTTCGATGACGGTGTCTTCTGGGGCGATTTCGAGTTGGTCGACGATCCATGAGGCGACGGAGACGTCGGTCATGAAGTTCTGGCCCATGCCTTTGGCTGGTTCGATGCCTGCGGCGGAGAGATCGCGGCGCTGGCGGCGCTGGTCGTCGCTGCGGTAGTGGTTGGATTTGCGCATGGTGTGGGAAGGGACAGAGATGTCAGGGAGGCGGGAGGAGAGCGGGCGGGGAGGAGAGAGGGGAGAGGGCGTGGGGGAGGATGGCGGAGAAGGCGGAGACGGCGGCGGCTTCGGCGGCGGGGTCGTGCTGGAGCCCGTTGGCGGCGGCGACGAGAGCGGACTGGTGGAGGGCCTTGCGGGAAGTCAGGTTGAAACGTGCGAGGACGGCGGCGGCGTCGGGTTGGAGGTGTGAGGGGATGGCGTGCCAGATGGCGGCGGCGACATCGGTGGCCATGCGGCCGAGGCCTGCGAGGTCGTGGTGGCGGTGGTCGTAGGCGTCGCAGAGTTCGGCCTGGCAGATTTGGAGGTCAGGGAGCGAATGCCATGCGTGGAGCATGCGGATTTCTGCGTCCCAGCCGGTGCCGAAGTGGATGTGCTTGAGAGCGGAGCGCTGGAGACACCATTCGCCGGAGAGGGCGTAGCGGAACTGGCCGAGATAGTCGAGCCACGGGATGGGCTGGGTGGCGGATTCGGCGAGGGCGAGGCGGAGCGGTTGGAAGAGGAGACGGAAGAGACGCCCGTGGAGGGAAGCGGCGTGGCGGGCGTACCAGCCCTTGGTGCCTGCGAAGCCGGCGTCCGGGTGGAGGACAGGCCATGCGAGCCGGGCGAGGAATTCGGGGGAGGCGCAGGTGATGTCGGCGTCGTGTGCGGCGACGGCGAACGTGTTGGGGTTGGCGAGGGCGGCGCGGGTGCAGAGCCAAAGATTGCGGCCTTTGCCGTGAGGGAGGGTGGCGGCTTCCGGCGGGAGGGGTGGGGCGACCGGGTTATCGTGCCAGAGGATCTCGACCGAGCAGGGGAGATCGTTGAAGAGCGATCGGGCGAGGAGGTAGTGGTCGTGGGAGGCGGCGTCGAGTCCGACGACGACGTGGTGGAGCCATGCGGTGGCGGCGAGGGATTGGCGGATGGAGCCGAGGGCTGGGGATCCGAGTTCGCGGGCGTGGGTGGGGAGGACGAGCGTGAGCGGGCGGAGACGGGACCACGCGGTGAGGTCGCGCTGGAGGGCATCGCCTGCGGCGGAGGCGAGCCGCGGGAGGGAGGTGACGGAGGGGAACTGGAAGAGATCGGACACTGGGCAGAAGGAGGTGATGGATGCAGGGGCGTGCGGCTGCAAGGAGAGGGGCGGCAAATCCCCGCTGGCGGAGGAGGGCGGGATGGGTTGGGGAAAGGGATGGGGCGAGCGCTGATCATTGTGCACTATCATTACCGGCCGGGAGGCGTGCGGCAGGTGGTGGAGTGGGGCGCGGCGGCGGTGGCGCGGTGCTGGGGGTGTGATCGGGTGGTGATGCTGGGTGGGGAGCGCGTGCCGGAGGGATGGCGCGGGGAGTTTGAGCGGGCGGTGTTTCCGATTCCGGTGCGGTGGGAGAGTGATGCGGGTTTGGGGTACTGGAGTGAGTTTGCGGGGGAGGGCGGGGCGGAGGAATTGCTGAGGAGGGAAGTGGGGAGTGGGGATGTGGTGTGGGCGCACAATCTGAGTGTGGGGAGGAGATTGCGATTGGGAGCGATGGTGGTGCGGGTGGCGGAGGCGGCTGGGGCGTCGGTGTGGCTGCACCAGCATGACTGGTGGTGGGATGGGCGGTGGGAGCGGTGGGTGGAGTTCGGGGAGCAGGGAGTGGAGAGCCTTGAGGAGGCGGTGGCGTTGACCTTTCCGGCGGGTGAGCGGGTGAGGACCGTGGCGGTGAATGCGGCGGATGCGAGGTTTGCGAGGGACGTGCTGGGGCGGGCGTGCGGGTTCGGTGGAAATCCGCTAGTGCGGGTAGAGCCGGGGCGGGCGGCGGTGGAGGAGGCGCTGGAGTGGCTGCGTGGGATGAGCGGGGGCAGACCAGTGTGGGTGTATCCGGCGCGGGCGTTGCGGCGGAAGAATTTTGCGGAGGCGGTGCTGGTGATGCGGGCGGTGGATGATGGGGCGATGCTGGTGACGACTGGGGGTGTTAGTTCCGGGGCGGAGCGGGGTTGGTATGCTGGGATGGAGCGTGCGGTGGAGGAAGGCGGGTGGCCGGTGCGGCTGGCGGTGGCGGAGTTGGATGGGGCTCCGACGGTTCCGGCGATGATGGGGGCGGCGGAGGCGGTGGTGATGAGTTCCTTGCGGGAGGGATTCGGGCTGCCGTGGTGGGAGGCGGCGGTGTTGCGGCGGCCGTTGCTGGCGCGGCGGCTGGCGGGGACGCGGGAGACCCTTGAAGCGGTTGGGTTGGGGGCGAGTGCGGCGTGGGATGCGGTGATGGTGTCGAGGGAGACGTTTGATGCGGGGGCGGAGGAGGAGCGGGTGGGCGAGCGGAGGGAGCGTGTGCTGGGGATGCTGCCGGGGGAATTGCGAGGGGTTGTTAGGGGTTGTGCGGAGGAGTCTGGCGGGCTGGTGGATTTCGGGGCCTTGAGTTTCGAGGCGCAGCGGGAAGTGGTGGACTGCGGGGTGGGGTTGGAGGAGCGGTGGAATTCGTGGTTAGGGAAAGTGCGGGGAGGGATGCGGGTGCCGGCGGAGGTGGATGAGGTGAGGGCGGGGCCTGAAGCGTGGGCGGCGCGGTTTTGCGGGATGGGGCCGGATGGGGGAGGGTTGCGCGGCGGGTGCGGGGGCGAGCGATTGGGTGCGGCGCTGGGCGTGGTGGTGCGGGAGTGGTTGCGGCACCCATTGCTGTGGCCCTGAGCGGAAGGATGGTTTGCTAGCGCCTGACAGATGGGATGTGCCCGCCGGCATTTCGGGCCGCTGGGGAGTGGCCAAGCTGTGTTTGAAAAAGCCGGAGGGCCGTTAGCGGGAGGCTTTTCCTGGCGTGGGAAGGGACTAGTGCAGCCCGGTGGATGGTGCTTCGCAGCGGCAGCGACAAGGCCGGGACGGTCTTTGGTTTCATCGAGCAGCCCTCGCTGATGCAGCTCGGAGATGAGTGCGGCGACGGATTGCTCGGTGATGCGGGCGTTCTTTTCGTGGTTGGCTTTGAGCTGCGCGGGCTGGTCCCACGGCGAGCTCTTGCCATCCGCAAGAAAGGGCTCGCGATGCACCTACCTCCTGCCCCGGCACGACAAACTGCGGCGACTCAGCACTACGGGCGACGAACGCGGCCAGCAGCAGTTGGGCGAAGCTTAAGAGCGTCGATTTTACGCCAGCACCTCCCGGATGACGTGCCCGTGAACATCCGTCAGCCGACGGTCGATGCCGCTGTGGCGAAAGCTAAGCTTTTCATGATCGATGCCGAGCAGGTGCAGAATCGTCGCGTGAAAGTCATAACTGGTCGTCACGCCCTCGACGGCCTTCCACGACCACTCGTCGCTTTGTCCGATAGAAGCGCCGGCCTTGATGCCCGCACCGGCAAACCACGATACGAACGTGCCGCCATTGTGGTCGCGGCCCGTGCCGCCCTGACTAAAGGGCATCCGCCCAAACTCCGTCGTCCAGACGAGCAGGGTGTCATCGAGCAGGCCCCGCGTTTTCAAATCCATGAGGAGGGCAGCGGCGGGCTGGTCCATGCTGCGTGCGGCGCTGCCGAGTTCTTTGGCGATGTCGCCGTGGTTGTCCCAATTGCCCTGACCACCGCCGTGCCCGCTCCAAACCTGCACGAAGCGAACGCCGCGCTCCACCATGCGCCGCGCGAGCAGGCAGCGTTTGCCAAAGTCGGCGGTCTCGGGCTGGTTGAGGCCGTAGAGGTTTTTCGTCGCGTCCGTTTCGCCCGCGAGGTCGAGCAGTTCCGGTGCGGAAAGTTGCAGCCGCGCGGCGAGTTCGTAGCTCTCGATGCGGGCGGTGAGTCTTGAATCGCCGGGGCGTTCGGAGGCGTGGGCGGCGTTCATTTCACGCAGCAGCGCGAGACCATCGGCGCGGCTTGCGGGGGTGATGTGCGTCGCACTTGCGGGTGGCCGCAGATGCGTGATGGGATGTGGCGCAGCGGCGTTGATGACCGTGCCTTGATGATTTGCGGGGAGAAAGCCGGACGTGAAGGCACTGCGGCCGTTGTAAGGCAGACCACGTGCATCCGGCAGTGCGACATAGGCGGGCACATTGTCGGCGAGACTGCCGAGCGCGTGGGAAATCCACGCGCCTGCGCTGGGGAAACCCGGCAGCAGGAATCCACTCGTCTGCAAATACGCCGCCGGGCCGTGGACGTTCGACTTCGACTGCATGGCCATGAGAAAGGCCATATCATCCACCTGTTTTGCGAGGTGCGGCAACGCGCTGCTCACCCACCGGCCGGACTGTCCGTGCTGTGCCCACTCGAAGGGACTTTTCATGACCGCGCCGGGCGTGCTGATGCTCGCCTCCACGCGCTCGCCGGCACCGGGATTAAACGTCTGCCCGTGCCGAGCGATGAGCTGCGGCTTGTAGTCGAAGAGGTCGCACTGACTCGCCCCGCCGTTCATAAAAAGCTGGATGACGCGCTTCGCCTTCGGCGTGTGATGCAATGCCGCCGTTGCGAAGGCATCGCGTTGCATCAGCGACGCGAGCGCGATGCCTCCAAGTCCAGTGCCAAAGGTGCCGAGAAAATCGCGGCGGGTGAGTGCCGGGTTCATGGCTCAGTCGAGATGGAGAAATTCATTGCTGTTGATGATGACGTGGACGGCGTTCGCCAAGCCGTGGGTTTGTGCGTAGGCGGTGAAGCGCGTGAGTTCGTCGGCGTTCGGCACGCGTTGCAGCAGCAGTCGGAAGGTGCGGGCGATTGCGGCGTTGGCTGGCGCGTCCTTTTCCATCCGCGCCGCGATGTGCTCGCACTGCCGGATGACGAACGCATTGTTCAGCAGCGCGAACGCTTGCAGTGCCGTCGTGGACTGGCTCCGGACGGGCGTGAGCGAGCCGCCGTCGGGGGCATCGAGCGCGTCCATGAGCGGGTCGGCCACGGTGCGAAAAACGAAGCGGTAGATGGCGCGGCGGCGGTTCTCCGGCGAGTCGGGCGGGAAGGCTTCATAGTCGAGAAATGCGGGCGCTCCGCCGTCGGGCATGAAGGTTGCCTTGCCGCGATGGACGAACTGAACTGCTGCCGGACCACCCATCGTGAGGTCGAGCTGCCCGCTCATATGCAGCAGGCTGTCGCGGACCTGCTCGGCGGTCAGGCGCGAGCGGTTCATGCGCCAGAGCAGGCGATTGTCCGCATCAAGCGCCATTGCGTCTTCGCGTTGGGTCACGGCTTGCCGATACGTCGCGCTTGTGACGATGAGCCGGTGCAGTGCTTTCAAGGAGCCGTGCGCCTCGTCGCGGAACCACACGGCCAGCCAGTCAAGCAGTTCGGGATGCGAGGGTGTGCCGCCCATTTTGCCAAAGTCGTTGGGCGTGTCGCACAGTCCGCGCCCGAAGTGATAGTGCCACACGCGGTTCACGATGCTGCGCCAGAGCAGCGCGTTGCGGTCATCCGTGAGCCAGCGTGCGAGCGCGGCGCGGCGTGCGGATTCCTCGTTCAAATCCGCGATGGGCAGCGCAGCTTCCAGACCCGGCAAACAAGCCAGCGCAGCGGGGCCGATGAGTTCCGCAGGCTTGTTCGGGTCGCCGCGCGTGAGCAGGTGAATCGGGCGCGGGAACGGCGCGGGTTTGTGGCTGCCATTCGCGGGAAAATCGCGCGTGGCGGCATAGACCATCTGCGGTACAGGCAGCGCGGCGAGTGAGCGCTCCACTTCCGCCGAGAGCACTTGCAGTGAAAGTTCGCGCCGCTCCTCGGGCGTGCGCTGGGCCTCCGGCTTGCGCAGCAAATCTGTCACCACTGCGGACAGCGGCTCGTGCTGGTCCGCTGGGAGTGCGCCAGTGGAAAAGCTCAGGCGGAAACGCCCGAGTTGATGAGCCGCCGTGCCGTTGTGCTCCAGCCGTACGATGAAGGTGGTGCCCGCGTCGTGACTGAGCGGCGCCTTGAATTCAAACACCGCCTCATGCGCCTCGCCGTAGCGCGGATGGATGCTCCAGTGCGTGTCCGCGCGGCCATCAATGGCATTCTCGATGACATCGCCCTGGTCGCTGTGGTCTGCCGTGGCGCGGGCGAATTCCACCCTCACCGCGCCCATGGTCTCACCGCTGCCCGGCTGGGCGTGAACACGAAATTCCGTGAGATGAAAGTTGCCCGCTGGGTCATAGCGCCCCGGCCCTTTGCCCGGCAGTCGTTCATCCGGCAGCGCCTCCAGACGCAGGGCGCGAATGTCCTTCGCCTTCGTCTGGGCCGTCACGATGAACGTGTCCTTGTCTGGCCTCGCCCCGCTTACAAACCACGAGCCATCGGTCTGCCTCGCAAAGCTCGTATCCGCGCCCGTCGCGCTCGTCACGCTCACGACGTCGAGCGGTTGCCAAGCCTCGCTGCGCCTCGCATGCCGGTCAGCGATGGCCGCCACTTTCTGCTGCATCTCCGGGGCATCGAGCGATGTCAGCAGCGCCGCATCCCGCCGGGCAATGGCCGCTTTTCGCGCCAGCAAATCCTGCCGTCGCGCATGCGTCGCCACTTCCGCGTCGTAAGGCCGGTCCGCACGGTCCACGCCCGCGAAGACCGCCTGCAGCGCGTAGTAATCCCGCTGCGAGACAGGGTCGAACTTATGATTATGGCAGCGGGCGCAGTGGACGGTGAGACTTTGGAAAGTGCTCATCACCGTTGTCACCATGTCATCGCGGTCGAGCACCTGGGCGAGGCGATGGTCGAAGGTATCTTCGCGCACGCCCACCATCAGGGTCTCATCCCACGGCCCGGCGGCGAGAAAACCGAGTGCTATCGTGGCCTGCGGGTCTGCGGGAAACAACGCATCGCCCGCCACCTGCTCCTGCACGAAACGGGCGTAAGGCTTGTCCTCGTTAAAAGCGCGAATGACATAATCGCGATACGGCCACGCATTGGGTCGGGCGTGGTCGTGGTCATTGCCATGTGTGTCTGCATAGTGCGCCACATCCAGCCAATGCCGCGCCCACTGTTCACCGTAGCGAGGAGAGGCCAGCAGGCGCGTGACCAGTTTTTCGTGAGCCTGCACGTCCTTGTCCGCGACAAAGGCTTCCACTTCCTCCGGCGTCGGCGGCAGCCCGGTGAGGTCGTAACTCAGCCGGCGGATTTGCGTGCGCGCATCCGCTTTTGGAGAAATCGCCAGCCCTTTTTCCGCGAGCTTCGCGCCGATGAATTCATCGATCGGATTCCCGCCCGCAGAAGCCAGCGCAGGTTTCAACAGCGGTGTCAGCGACCAATGCGGCTTCGGGTCCTTCGTCGCACCCGCCAACTCATCTGGCCAAGCCGGTCCCGCATCAATCCACGCCCGCAGCGTCTCCACCTCCGCCGCGGTGAGCCGGGGCTTGTCGCTCTGCTTCGGCGGCATCAGCATCTCCTCATCCTCGCCGCTCACGTAGCGGATGAGCGGACTTCGCTTAGCATCATGCGGCACCACCGCCGCCTCCCCGCTGTCACCGCCCTTGATGGCAATATCCCGCACATCGAGCCGATAGCCATTTTTCTGTTTCTCCGGCCCATGACAGCCGTAGCAACTGCGCTCAAAAACAGGCCGCACGTCGCGCGCGAAATCGGGCGAAGCGACCGCCAGCGCGACAGTGGGCATGAGTGCCAATGCCCAAATGCCAAAATCAAACCTCATCCGAGCACCTCCTTGATGACGTGCCCGTGAACATCCGTGAGGCGCATGTCGCGGCCGCCGTGGCGGAAGGTGAGGCGGGTGTGGTCGAGGCCCATTTGGTGGAGGATGGTGGCGTGGATGTCGTGGACGCTGACGGGATTGATGACGGCGTTCGCGCCGAACTCGTCGGTTTCGCCGTAGGCGGTGCCGCCTTTGAATCCGCCGCCGGCCATGAAGAGACTGTAGCCGCTGACGTGGTGGTCGCGGCCGGCGGCGGCAGTGATGGCCGGGGTGTGCGGCGTGCGGCCCATTTCACCGGCCCATAGGACGATGGTTTCATCCAGCAGCCCGCGCTGATGGAGGTCGGTGATGAGCGCGGCGACAGATTGCTCGGTGATGCGGGCGTTCTTTTCGTGATTGGCTTTGAGCTGCGCGTGCTGGTCCCACGGCGAATTGTTGCCATCGAAGCTAGGGCAGGTGATTTCCACAAACCGCACACCCGCTTCGACGAGTCGGCGGGCGCGGAGGGCCTGCGTGGCATAGAGGCGCTGATGCTCGTCCGTCGAGTCGAGGCCGTAGAGCTTTTTGATGTGCTCGGGCTCGCGGCTGATGTCGGCGATGTCGGGCACAGTGCTCTGCATGAGGAAGGCAGTCTCGTAGTTGGCGATGGCGGCTTCGATGTCTTGCGCGTCGGAGCTTTGCGCGGCGAAGGCGGTGTTTTGGGCGGCGAGCAACGCGAGTTTGCGCCGCTGAGTCGCAGCGGCATCAACCGGTGCGATGTTATCCACGGCGGTTCCCTTGGCCCGCATCGTGGTGGCCTGATGACTCGCGGGCAGGAAGGAGCTGCCGAAGTTTTCCAGCCCGCCATTGGGCACCCAATCGTTGTTGAGCAGCACGTAGCCGGGCAGGTTTTTGTTTTCCGTGCCGAGGCCGTAGGACAGCCATGCGCCGAGGCTCGGGGCTTGGCCGCCGATACGTCCGGTGTGGAGCAAAAGATTCGACTGACCGTGCAGCGGAATCTCTCCGACCATCGAGCGCACCACGCACAGATGGTCGGCCACGTCAGCGAGGCGCGGGAACAAATCGCTCACCCACAGCCCGCTCTTCCCGCGCTGTTTGAACTCCCACGGACTGCCCAGCCACACGCGGCCCGCATTGGAATCCGACCGCTTCGAGGTCCAGCTTGTGCCGATGGGCTGGCCCTGATGCTTCTTGAGCATGGGCTTGTAATCAAAAGTGTCCACATGGCTCGGCCCGCCATCCATAAAGCAAAAGATGACGTTCTTCGCCTTCGCTGGGAAGTGCGTGGCCGCGCTGGCCTCGCGGGAGAACAATCCATTCAGCGCGAGCATGCCGAACCCGGCGGAGGCCTGCTGAAGAAAACCGCGCCGCGTGAGCGCGGGGACGATGGAGCCGGGACAGGTGGAGTGTTTCATAAGCTTAGCGGTAATGGATAAACTCCTGCGTGTTGAAGATGGCGTGGGCGAGCAGGGTCCACGCGGCTTCGTTGTGCAGGAGATTGGTTGTGGAGAAGTCGCGGGCGGCGGCGGTCCATTGCTGCAACTCACTCGCCTGTGGAGCGCGGGCGAAGGCTTGGATGAACATGGCACTGACGCGTAGCTCGGGTGTCACGCCAGCACCTCCTTTACGACGTGGCCTTCCACATCCGTCAGCCGGTAATCGCGGCCTCCGTGGCGATAGGTTAAACGTTCGTGGTCAAAGCCGAGGAGTTGGAGAATTGTGGCGTGAAAGTCATGGACGTGCACAGGCTTCTCCACGGCGCGGAGGCCGTGTTCATCGGTGGCTCCATGGACGATGCCGGGCTTCACTCCCGCACCTGCGAGCCATGAGCTGAAGGCCCACGGGTGATGCTCGCGACCTTTGGCATCGGCGGTGTTGTTGAAAGGTGTGCGGCCAAATTCGGTGGTCCAGACGACGAGTGTGTCATCCAGCATGCCTCGTTGTTTCAGGTCACGCAGCAGCGCGGCGATGGGCTGGTCCACATTCTTCGCGAGCGGTTCATGCGTCAGCATATCGCCGTGCGCATCCCAGTTTCCGGACGAGCCGGTGTCGATGAGTTCGATGAAACGCACGCCGCGTTCGGCAAGGCGACGCGCTGCGAGACACTGCCAGCCGAAACCGGTCGTCTGCCCTCGCTGCAAGCCGTAATCGGCGATGGTGGCGTCGTTCTCCTTGCTGAAATCGAAGACATCCGGCACCGCCATCTGCATCCCGAAAGCGGTCTCAAATGAGCGCAGCCGCGCGGCCAGCAGACTGTCGTGCTGGTGTGTGGCGAGGTGGCTTTCATTGAGTGAACGCAGGGCGGCGAGCTCAAGCGCCTGACGGCCGGCGGGGACGCGCGGGGCGATGTTCGCGACGGGCGTGGCCCCCGGAACAACGAGCGTGCCCTGATGCGCGCCGGGCAGGAAGTCGCTGGCATACACCTGTGTGCCAGCATACGTCTGCGCCGGTGCCAGCACGACGAAGGATGGCAGGTTGCGATTCGGCGAGCCGAGGCCGTAGCTGGTCCAGGATCCAATACTCGGACGCGACTGCGTGAATGAGCCGGTGTGCATGCCGAGCGTGGCGTTGTAATGATTCGAGTGCGAGGTGTGCATCGAGCGGATGAGGGCGATGTCGTCCACGCACTTCGCCATGTGTGGGAAGAGTGTGCTGACTTCCGTGCCGGACTGCCCATGTGCCGAGAACTCCCATTGCGGTCTTTTCAAATAGATGTGCTCGTAGCCCGGGCGGTTTTTGATTTCCGGGTGGTCAAGCTTCAACTCCATGCCGTGGTCTCGGAAGAGCGCGGGTTTTGGGTCGAAGGTGTCGATGTGTGAAACGCCGCCGGTCATGAACAGGAAGATGACGCGCTTGGCTTTTGCGGGAAAATGCGGCGCATGCACCGCCATCGGGTCGCCATCGTCTGCCATGAGTTGTTGGATAATGCCTGGGAAAAGTGCACTGCCCGCGACGGCGGAGCGCAGGAATTGTCGGCGTGAGCAGGTGGGACAGTTGTTCATGGAATTAGTCGAGATGGATGAATTCATTGCCTGCGAGCAGCACCCGCGAGCAGGCGGTCCATTTCTCCTCTGCCGTGCCGGGATAGCTTTTCAGAAAATCCTCAGCCCACGTCTGCTCGTCGTCGGTGGGCTCGCGCTGGAGTGTGGTGCGGAAGGCGTGGCGGAGTCGCGCGGTGTCGTCTGGCAGAGCGGTAAGGGACGCGGCGAGGCGGGCGGCTTGCGAGTGGAAAAATGGGTCGTTCAGGAAATAGAGCGCCTGCGTCGGCACCGTCGTGAGCTGGCGCGTGGCGGTGCTCGCATTCGGGTCCGCGCCGTCGAAGAGCGTGAGGAAAGGATGGCTGCGTTGACGCTGCACCATTTGATAGGCGGTGCGTTTGGCGTTGTCATAGATGGCGTTGAACGGCCCATGCTGCGTGAAACTCCACGTCGCTTCCGGCGGAAAAGGATGCGCCGCGCCAGGTGTGAGATCGAGGTTGCCGCCCGAGGCGAGCAGGCTGTCGCGCAGTTCCTCGGCGGTGAGGCGGCGGCGGGTGAAGTGCGAGAGCAGTCGATTGTCTGCATCGCGCGTCGCCGCCATTTCGCTCACCGTGCTGGCGCGCTGATAGGCGGCGCTGGCCATGATGAGCCGGTGCAGCGCCTTGAGGCTGCGTCCGTCTTTTTCAAAACGAACGCACAGCCAATCGAGCAACTCGGGATGCGTCGGACGCTCGCCGCGCGAGCCGAAATCATTCGGCGAGCGCACGAGTCCATGGCCGAAATGTCCCTGCCAGATGCGGTTCACGATCACGCGCGTGCTGAGCGGCGAGCGCACGATCCAGTCCGCCAGCTCGCGCCGTCCACTGCCTGCGCCGGGCGGCACCGCCTCGCCGCCGAAGAGCGAAAGCCAGCGCCGCGGCACTTCCTCGCCGGGCTTCTCCGGGTCGCCGCGCAAGTGCAGACGGACATTGACCGGTGCGGCTTCCACCACGGCGAAGGCGACCGGCGCGACTGGCTCCGGCCCGGCCTCGGCATCGCGCACGCGAATGATTTCCGCCTCCTCGCGAGCGAGCACACCGAGCCCCGCCAGCGCCGTGCCGCCGCCCGTCGTCGCGATGTGCTCCAGCGAAAACGCCACGCCATCGCCCCCGCCGGGATGCACATCCGCCACGCGGCCCGCGACCGCGATTTCGCAATCGCCCGGACTCACCCACGCCACGGCCACCGCGCCCTGCGGCCCCGGATGCACGAAGAAGCTGCGCGGCGGCAGACTCGTCCACACGGCCACGGGTTGGTCGGAAGTGTTCACCCAGACCATCGGCGTCGCGCCACTGCGCCACGAATTCAGCGCGGCGTGACCCTCCACCGCCTCCACCTTTTCGCCGAGGAAAACGGGGCCGTCCTTCACATCGAGAAAGCACCACGCACTGTCCGCGCCGGGATTGCCCGCGAGCAGCGAGGGAATGAGGTCGCGCAAACTCCAGCGCCGTGCCGCGCCACCGAGTTCGGTGATTTCCCATTCCACGAGCGTGCTGTCTTCGCCGTGACTGGCGCGCGGGTCCACGACGAGCAGGAGAATCTCACCCTTCCGCACCGCGATGCGCTCGAGCGGCTGCTGGTGTCCCTCGGCCAGACTCACCGAGCGGCCTTCGCCCACATTCGCCGCCGCCAGCACGCGCTTCGCGGCGGTCATGTCCTGCTTCAATTGCGTGCGGGCCGGTTGCGCTAACGCCGCGATTTCCTTCAGCCGCGGCTCACTCTGTGCGCGACGCTCGCGCCACGGAGCTTTTAGCGCGTCTGTCTCCGCTGGCGTCAGCATTGGCACGAGGTCGCGCGGCTGGCCTTTTGCCTCGCAGCCCGGAAAAGAAAACCGGCTGCTGGCAAGCATCCCGTATAACGCATAGTAATCCTGCGCCGTCACGGGGTCGAACTTGTGGTCGTGACAGCGGGCGCAGGCAATCGACAGTCCGAGGAAGGCCTTGCCGAGGTTATCAATCACGTCCTCGTGCATAAAATGAACCTCCTTGTCGCTGTCGTGGCCGAAGCGGCGGGCAACCGCGAGATAGCCAGTGGCCACGATTCCCTCCGCGTGCGCCGCGCCACTTTCACCAGCCCGCAGCACGTCGCCGGCAAGTTGCAGGCGCACGAACTCATCGAACGGCAGATCGCGATTGAACGCCTCGAAGACCCAATTGCGATAGCGCCAGATGTGCGGCAGCGGACGGTCCGTATTCTCGCCCGCCGTGTCGGCATAACGCGCCACATCGAGCCAATGGCGGCCCCAGCGTTCGCCGTAGTGCGGCGAAGCGAGCAGGCGCTCGGTCAGACTGCGGATTGCTGATTGCGAATCGCGGATTGAGTCCGCTGCGAAGGCCTCCACTTCTGCGGCTTTCGGCGGGAGTCCGGTGAGGTCAAAGGTGGCGCGTCGAATCAAGGTGCGGGGGTCTGCGGGCAGAGCCGTCTCCAGCGCCTCGGCCTCCAGCCGCGCGAAGATGAAACGGTCGATCTCATTGTGAGCGGCCCCTTTCGTCGCAGGCACCGGCGGTTCCACGATTGGCTGAAACGCCCACCACGTCCTCGCGTCCGCCGCATTCATCCCGCCAATCTTCGCCGCTACCACTCGCGGGTCATGCGCGCCCGCCTTCACCCACGCCTCAAAATCCGCGACCTCCCGCGCGGAAAGCCGTCCGCCTTTTTTCTCCGGCGGCATTTTCAAATCCGCATCCGTGTAGCGCAGCGCCTTGATAAGCACGCTCCCCTCCACATCGCCCGGCACGATGGCCGCGCCGGAATCCCCGCCTTTCATCCACCCCTCGCGCGAATCCAGCCGCAGCCCGCCCTTCTGCTTCTCCGCACCATGACACTCGATGCACCGCTCGACCAGCACCGGCCGGATGCGGCTCTCAAAGTGCGCCGTCGCATTGTCTGCCGCAGAGGAGGACAGAAAGATGGATGGCAGAAAAATGGGGAGCAGGATGCACCGCAGCCACGCCCACTCCGCCCCGTAGTTTAATGTTTTTGCGTCCATTGTTTCTCAAATTTTTCTGTCAGCATTTCGACCCTCACATCTCATGGTCACTAGTAGAAAAAACGCGCGGGAGTTCACGGATGTTTCGATGCGAAGACGTCCTTGATTGCGTCCAGATAGGCATTTCCCGTTCGCTCCTCGGGTTCGAGGTAGCCGCCTTCGCTCCACTCGTTCCATGCGTAGATGCTGACGATGCGTTCACCGGCCGGGAGTTTTGCCGTGCGCGCTTTGGCTTCGAGTAGAGCGGCCTTGAATCGCTCCGGCGAGTTGCCGGTGATGACGGGCGTATCCGGGTAGCCAGCGCCCGTGTGTGGCTGGTCGCGGCGCAGCCGGGGCGTGGGATCCCAGCCCATCGTGACGTGGGGAAAGTGGATTCCCGTGCGTCCCCACCATTTGTCCCAGCTTGCGAAGTAGGCGCTTTTTACTTCGTCGAAGTCAGCCTTGGGAAACGTCATCCGCTCATAAGCGGCAGGCGTGTGAAGCCACACATAGCTTGTCACGCTATCGGCGGCGAGGTCGCGCACTGGCACCATCGCGTTGGGTTGTTTGTTGAGTTCAAAGTCCACGAGGTTCAGATGCACGCCCCCGCAGCCAGCGGCCTCAGCCTTCTGGCGAAAGGCATCCAACGCCACCCGAGCCGCAGCCGTGCCGCCCATGCCATCGATAAAGGTCATCGGCTGGTAGATGCTGAAGTAACAGCGCCCGTTGACGCGCCAGTATTCCGGCTGACTAAAATAGTCGCGCACGATGAGGTCGGTCATCTTGTCGAAGACCTCCGGCGTCACCGCGGCCATGCGACCCAGCGCCGCGATTTCATGGTTCGCCCACATGATGGCGAAAGGCAACCGCGCGCGGTTCGCCGCCTTCAGATAGCCATCGTGCAGCGCCCGCTCCATGTAGTGCCCCTGCGCGTGATAATACCAGCAGAAGACAAACGCGCTGAGCCCGTGCTCCGCCGCGACCGCCACCTTCTTCGCCATCACCGCAGGGTCGGACTCATCTTCATAACCCCAGACCGGCTTCTTCGGCTGCTCATGGCCGGAAAAACGCGGGAAGGCGTTCTCCATATACCACCACTCGGCGAAGACGCGTTCCTTGTTACCCGGTGGACGAGTCCAGTCCGGGAAATAATAAGCGACCGCCTGCACACCGTCGGCCCTGGCCTCAGCGGCGGGCGCGGGAGGTTTCTCCGCCGCCGACGCGAACGGGAATGATGCGAGCAGGCCGAGTGCGAGTGCGAATTTGCGTGTCATTGTTCAACGGCAGGATGCGGCTCTTTATTCGTTCCAAGCGCTGTCCACCCGACCGCGCCCATGTGGTAGCCGTCGTGCAGCGGGGATTTTTGCGCGTAGAAAACGGTGACGAGCTTGCCGTCGGGGAGTTGCGCGGTGCTGGGGTAGCCCATGTCGCCGGGGCCGGTGGTGAAAAGGCGTGTCGCCGGTGCCCACGTTTTGCCGTCGTCGCTGCTGAGGCGCGTCTCAATGCCTCCATCGCGGCGGTTTCCGTAGGTGAGCAGGATGCGTCCGTCTTTCAACCGAAGCAGGTGCGGCGGGTGCATGTGGTAGCCGGCAATGAGACCCTCGTCGGTCCACGTTTTGCCTTCGTCGGCGGCGCGAAACTGGCGGAGTTCCTGACCATGCTCCGGCGCGGGACGGTTCGAGGTGCGGGCGACGCAGAGCCAGCCTCTTCCTGCCAGCGGGAGCAGCACGGTTTCGTTGATGCCATCGGCAATCTTTCCACCTTCCTGCCACGAGCGGCCATCGTCGCGGCTCGTCATCAGCCACGCGGCTTCAGCGTTAGCGTGCTTTTCATCCGCAGAATAAACCACCGTCCGCAGGCTGCCATCCGCGCCGCGCACGATGCTGCCAAAGGGATACGCCTTCAGCCCGCTGCCGACCCGTGCGGGAAAAGTGCCGGTGTTAGTCCATGTCTTGCCGAAGTCCGCCGAGCGGAAAACCCGCACATCATTCGGAGCGCGGCGGCCCTTTTCATTCGCGGCGTCGTCCATGCCGCTAGCCACCACGAGCACGTCGCCCTTCGCCGAAATGCCGGAGGCCCAGTGGCAATAGTTCGCGGACTTTGCCGGACGGGCCGCCGCCGTCGCGCGCAGGCTCCACGTCTTGCCGCCATCGCTGCTCGCCCACGCATCCACATCGCCCGGCAGAGTCGTGTGCGCTGCGGCGTTGTAGCCGAGGGCGAGCAGCGTGCCATCCGGCGCAGTCTGAATCTGCGGCCACAGCCCGCCGCCTTTGACGACGATGGCGCTAAAGTCCGGCGTGAGTGGCGCGGGCGCAGCATCGGTTGCCGCCCCGTGGGTTATCAGGCCTGCGAGGACGAATGCGAGGGGAAGAAAACGGGAATGTTTCATGGCAATTCGGTGATGGTGCCGGGTGCTTCCGGCTTGAGCGTTTTACTGTTGGTTCCGTTGCGAAGCGGGACGGGGCCGGTGCCGCTCACGAGGGTCTTCAACGTCACGCGACCGCTGGCCTCGGCGGTGATTTCAACTTCGTGGTCATGCAGTCGCACCCGCGAAACGGTGAGCGAGGGCCAGCCATTCGGCAGACGTGGCGCAATGGCAAAGCCGGTTGGCTCCGAAGTCAGGCCGAGAAAGCCGTAGAGCATCACCTGCGGAACGAGCACGCTTTCGTAAAACTCCTGGTCCATCCCGAGCCCTCCAGCTGGCCCACCGCCCTGCAGGGTGCCGCGTCCGGGCTTGGCGTAATAGGCTCGGTAGCCGCCTTCGCTCTGCACTTCGCGGAACCACGCGAGGACTTCGCGCAGTCGCTTCCACGCGTCGTCGGGGCCGTTGGTTTTAAGCCGCGCCATGATGTCGAAATAACTGAACCCGAGCACCGCACCGCCGTCCTGCACTTGGCCGCCAAACGGGATGCTCTCCGCATTGGGCCACGCCCAGACGTAGGTGTCCGTGTTGCGTCGCGTCGTCGTGCGCGCGCCGAATCGCCAGTGGTAAATGTCTGCGCCGCGCGACGTGTCCCCGGCGATTTCCCGTTTTCCATCGAGCCACGCGAAGATGCTCTGCGCCTGCTCCGGCGACGCGAGGCCGTAGTGGATGGCATCGGTATTCACCATCGTAAATCCGAAGTCGTAGGGCTGCCCGGTCACATCAATCCAGCCGACAAAACGCCCGGTCGCCGCGCTCCAAAACCGCTTTTGAAAATCCGTCCGCACTTCCTCCGCGAGCTTCGACAAATCATTCGCATCGACCGACGCGATTTTCCATTCGGGGTGCTTCGCGATGGCTCGTTCCAGTTCCGCGAAGTGACGCAGTGTATCGAAGAGATAAATGGTCGCGGGAGCGTCGCTGCCGCCGAACGAAATTAAATCCCAGTAGTTCCCGCCGACGCCCAAGCCGAGCCGCTGACTCTTCCTTCCATCGGCTCCCACGGCCAATCCACTGCGTCCATCGTGGCCGACCCACGGCACTTTCACATGCTTCTGCTCACGCACGGAAAACTCGCTGAGCGCAAACTGCATCGCCTTTCTCATGCGCTCGATATTAGCCCGCAGAAATTCCACATCACCGGTCCATGCGAAGTATTCCGTGCTACCGCGAACGAAGTGCGGATTGGTAATCGGATGCCGCGTATCAATCGCCGCGATGAGCGATTTCACATCCACCACCGCCCCTGCCGCGCGCGGAAAAGTAAGCCGGTAGTGCGTGAGCACGCCGCCGTAGCCCGCGTGCCGATACAGCGGCACATTGGCAAACTGCACGCCGTCCGCATCGCGCAGCGGGGCGAACGCCACCGACCGCTCCGGCTTCCACTCCGTCTCGCCTTCAAACAGCCACTGCACGTTCGGCTGCGACTCCGTTGGCAAGCCCTTCACGCCCCACTCCAGCCGGAGAAAGGGAGCCACAATCGTCCCGCAGCGAAACGCGGGAGTCGTCACCGTCAGCACGTCGCCCGTGGCCTTCAGTTTCAGCCCCGTGACCGGATCGATGCCCATCACTTCCGCGCCGTTGATTTCCCAACCGTCCGTATTCGCCAGCGCCTTCAGCGCGAAGTATTGCAGCCCATACACCTCATCGTGCGTGGAGAAAAAGAACCCCGCTCCGCCGCTCTGCTGCCATGTGGGAAACGGCCAGCCCTCACTGTGCGCCATCCCGCGATGCTGCTGCATGGAGACGTAACCTTCCGCATCCATGCGCCGCTTCAAAAACGAAGTGCGATACGCCGCCGTCTGCCCCGTCCAAAGCGTGGCGTGTGGCAGCCAGACATCCCACAGCGTGCAGTCCGAAAACGCCGTCTTCGCGTGCAGCGAGTGAAGTTCATTGAGCGCCTTCATTTCCACCTCCTCGCCCGGAACGGAAAACTGCGGGGGAATCTGCGCCCCGGCGTGGCCCGCGCCGAGGAGGAAGGCTGCCGCCAAAAGCCAACCGTAGCCTGCCGTCGCGCGGAAAAATGGACGAGGTGAAAACAAACGCATGGAGTTGGTCAGCGGTAGTGGATGAATTCCTGCGTGTTGAAGAGGGCGTGGGCGAGTTGGGTCCATGCGGCGGCGTCGTGCAGGAGGTCGGGGGTGGTGGCGAAGTCCCGGGCGGCGGTGGTCCATTGCTGCAACTCGGCGGGCTGCGGTGGGCGGGCGAAGGCTTGGATGAACATGGCGCTGACGCGTTCCTCGGCGGTGGCGTGCGGAGCTTTCAAAAGCTGCGTGGCCCAATGTTTCGCGAGGGTGCTGACGAGCGGGTCGTTGAGCATCATCAGCGATTGCGCGGGCACGTTGGTCACGTTGCGTTTGCCGCTGGGCAGCTTGAGGTCGGGCAGGTCGAAGGCGGTGAGGAAAGTCGGCGGTGCCATGATGGACATTTTCAGATAGAGCGAGCGGCGTCCGTCGCCATCGAGCGGGCCGGAGAAGAGGTAGCGTGTGGGCAGTTCGGTGGCGCGGTGCGGATTGATGGGAAGGCCGTAGAGTGTGGCATCGAGCCTGCTGGAAACGGCGAGCAGGGCATCACGAATGCCTTCGGCCTCCAGACGACGTGTGGCGTAGTGATGACGGAGGCGATTGGCCGGGTCGCGCTCACGCGCAGCGGCGGTGACGGTGCCTGATTGGCGGAAGGTCTCGCTGAGCACCAGACGGCGCACGAGCTTCTTCGTTGACCAGCCTTCGCGGATGAACTCGCGGGCCAGCCAGTCGAGCAGCTCGGGGTGTGAGGGCTTGTCGCCGAGGCGGCCAAAGTCATCTGGTGTGGCGACAAGACCGGTGCCGAAAATCCACTGCCACACGCGGTTCACATACACGCGGGAGGTCAGTGGGTGTTCGGGATGCAGGAGCGACTCGGCGAGTTCCAGTCGTCCGCTGCCAGTGCTTTTCGCCACATCATTGCGGCCTGCGAACATCTGCAAAAAGTCCGGCATCACGACTTCGCCAAGCGAGTCCACATTGCCGCGCACATTGAAATGCAGCCCAGCCTTGGCGTTGCTGCGCTCGTCCATGCTGTTGACGGTGCGGGGAAAGGCGATGCTCTGCTCCACACGCCGATATTCAGCGACGAGCGCCGCGAGCGGGCTGCCAGCTTCGGCTTTGTTTGGCAGCATTTGATTGGCAAGCAACCAATCGAGCACCGGGCCATCACCGGGCTGCGTGCGTTCTTCGCACCAGCGCTGCACGGCACCCGTGAGCCACGCGGTGATGCGGGCATTCGCTTCCTCGACGGTCTTTGGCGCGGGGCCGGTGTAGAGCGTGGTGAAGGCATCCAGCATGTCCTGCGGTGTGCCGCCCGCATCGTGCGTGACGATGCCAGTGATGCTCAGCCAACTGCGTTTGTCGTAGCCGGTATCCGTGGCCTGAAGCCCCGGCGCGACGCCATGACGCGGCGGGAAGTTGGGATTCAATGAGGCCGTGGTGAAGTCGAGCGTCACCCGCTTTACACCATTCTTCAGCGGCGTGTCGCCGAAGGTTTTCCACGCCGGGTTCACTTCATTGAGGAAGGTGACGCGCTCGTTGAGAAACGTGTTTTCATCCATCATCAAGTGCCCGCCAAACTCACCGCCCGCGAGCCGCAGGCTGGCGAAGTTTCCTGCCACCAGATGCTGCGGCGGCATGTGCAGCGCACCGGGCAATTTTGATGACAGCGCGTGGGTGTGGTAGCCGCGAGGCAGCAGTCGGGTGAGGACCGCATCGCCATCGAGAGCCACGAGAGGCGTGGCCTCCGGCACCCAGCCATGCGCCATGCCATCGCCCTCAGAGGTCCAACCTGCGGGGAGTTGCGGCTGAGAGCAATCGGCGAGCACGGTGAAGGCGGCGTTGGCCTGCGTCCGAGCGGCGCGAGTGTCGGTCCATTCTTTGGCGAGTGCGTTCCAGGTAGCCTCGATACCGCCATCGGCCTTGGTCAGCTTCGCCAGAGGATAAGCGATATCTTCCAGCTTCGGAGCGGGTGCGTCCTTGATCTCCAGCGGTTTGCGCCAGCCTTCAGGAAGGATGCTGGCGGACTTCCAGCGAGCCGAGAGTTCTTTGCGGATGGAGCCACGCAGCTCTTTGAGTTTCGTGATGGCGGCATCATTTTTCCCCGGAGCATCCACGGCACGGGTCGTCCAGCGCGGGGTCATGAAGACCGCGCCGAGCGCGTAGTAGTCCCGCTGCGAAACAGCCTCCAGTTTGTGATTGTGACAACGGGCGCAGGCGACGGTGGTGGCGAGGAAGACCTTGGAGAAGGCGTCGATTTTGTTGTTCACCATCTCCTGATGCACGCCATTCGCATCCAGGCTGCTGCCGTGGCGGTGCTCGCCGAGATGGTAAAACATCGGGCCGATGAGGCTCTCGTTGATTTGCAAAGTAGCATCCACACGCTGCTGCGCGAGCAGGTCTCCAGCGACTTGCTCACGAAGGAACTGATCGTAACCCACATCGCCATTGAAGGCGCGGATGAGGTAGTCGCGGTATTCGTGCGAGCCCTTTGCTGGCACGTCCCATTCGTAGCCATAAGTGTCCGTGTAGCGCACCGCATCCATCCAATGGCGAGCGAACTGCTCGCCAAAATGAGCCGAGCTGAGCAACTCATCCACCAGCGCGACATCGGCCGCCCCGGCATCCGTTTGGCTGGCGGCAAGAAAACGCGAGCGTTGCTCCGGTGTGGGCGGCAGACCTGTGAGCACAAACGAAAGCCGACGCAGCAAGACCTCTGCGTCCGCTTTCGGTGCGGGCGACAGACCAGCAGCATCAAGGCCGGCGCGAATAAAGCGGTCCACCGGTTCGCGACTCCACACCGCATCATCTGCCTGCGGCGGCTCTGTCATCAGCATCGGTTTCAGGCTCCACCAGTCGAGCCTCTTTTGAAACTCCGCCGCCCAATCGGCTGAGATTGGTTGCGCTGCTGCTGGCGCGTCGTTGCGTGGGTCCACCGCGCCCTGTTGAATCCATTCGACCAGCAGTGCCACTTCCTCAGGCGGCAGCGCCTTCTTTGGCGGCATCTGCAAATCCTTGTCGGCATAGCGCACCGCCTTGATGAGCAGACTCTCGTCCGGCTTGCCCGGCACGATGGCTTTTCCCGTGTCACCGCCTGCCAGCCACGCCGCTCTTGAGTCCAGGCGCAGTCCGCCCTTTTGCTTTTTCTCGCCATGGCATTCGATGCAGCGCTCCACGAGGAGTGGGCGGATTTTCGATTCAAAGAACGCAACCTTTTCCGCCGACTCCGCAACCGCGGCGGCAGGCGA
>Ga0315899_10002003_pt1 | contig 22867 bp, 17 predicted proteins | sample LakEriMetagenome_2_FD_203518 | JGI IMG/M metagenome (GOLD analysis project Ga0315899, IMG submission 203518) | Freshwater fungal communities from buoy surface, Lake Erie, Ohio, United States - Buoy 4 MA112 | ecosystem: Environmental > Aquatic > Freshwater > Lake | place: USA: Lake Erie, Ohio... | reverse complement strand
GGTTGTAACTGTGAAAGGTTGGGTTCGCACCTTACGCAACGATCAATTCTTGTCGGTGTCCGACGGTTCGACCATTCGCACCATGCAAATCGTGGTGAATAAAGACCAGCATGGAGAAAATACCCTAAAGCGCCTACAAACCGGAGCAGCAGTTGCGGCCACAGGCAAGGTTCAGAAAAGCTTAGGCAAGGGTCAAGACATTGAAGTGATTTGTGACCGTCTCGAAATTTTGGGGGATTGCGACCCCAACGAATATCCCATTCAAATGAAGCGTCACTCGCTGGAGTTTCTGCGCGAGAAAGCACATCTGAGATTTCGCACCAACACCTTCGGCGCAGTATTCCGCATTCGCCATCACCTGGCGTTTGCCATTCATAAGTTCTTCAACGATCAGGGTTTCTTTTACCTGCACTCCCCCATCATTACGGGAAGCGACGCAGAGGGTGCGGGCGAAATGTTTCGGGTGACCAACCTGAACCTCGATGACATTGCCAAAACGGGCAAAGTCGATTATACAGAAGATTTTTTCGGAAAGACCACTAACCTCACCGTTAGTGGCCAGCTGGAAGCAGAACTTGCCGCACTTGCATTGGGCAAAGTGTACACGTTCGGCCCCACATTCCGCGCTGAAAACTCCAACACAAGTCGTCACCTCGCCGAGTTTTGGATGATCGAACCGGAAGTGGCTTTCAACGACATTACCGACAACATGGATTTGGGTGAGGCATGTTTGAAGTATTGTATTCAATATGCGCTCGACCACTGCCGCGAAGACCTCGAGTTTTTGCAGGAGCGCGAGATGAATGAAGACAAGCAAAAGCCCGTCGATGAGCGTCAGTCAATGCCATTGCTCGAGCGATTGAACATGATTGTCAGCAATCAATTCGAGCGTATCACCTACACCGAAGCCATCGACATTCTTCTTCAGTCAAACCACTTCAAGAAGAAAAAATTCAAGTACCCGGTTGAGTGGGGCATCGATATGCAGAGCGAACACGAGCGTTACCTCGTGGAAAAGCATTTCCAGAAGCCTGTTATCATCACAGGGTATCCCGCAGCTATCAAAGCGTTTTACATGCGCATGAATGAGCCCGATGCACAAGGTCGTCATACCGTTGCCGCCATGGATATTCTGGTGCCCGGCATCGGCGAAATAATCGGTGGTTCACAGCGCGAAGAACGCCTCGACGTTCTGCGCAGCAAGTGCGCTCAATTCAACATTCCGGAAGATCACATTTGGTGGTATCTCGAAACACGCAAATTCGGAACATGCACGCATGCCGGCTTTGGAATGGGCTTCGAACGTCTCATCATGTTTGTGACAGGCATGGGAAATATCCGCGATGTGATTCCCTTCCCGCGCACTCCGCTCAACGCAGAGTTCTAAGACAAAAGCTCTTTTGCGTTGGCCAAAGCCGCTGCCGAGAGCTTTTTTCCGCCCAGCATTTCCGCCAATTCGTTGACACGTTTTTCATCGTGTATTACCTCTACTGAAGTAAAGGTCTGCTCGCCACGAACCTCCTTGGCAACCTTCCAGTGGTGTTCGGCCTTACCCGCTATTTGAGGCAAGTGCGTGATGGTCACCAGCTGCATCGAAGTACTCATTTCCTTGAGTATAGAACCAATCTTCAACCCCACTTCACCGCTTACCCCTTGGTCAATCTCGTCCAAAATGAGCACGGGCAAACGCTTGTGTTTACTGATAGATGCTTTTATGGCAAGCATCACGCGTGATATTTCACCTCCGCTCGCCACTTTTTGTATGGGCTGAAATTGCCCGCCCTTGTTGGCTTTGAATAGGAAGGCAACTTGATTTCTTCCCCAAAAGTCGAATTCATCTTTGCGTTCCAATTGCAATTGTACCTCGGCGTGCTCCATGCTTAGTTGCGTGAAATAGCCACGCATTTCCTTCTCTGCCATCTTCGCTCCCCTTGCTCTTGCTTTATCCAATGCCATCGACAATTCGCTCAGCTCATCGGTTAAACTGGCAATCTCCATTTCACATTGCTTGATGCGTTCTTCCAATTCTTCCGAAGAGAACGCACGTGACTGCAATTGCTTCAAGATATCCAGCAACTCCACCGACGTTTGTACCCGATGCTTTTTCTGCAATTGGTACAACAACGATAATCGCTCTCCTATTTGCTGTGCCCTCTTCTCGTCGCTATGCACACCGGAAGCGAATGACTCGATATCGCGCGACAATTCGCGCAATTCAATAATGCTGCTTTCAAGTCGATTATGATACTCGGTAATGACCACGTTATGGCTGCTTACCTTGGCAAGAATGTTCTTCGCCGAGGCAAGTCGACTGAGTATGGAATGTTCAACTCCATCGAGAATTTCACTTGCGCCATGCAATGCCTGACGAATGTGATCTGCATGTTGAAGTGTATTTAATTCAGACTCCAACTCCTCTTGATTCATTTCATCGAGCCCTGCCTTTTCCAATTCCTGCAATTGAAATTGCACATAGTCTTGCTCTTGCTGCCATTGCGAGAGTTGATTCTTCAACGCGCCCAGCTCGGCATGGCGATCGTTCCACTCAGCGAAAATCGTTCTGTACGACTTGAGAACTGCGTCATTTCCCGAGAAGGCATCTAACACTTCAAATTGAAAGGAGCGTTCACCCATCAATGAATTTTCGTGCTGGCTGTGAATATCGACCAACCGCGCACCCAGCATTTTAAGCACATTCAATTGCACAGGTGTATCATTAATGAAAGAACGATTTTTTCCGCCGACTGCAATCTCACGGCGCACAACTGCCTGTGCATCGTAATCCAAATCGTGCTCTTGAAAAAACGCTTGTAACTCAGCGCCCGCAAGATTGAAGGTGGCCTCAACCACGCATTTAGCATCGCTACGTCGAATGGATTTGGTATCGGCACGCTCACCAAGCAACAGTCCAAAAGCGCCGAGTAAAATGGATTTCCCGCTTCCCGTTTCACCCGTGATAGCTGTAAAGCCCGCGGAAACATCTATCGAAAGCTCATCGATAAGCGCATAGTTCTGGATATAAATGGACTTCAACATAGACTTACGAAATACCTCGAGCAAAATAATGGCATCGATGCGAAATGCTTTCAGAATAACATGGAATATAAGCAGACTAGTTATTCACACGAGCAGCATTCACCTATTGCAAGATGCGATCGTATTTAGAGATGTTACCCGGATCGAGAATTTTACACGTGTCGGCAACCTTCTTCTTCTCGCCCGTGGGGCGAGGTGAGTAGATATTTACTATTTCGTCAGACTTGGAATAGAACAAGACCTGCATATTGTAAGACGACGGTTTAATTCGATGCACTTCATTCAACCCCTCTATGGCTGCGCTCATATTCTCAATAGCCTCTGCCTGATTGATATAAAGCTTGTCCAACCCTTTACGATGGTAGTTATATAAAAACTCACGAATGGGTTTGAAGGATTGCGACAAGATATTTTCAATAAGCCAGAAGCGATTCTGCCTTCCCTTTTCATTGCTGCGCCAACCCGACTCGGGAGTGTTTTGCGCGTTATTGATGATGGTTTGACAGAGAAGATAATAATCAGTTCCTCCTTCCTCAGCGAAGGTATCATAGTCCATTGCCAAAATGAGATGAGCGTAAAATGCAAGCACGCTGCTCAAATTATCCCGGTGCTGATCGTTGCTCCATTGTATCATCGTATTTTCCTGAAACACGAATTCGAAGTCACGGTCATTGATGTTTAAGACAGAGGTTTTATAGTCTGAATTGTAAACGGGCCTGCTCGAAGTAACCTGAAGACTTCCTTTGAAAGAGCGAATATCGATTTGCTGTTCAATGGTAATCTGAAAAGTACATTGAATGCGCTCGTTATTTTGCCACGTGTCTTTAGACCAGCGACGCCCATTGAGAAACTCTGTAATCGTGCTTTTCATGGTATTGAAAAACTCCGGTGGCGATATCACCTGCTGTGGGATCAATACGTTAACGGTTGCATTCAGCTCCTGAGCCCTTGTTGTAAGGACCAAATAACATATACCTATTCCGAGAAGGATAATTCTTTTCATCGATTCATTAATTCTAGGATCGCAGCCGCAATGTCATGCGCTACGTGCGATTTGGGTTTCAACCCAAACTCACAGATTTTATTGTCGCGCCAAATTAAGGTGATTTTATTGGTGTCGGTGCCAAACCCTGCTCCAGCATCACGCAAACTATTCAGCACAATCATGTCTAAATTCTTGCGCTCAAGTTTGGCTTTAGCATTGGCTACTTCGTCATTGGTTTCCAATGCAAAACCAACAAGGCATTGACCTTCGCGCTTACGATTTCCCAACGCCAGCGCAATATCCGGCGTTTTCACGAGCGGTAAAACCCACTTCTCATCATTCTTTTTTTGCTTTTGCTGGAGCACCACTTCAGGCATATAATCAGCCACAGCAGCTGCTAGTACAGCGCAATCGGAATGTTCGAAAACAGCCAAACAAGCATCCAGCATTTGTGCAGCAGAGGTAACATCCACTCGATGAACCAACGGGTGTTGCAAGTTCAACAGATTGGGGCCGCACACCAAGGTTACACGCGCTCCCAGGTTGGCCAACGTTTCCGCAAGGGCAAATCCCATTTTACCTGTGGAGTGATTTCCAATAAACCTCACCGGATCAATTGATTCGTAGGTTGGTCCGGCTGTTACAAGCACATGCTTGCCATGCATCGGACTTTCTGCGGTAAGAATCGAAACTACGGAGGTCACAATTTCCTCAGGTTCCGCCATTCTTCCCTTTCCAATTAATCCACTGGCGAGCTCACCTTCACCGGGCGCTAATAAATGATGACCGAAAGAAACCAACTTTTCAATATTCGCTGTAGTGCCACCATGAAGAAACATGTCATGATCCATAGCGGGCGCGAAAAACACCGGACAACGAGCACTCATGTATACCGCCATGAAAAAACTGTCGCATTGCCCTTGCGCCATTTTGCTCAAGGTGTTGGCCGTAAGTGGAGCTAATATCATGAGGTCGGCCCACAGAGCCATGTCCACATGGTTGACCCACACACCGCTATCTTTATTTTCTGTAAAATCGGAATGAACCGGATTCTTGCTAAGCGTAGAAAACGTGAGTGGGGTAACAAACTGCAAAGCACCGTTGGTTAGCATTACACGCACTTCGGCTCCTGCCTGCACCAAGAGCCGCACGAGAAATGCCGCCTTGTAGGCAGCGATGCTACCAGAAACTCCTACGATTATTTTCTTTCCTTGAAGCATTAAGTCTTAAAATGAAGAAAGATGGCATTCGGCCATCTTTCCAGTTTCTATCTTCCGTAAGAATTAACTATTCTTAGTTTCTTCAGGATAGCGATAATGAACAGCTCCGTCAATCAATTCCTGAACGGCAATGCTGTGTGGCTTTGGCAAACGCTCATAATGACGGCTTATTTCGATTTGCTCGCGGTTCTCAAATACTTCCTCGAGGTTATCGCTATTGCTACCGAACTCCTCTAACTTCTGAGACAACTCTTCTTTCATCTCACGGCTAATCTGGTTAGCACGCTTCGTCAACAAAACGATGGTTTCGAAAAGATTGCCATCCACCTTGTCATACAACTCGCTTGTGTTGCGGGTAACGGTTGTCTTGGCAGCAGTTGAATTCTTGTATGTACTCATTTTTTAGATTGTTCGCTAGCGGTTGAACTCAGTTTCTCTACTTGCTTTTCGCTTCTCTTCAGGTAAGTTTCGGCATCGCCCAAATACTTACTTTCCGGAAAAGCGGATGCGAATGTACGATAATTTTCAGCAACTGCGCGCATTCGCTCCAATTTCTTCTCTTCGATGCTTCCCTCTGCAAGCATATACTGACACTTCACAATCAAATACAACGCTTCTTCCCGGTAAATAGAACCCGGATATTCTTTGATGAACTCTGTCAGCGCCGATGTTGCTGCCTTGTATTTCAGTGTCTTGGCGAATTGATAGGCGTTTTCATATGCCTTTTTTTCGAGCTTCATGTTCAACCTTTCCATTTGGTGGTTGGCTGAATCTTTTAAATGACTATGAGGATAGGTGTCAAGGAAAAGCTGGTATTCATCAAGGGCGTTGCGCGTATCCGTTTGATCGAGCGCATAACTGGGTGATAGCTTGTAACTGCACTCAGCAGCCAGGAAGAGACACTCCTCTGCCCGCGGGCTGTTGGCGAAGGTTTTAGCAAACGTCTTCAGATAATAATTCCCCAAGTAATAATCATCAACGCCATAATGGCTTTTAGCATAGAGAAAATAAACCTCCTCGGCCAGCTGCGTTCCGCGGGTAAGACCAATGAGCTCTTCAAGTATAGGTAAGGACTTGTAATAATATTCCTTTTCGTAATACTCCTTGGCCTTGGTGTATTTGTAATTGATATCGGTACTCTTCAACACCTTGTTGTACTCGCTGCAGCCGGATAAGATTCCTGCAACCAGCAATACAACCAAGAAAGTGTAAAAAAGTCTGTTACCGTTCATCATTCAGGGGGCGAAAATAAGCAATGAAGCTTCCGCAAGCATCATCATGCGCATCCATTCAAAAGGCAGAACCAAAGAAGGGTGTTTATAAATGCTTGCGGAGGCAGATTATTGACGATAACCATTTCCTAATTTTGGCTTTGAAATTTTAAAACCTGAATACGTTGGATATTTTTGAACGCATTGCAAAGAATCGCGGCCCGCTGGGTCAGCATTCCAAAGAATCGCATGGCTATTTTACCTTTCCAAAGCTGGAAGGAGAATTAGGCCCACACATGACCTTCCGGGGCAAAAAGGTATTGGTGTGGAGTCTGAACAACTACATCGGACTTGCCAACCATCCGGAAATTCGCAAAGTAGACACCGAAGCAGCAGCTCAATGGGGCATGGCCTATCCGATGGGAGCCCGCATGATGAGCGGCCAAACCAAATATCACGAACAACTCGAATCTGAGCTCGCTTCTTTCATGCAGAAAGAAGACGCGTTTTTGCTCAACTACGGATACCAGGGTTGCATGAGTGCTATCGAAGCCCTCGTAGGTCGCCACGACGTAATTGTGTACGACAGTGAATGCCACGCCTGCATGGTCGATGGTGTGCGACTGCATCACGGAAAGCGTTTCGTTTTCCAGCACAACGACATGGAGAGCTTCGAAAAACAATTGAAGCATGCGAAAGCCATCACCGACAAAACCGGGGGCGGCATTTTGGTCCTCACAGAGGGTGTATTCGGCATGGCCGGCGACCAAGGTAAACTCAAAGAAATCGTTTCATATAAGAAAGAATACGGCTTCCGTTTGTTTGTTGACGATGCTCACGGATTCGGTTCCATCGGAGAAAACGGCCGAGGTGCTGGTGATGCTCAAGGCGTTCAAAAAGACATCGACGTGTACTTCGGAACCTTTGCAAAAGCAATGGCGACTGTGGGAGCATTTGTTGCCAGTGAAGAGCACGTGATCGAATACCTGCGCTACAACATGCGCTCGCAAACATTTGCCAAAGCCCTACCAATGCCGATTGTCATTGGAGCCATCAAGCGCTTGGAAATGCTTCGTTCCATGCCTGAACTTCAGCAACAATTGTGGCATATAGCAGGAGAGCTTCAGAGCGGATTGAAACAAGCCGGTTTCGACATCGGTCATACCAATTCTGTCGTAACGCCTGTGTTTCTGAAAGGATCGCTCGGCGAGGCCACAAACGTCACACTCGAGTTGCGCGAGACCTACAACATCTTTTGCTCTATCGTAGTTTACCCAGTAGTGCCGAAAGATGTAATCATGCTGCGCCTCATTCCGACTGTAGTGCACACGGTGGAAGATGTGAACTATACCATCGACTGCTTTAAGAAAGTGCGTGAGAAACTGGAGTCAGGCGCCTACAAAGCAGAAAAGATTGCAAGTTGGGCTTAACAAATCCAAGTCATAAAATAAAAAGGCCGCAGATGCGGCCTTTTTCATTTCGTCAAAAGACTATTTCAAATTCTTGGCGAGATAACTCTGCGCTTCGCGAATGCTCTTGGGCTTCAACACAATCTCACCCTTCGCATTAATGAGATAAAATGCAGGAGTGCGGGTCACACGATAATCCTTAGCTACCGGCGACTGAAAATCCTTCATGCCGCATACGTTGGGAAAGGCGAAACCACGCTCTGCTATGGCAGCCTTCCATGCGTCGGGGCTGCGGTCGATTGACACACCCAAAATCTCGAAACCCTTTTTGCTCCAGGCGTCATAGCAGGCCTTTACTTCAGGCGCTTCGCCCTTGCAATGCTCACAGAAGCTACTCCAGAAAAGAACAAGGGTATACTTCTTCTTCGCAGCCAGTGCATAAAGATCAACCGGCAAACCATTAGCATCATTCAATTGAATATTGGGTGGTTTATGACCTACTGACAATCGCTGAATACTCTCGGCAGTATTCTTCACAACGCTACTTAAATCGGCATCTCCACAGGCATCACCATTGATGTAGTTATCGATGATGTACATGCAAATGGTCTCCATGTTACTCTCATAAAAGCCCACGAGCATTTGATTCAACGCGAACTCCAACACGGCATCATGCGCTTTGGCACGTTCCACCACCACTTCAATGCAACTATAAAAACCGCTATCGCTCCCCTTGCTGAACAGACGCATGAAGCTTTCAATTCTATCCGATAGTACCCGGCTTCGCGTAATACTTACATCGTCAAAATCGACATTATCCCAATACTTGCGAATGTCAGTGCGATTGGGCTCTTGCTTCCAAACCATGAGTTTGGCGAGATGCGTTCCCGGATAATCTGCGATTATCTTCTTCTGCAAATCGAGCAATTCCTTCTCTTTTAAAACGAGCTGCTTGTCGAACTCAGCCTTCTTTTCCGGATTTTTAGACGCACCTATTTTGGCGTCTTTGATTGCCTTTAGCAAAGCCGGCTCCTGCTGATTATAAAGACTCCAACCTATATTTTCTCTTGAATTCGAAGAAGACATTGAACCCTCGAGTTTAACGCCAGTAAATTGAAGTTCAATTGCGTTTTCGGCCGGATTGAGAATAATGGGGCACATGTTATTCTCATTTAACCCAATCATGTAAATCCCTTTTTCAAATTCGCGCTCGACAAATACGAACTGACCATTGGTGATTTGAGTGCTATCTAATTTCACCGTATTACGGCCGAATGATTCCCAAATAAATAGTCTACCTGTTTTCTGTGCCGTCAATGTTCCACTTACTCTGACAATACCCTTCACAGCCGGTCTTTGCAACGTGTCCGTTTCGAATCCCCAACAAACAATACTTGCAGAAAACATGGCAAACAAAAGAAAATACTTCGTCATACGCATTTCGATTTGATTATTACAAAAATAAGTGTCCGCTAAAATCTGGATGAAACCCTGCAAGTGCATTCGTTTAATTTTACGGCCGCGCGCGGTTGATAAAAATCAGGCCAAAGAAAGTAACCCCCTCTTGCCACCTTCGTAATGGACTTGAAAATTACCAAACAGAAAGCTATGGCCTTAATGGGGATAGAATCGTCGCACGATTTCGAAGAATTCGTGAATCGGCATGAAGAAACATTGTTCGCATGGAAGCAGGAAGTTCTGCAGAAATTCATGGTACCTGCTTTATTGAAGAGCAAGCTGAAAAATCTGAGTCAAATGATTGCTGCTGAGCAAACGCTTTCATTAACCACGTCATATTCGGAACGCCGTGTTGAGTTACCGGCACTCTCGTTAGAGGGAAAGATTGACTTTCTAGAATCCTATGAAAGTGGGCTGAGCAATCTGAAGCTTCAGCTCATGAACTCAGATTCATTTGCACACATCGACCTCATTGTGAAGTCACTCATTGAATTTCAAGAAACGTATATGATGCGGTTCACAGACTTCTTCAGCGATTATTCGGAAGCCCTTCCAGAAGAAGTGAATTCGAGGGAAATCATCGACACCGGAAAATTACTGCTGACTCTGAAGCAGAATCAAATCGACAACAAGATGAGCTGGGCCATTGAACGTGAGATTTCACGTATCAAAAAAATCAGCTCAATCTGAGCACACTAATTCCTATTCACTATTCACTATTTACTATTCACTAAACATCAGCAACTCGCAGATAGTGAATAGTAAATAGTTACTCATACCTCAAAGCTTCAATCGGGTCTAGCTTGGCAGCCTTTCGAGCCGGATAATAACCACTCACTACACTCACCATGAAGCAAATGGTGACCCCGATGAAAATCCACGCCCATGGCACCGTGAAGCTCGTTCCAACTACTAGTGAGACAACATTTCCCGCCAAAATCCCCAGAAAAATCCCAACGATTCCACCAATCTGTCCAATCAAAATTGACTCTATCAAAAACTGCGAGCGTATAGCTGAAGAACTCGCGCCTATTGCCTTTCGGGTGCCGATTTCGCGAGTACGCTCTGTCACTGAAACCAGCATGATGTTCATCAACCCGATCGCTGCGCCCAACAGTGTAATCACACCAATGATTGATGCTCCAATCGTGATGTTAGAAGTAAGATCATTCAAATCACGCGCAATTTGATCACTCTTATACATATCGAACGAATCATCTTCTCCAGGCATATTGCCGCGAATCGTGCGCATCAAGCCAAGCGCTTCATCCATTGCCACATCTATGTTTCGAATATCGGACACACGAATATTGAGTATATATTCCGTCGATTCGGTAGCCATTGTTTTCCGCACGTTAGAAACCGGAATCAAGCACTGGTTATCTCCCGACATTCCAAATGTGTTTCCCTTGCTCATCAGCACTCCGATAACTTCATAGCGGTAACTTCCTATGAACACTTCCTTCCCGAGAGCCCCCGTGTTCTCAAAAAGTTGCTTTTTTACATCAGCGCCTATAATCAAGACATTCGAACCGTCCTTCATTTCGCCTTCACTGAAGTTTCTTCCCGATTCAAGATCATAGCCGGAAAGTTCCAAATAGGTCGGTTCACATCCCAATACACGAATATTGGGATTCGATTTAATATTACCATGACGGAGAGTAGCGTTAAAAGAACCGAGTGCTGTCAATGAAACAATAGCAGGGTAATCATATTCCCGAGTGAAGCGGGAGGCCTGCTGAAAATCGACCGGCTCATTTTTAAACTCAGGTTCTCCATTTTGTCCACCGCGCCATCCCGAGCGAATCGTAAAGGTGTTACTTCCCATGCGACCAAACTCTTTATTCACCTTATTCTCGAGCGCTTGAGTGGCTGTTATCATGGCAACCAAAGCCATAATGCCTAAAGCAATTATGCTCACCGTAATGACCGCACGCAATCGCTGGCTTCCGATAGCAAGCCAAGCTATTCGAATGTTCTCTCGGGTAGCTGGTGAAAACAAATGCTTCATGAGTGCGGTAAAACTACAGCCATTCGCACTATTCTGATTCAAGACTGAAGTTAATCCTAATTAACACTTGTGTCACTCTTGCTACATTTTGTTGAAAGTGCTACGGATATATTTGCAGACCAAAATAAACTCATGATGGAAGCAAAAGAACACGTGAAGTGCTTAATTATCGGCAGTGGCCCAGCCGGATATACCGCAGCAATTTATGCCGCACGCGCCGATATGAAGCCTGTGATGTATGAAGGTTCACAGCCTGGTGGCCAGTTAATGGATACCACTGAGGTAGACAACTTCCCCGGCTATCCGCAAGGGGTGAATGGACCTGCCATGATGACTGATTTGAAAAATCAAGCCCTCCGATTCGAAACGGATGTTCGCAGCGGTTGGGTAACCAAAGTAGATTTCACAGGCCCAAAGCATTGGGTTGAAATCGATAACGGAAAACACACTATTTCAGCTGATGCTATCATAATCTCTACCGGAGCAAGCGCCAAGTGGTTGGGTCTTCCCAATGAAACACGTTTGCGCGAATTGGGCGGAGGCGTAAGTGCATGCGCCGTTTGCGATGGTTTCTTTTATCGTAACCAAGATGTCGTAATTGTTGGCGCTGGAGATACTGCCGCTGAAGAGGCTACCTACCTCGCAAAACTTTGCAAGCAGGTATACATGCTTGTAAGAAGTGATAAAATGCGCGCTTCCAAGGCCATGCAACACCGTGTGACGAGCACTCCCAACATCGAGGTACTTTGGAATACAGAAACAGAAGACTTACTCGGCGACCAAGGCGTAGAAGCAGTTCTAGTGAAAAATCGTGAAACTGGTGAGCATCGCACCCTGAAAGCAACCGGTTTCTTTGTAGCCATTGGCCATAAGCCAAATACCGATGTATTCAAACCTTGGATCAACACGGATGAAACCGGATATATTTTGAATTTCCCCGGATCTTCGAAAACCAATATCGATGGGGTATTCGTTGCAGGCGATGCTGCCGACAAAACATATCGTCAGGCTGTAACAGCCGCGGGCACCGGTTGCATGGCTGCACTCGACGCTGAACGCTATTTGGCTGCCAACGGAATACATTAATGAAAAGGATTTTAATTCCTCAACTACTCATACTCTATTTTCTCGTATCGCTCTGTGATGCAGGAAAGGCTATGAATGGAATTGTCGAAGACTCACTTTCATCATTTACGCGTGAAGAACTACTTGGCAAATTCAATCCAGCCAAGCATAGCGGTTTTCAACGCATCGATGCCACATACTCCACCAAGAGTGATATCTACCTGCGTAAGGAAGCATATGAAGCATTCAAGCGCATGCATGATGCGGCGTTGAAAGAAGGCATTACGTTGACCATATTATCAGCCACACGCAACTTCGATGCACAGAAGATTATATGGGAACGCAAGTGGAATCGCCAACAATATGAAGGCAAAAAGGATCTCGAACGAATTGTTGACATTATGAAATTCAGCAGTATGCCTGGAACAAGCCGTCATCATTGGGGTACAGACATCGATTTGAATAGTCTGGAGTCCGCGTTCTTCGCTCATGGAACCGGCCTTCAAATCTATCAGTGGTTGAGCTTGCATGCCGCCACGTATGGTTACTACCAAACCTACACATCCAAAAAAAACGGCCGAAGTGGGTATGAAGAAGAAGCATGGCATTGGAGTTATATGCCATTGGCAGGCCCAATGCTTGAAGCTTACAACCGAACCATTACCTATGAAGACTTAAAGGGATTCTCGGGCTGCGCCTCTGCGAATACGGCAAGAGTTATTGAAGACTTTGTGAATGGAATTGCACCTGAATTGAAGAAATAAAAAAAGGTCCTTTGCAGGACCTTTTCTTCGAAGGGTGATCGATGGGGATCGAACCCACGACAACCAGAACCACAATCTGGGGCTCTACCAACTGAGCTACGACCACCGTCTAAAAGCGGGTGCAAATTAAATGTATTTTTCTTTCAGAACCAACAAGAAAATCATGTAATCGTTTGCGCTTAGATTGCAACCGTAAAATGCCGTGAGCCAACAGCGACTTACCATATTATTTACTTCAAGCTGGTACCCCAGCAAGGCCCACACGACCGTGGGCAACTTCGTGCAACGTCATGCAGAAGCGGTAGCCACCCTGTGTGACGTGTGGGTATTATATGTAGCATCTTTGCCTCAATGGCAAGGTCCTCCGAAGATTGAAGAACACCGCGAGAAAAACGTAAATACAGTAATAGTTTACTGCCGAACCGGATTTTTCGCCAAGCGAAAGGCCTTTATCAAAGGCGCATTCCATTTGATGCGTTCGAAAAATATTCGATTCGACATCGTTCATCACAATGTGCTTTGGCCGCATGGCTGGCAACCCCGATGGTTGAGGAGTAAATTTAACATACCCTATATTGTAACAGAACATTGGACCGGATACGACCCAATCAATGCAAGTAAGCGAAATCCGCTTCTGCTATGGATGTCGCGATTCGGAGCACACAAAGCTGCTTACCTCTGTCCGGTTTCGCTCGACTTACAACAAAAGATGATTGAATTTGGGATTCACGGAAACTATCGCGTAGTCCCCAATGTAGTCGATACAAGTCTGTTCTCACTAGCAAATGCTGAGGATAATCGCATCAGGTTCCTGCACGTAAGCTCGCTCATAGACGGGCATAAAAACATCAGCGGAATATTGCGGGTTTGGAAAACAATATCGGACAGTCATGCCGGTGTTCATCTTACGTTGGGAGGGGATGGTCCGATTGAATATTGGGAACAACAAGCGGTAAACCTAGGCATCCGTGCAGAATCTATCGACTTCTTCGGCGAAACTTCATGGGAGGGTATAGCACGCAAAATGGAATCATCGCACGCGCTATTGCTTTTTAGCAACTATGAAAATCTACCATGCGTAATCGTGGAAGCCCTTGCCTGCGGCCTGCCCGTTATCAGCACGCGTGTGGGCGGCATCAGCGAGCATATTATTGCTGATCGCGGCATACTCATCGAACGTGGCGATGAATCTGCACTGACCAACGCCATCCTAAATATGGCAGATAGAATTCACCAATATGATAAAACAGCTTTGCGGCAATATGCGGTTGAGTATTTCAGTAATCAAGCAGTAGCAACATCATTTCTGAAACTCTACAATCAGGCAATTCTTCGGAGTTAATTCGAAAGGGATTACCCTATTATCATTTCTCCTTCTCCATTATCGATTCTTTTAACTCCTTTCTTTCTATAAAAGAAAATAATAACCAATGGCGAAATAAGTAGCTCCGCTATAAGCGCGACAAAGAGTGTGAGGCTTATGAGTAGTCCGATATAAAAGGTCCCCATGAAGTCGGAAAGGATTAGTGTGAGGAAGCCACCGCTCAATATGAGTGTAGTGACAACCATGGCTTTACCCGTAGTTAGAAAGGTGCGTTTCACAGCGTAAAGCGAACTATTACCTTCCAGCAATAATGTACGCACCCGCGCTAGAAAATGGATCGTATCATCGACAGCAATACCGAAGGCTATATTAAATACGATGGAAGTAGTGACCTTTAATGGTATACCCGCAAAACCCATGATTCCTCCAACAATCACCAACGGAATTAGGTTTGGAATGATAGTAAGGAGAATCATTTTCGGAGACTGATATACCACACCCATGATGAGACCAATAACCACAACAGACAACAAAAGATCCCATACCATATTCTCCACGAGATAACGATTATTCAAATCAATCAGGTGGGCGGTACCGGTCACCTTGTATTCAAATTTCGTCTTGCAATTCGTCTTTATAAATGCATCTAGTTCACCGTTCAATTTCTCATAGTGCTTCCTTCCGAAGTCTCCAATCTTTCCCGCTATACGAAGCACACTTCCTTCTTTGTCGTAATGCATGCGAACGACTTCGGCGAACTCCTTTCGCTGAATTAGCTTGTTCAATCGGCGCAGCTCTGAACTATCGGTAGGTATCGAATAAAAATCGCGCAAACCGGCGTTGGTCGCCTGATGTGCGTTTTTCAAAATCTCGGTATATGACACCAACGATCCTACACCATACACCTCGCGCAACCAATGATTAACTGTGTCCAAGTCGTGCAAAAAAGTTACATCGTTAAGTTGCACATTTTCATTGAGCATGATTGCCATTTCGAATGGTCGGCACCCTGAAAAATTCTCCTCCATGAAAAAGAATTCCTGCTTAAGTCTGTGCTCATCACGCAAGTCTTCGAGCATTTTATTATCGACTTCAACTTTCGAAATACCGTAAACACTTACCAGGCAAACCACACTAGTTCCGGCTATAATCGCATAGCGCCGACGGATGACCCAACGAAACGCTGAGTGCAACTTGACCGTCCAAAAATCATCAGACAGAGCAAAGGTGTTCAATCGTGTTGGTTGCGCTAAAAAGAGAATCGCAGGCAATAGACTATAGGTAAGACCATAGGCCAACATAATGCCCACCGCCGTGTATATTCCGAAATTACTGATGGGTTCAATGTTGGAAAAAACCAATGTCAAAAATCCTATCGAAGTAGTAATAGCCGTCAAAAAGGTAGCAAGGCGAATGCTCTTAAACGCATAACGAATAGCATCGCGCTTTTCACGACCATTACGTAACTCCTGCATATACTTTGTAAGCACATGCACTGAATCGCTCATACCTACCACAAATATGATTGTAGGCAAAACAGTGAGCATTAAATCCAAATCGTTTCCAAGTAAACGAATAAAGCCAAGCGTCCAAAGTATGGATATGAGGACGACCAGTGTTGGAATTAGAATGCCCCAGGCTGAGCGAAATGCGATATAAAGAAATAACGTGGTTAAGATTAAACTCAGTGAAATAAACAAAATCAGTTCACTAATCATTAATTCCACATAGAGTTTTTGGCCAAGAGCTCGACCAATTACATGCGTTTTTTTAAAATCAAATTGATTAACAGCCGCCTCGATGTTCTCTGCTAATAAATCGCAACGCTGCTTCGATAATTTTTGGGTGTGTCTCAGGTTTATGGCTACCGACTTGTAATCCTCTGAGAAAAACCAACCGGCCAGCTCCTTTGTTTGAATCAGTTCAACGGAGTCAGCCATATAAGTCTCCGGAGTTTGCCACCGCAGCATGGGTACTTCTAACACCTGGCCCAACAAAGGGTCTTGCACAGCGCGTTTTAATTGGGTCGGACCGATGGCTGCCGTTACATCTTCAATTCGAGCCAACACCTTAGTTAAGCTATCCACTTTACCCAAAAACTCGCGGTCAAATACGGAACCCTCGTTTTCAAGAGCTACAATAAAAAAATCATTATCCGTCTCAAAACGGTCACGCAGAGCCAAATAGAAATCCGTTTCGGGATCATCTTGAGGAAAGAATGCTTCAAAATCGTAACTGAACTTCAACCCCGCGATGAGCCAAACGCAAAGCATAGTTAAAGCAACTACACTACCTATTACTGCTATCGAAAACTTTCTGCTCATTCAATGACAACAGACAAACAAATCATAACTGGATTAGTTTGCACAATGCACCGAGGAATCAACCCTTTTTCAGTGAATCGCGAATTTCTTCGAGAAGTTGTTCGGAACGATTCGACTCGGGGGCTGCCGCCTCCTCGCTGTTGCGCATCTTATTCATGGCCTTTATCATCATAAACATGAAAAGAGAGATTAGAATGAACTCTATGGTTACCGTGATAAAAGCGCCATATGCGATTACGGGCCCAATTTCCTTTGCATGCGTCAATGACAAACCTGTTCCATCGGCCTCTGCCAATTCACGGGCAATTCGCACGTTTTCAGCCAGCGGATAATACAAATTAGAAAAATCACGACCCTGAATCAAACCTACTAAGGGCAAAACGATTCCATCAATAAAAGCCGAAACAACCTTACCGAACGCAGCTCCCATGACGAATGCGACTGCCATATCGATTAGATTGCCTCGAAGGGCAAATTGTTTGAATTCCTTGAGCATGGTCGATTGTTTTTTCAAATATAAAAAGCCCGGAGTCTCCCCCGGGCTTTTCATTTCTATGCTGATGCAATTACTTCTTGTCGTCCTTCACTTCTTCAAAATCTACATCCGTAACCTCTGAGTCTGCGTTCTGAGTGTTTCCGGAAGGCTGACCTTGATCGGATGATGCGTTGTACATATCTGTAGCCGCTGCGCCAAACACATTATTCAGGTTTTCGATAGCCGACTTACAGCGGTTCACATCCTTTTCGGCATGAGCTTGCTTCAATTCAGCAAGTGCAGTTTCGATAGGCTCTTTCTTATCGGCCGGGATCTTATCGCCAAACTCTTTCATCTGTTTTTCTGTTTGGAAAATGAGTGTGTCGGCTTGGTTGATTGTGTCGGCCTGCTCACGCGCGGCACGATCGCTCTCTGCATTCATCTCAGCTTCGCGCTTCATCTTTTCGATTTCCTCTTTACTTAAACCGGAAGATGCCTGAATGCGAATATTCTGTTCCTTGCCTGTTGCCTTATCCTTGGCACTTACGTGAATAATTCCGTTTGCGTCAATGTCGAAGGTCACCTCGATTTGTGGCACACCGCGCGGGGCTGAAGGTAATCCATCCAAATGGAAGCGACCAATGGTGCGATTATCTTTTGCCATGGCTCGCTCACCTTGTAGCACGTGAATCTCCACGCTCGGCTGATTGTCGCTTGCTGTAGAGAACACTTCGCTCTTCTTCGTTGGAATTGTAGTATTCGATTCGATTAACTTGGTCATAACACCACCCATGGTTTCGATACCCAATGCCAGTGGCGTAACATCGAGGAGTAACACATCTTTCACCTCACCAGTGAGAACACCACCCTGAATTGCGGCTCCAATCGCTACTACTTCATCAGGGTTTACGCCTTTCGATGGCTCTTTGCCGAAAAACTTCTTCACCGCGTCCTGAACGGCGGGAATACGAGTTGAACCACCTACTAGAATCACTTCATCGATATCCTTCACCGAAATTCCGGCTTTCTTCAACGCACTTTCACATGGTGCAATTGTGCGCTGAATAAGGCTGTCGGCCAATTGTTCGAACTTCGCGCGTGACATGGTCTTCACCAAGTGCTTCGGAATACCGTCAACCGGCATGATGTAAGGCAAATTGATTTCGGTTGAAGTACTCGATGAAAGCTCAATTTTCGCCTTTTCAGCTGCCTCTTTCAAACGCTGAAGGGCCATTGGATCTTTCATCAAATCAAACTGATTACCATTTTCATTCTTGAATTCCTGAACCAACCAATCGATAATCACCTGGTCGAAGTCGTCACCACCTAAGTGTGTGTCACCATCGGTCGAAAGTACTTCGAACACGCCCTCACCCAATTCAAGGATTGACACGTCGTGAGTACCACCACCACAGTCGAATACGACAATCTTAATATCCTGTGCCTTCTTGTCGAGACCATAGGCCAAGGCTGCTGCTGTCGGTTCATTGATGATACGCTTCACACTTAAGCCTGCAATTTCACCGGCTTCTTTAGTAGCCTGACGCTGCGCGTCGTTGAAGTAAGCAGGAACGGTAATCACCGCTTCCGTTACCTCATGCCCCAAATAATCTTCGGCGGTTTTCTTCATCTTCTGAAGGACCATGGCCGATATTTCCTGTGGAGTATAGTTACGATCGTCAATTTTCACGCGTGGTGTGTTACCGTCGCCTTTTACAACCTCGTATGGAACACGTCCGGCTTCACGAACGCTTTCATCGTAGCTGCTTCCCATGAAGCGCTTGATAGAATAAATGGTTTTGCGCGGGTTGGTGATTGCCTGACGTTTGGCAGGATCACCCACCTTACGCTCACCACCTTCCACAAATGCCACCACAGAAGGGGTTGTACGCTTACCCTCACTGTTGGCGATTACCACGGGTTCGTTACCTTCCATTACTGCAACGCAACTGTTGGTGGTTCCTAAATCGATTCCTATTACTTTACTCATGATATTGATTTTCTGTTTGACTTCGTTTGTTTGTCGGCGGCGGCATTTCAACCACCTTGCCATGCGGATTTGCGACTCTGTTTGCTGAAAATGTGTCAGTTTTGGCAAGGAAAGAAGTTACATGCTGACAAGTATGGCCGTTCTGACGAACTTTTTGTCGCATCTTGCCTGCAGTATAATTTCCAACTCGTGGTATTCACTGATCAAACCGGACGATCGCTCGAATTATCAGCTCACCCTCGAAGAATAATATCGTGCGTTCCATCGCAAACCGAATTGCTATGGGATTTAGGCCTTGAAAAGGAAGTAATCGGGATAACAAAATTCTGTGTGCATCCGGCCCATTGGCGAAAACAAAAAGTGAATATCGGCGGCACTAAAAAACTACATCTTGAAAAGATTGTCGCACTAGCTCCCGATTTTATACTCGCCAACAAAGAGGAAAACGAGCAAGCTCAAATAGAATGGCTATCCTCACGCTTTCCAACTTACATAAGCGATGTACGAGATTTAACACAAGCCGTTAATATGATAATCACGGTAGGAGAAATTACATCAAAGATTGAAAAGGCTCTCCAATTTTCAAGAACAATAGACACCATGTTCCACTCTAGTGGGCGTCAAGAAACTTCAGTTTCCGCTTGCTACCTCATCTGGAGGGCGCCATGGATGACTATCAATAAAGACACCTTCATTCATGACATGCTTAATCGTCTTGGCTTCAAAAATGTATTCGGTGATCGCAAAGAATCACGCTATCCCACTATAACTGATTCGGAGCTGATTGAGGCCAATCCTCAAATTCTATTTTTATCGAGCGAACCATTTCCTTTTGCTGAATGCCATTTGAAAGAGCTTCAAGGGCTTCTACCCAAAACAAGGCTGCAACTAATCAATGGCGAGATACTCTCCTGGTATGGATCGAGGTTATGCCGATTCGATCGAGCGTACTTCGATGACCTGAGAAAACAACAATAGCACGATGAAAAAACATATTTCATTACAAAAAACTAGGAGAATCCGTAGCATTTTTGGGACGTGAAAACCTACAAGCCGAAATCACTTAGGAACTTTGCCAAGCTTTGGTTGGTTTGTATTCTTTTATTTTCTCACAAGTATGCGCAATCTCAGCAAGTAGCGGTAGTTCTCAGCGGTGGTGGTGCGACAGCGTTGGCACATGTTGGTTTCCTGAGAGCACTGGAAGAAAATAATGTACCGGTTGATTATATCACAGGCACGAGCATGGGAGCAGTCATAGCCGCTTTCTATGCTTCCGGCTATAGTGTTGCTTTTATTGACAGCTTAGTGAGAACGGATGAGTTTCTAGACATGGCTACCGGAAGCCGCAATGAGAAACTGGATTACTATTTTAAGAATACCGACACTGATGCATCATTCGGAGCTATAAGGTTATCAAAAGATAACCTAATGAACACTGCTCTCCCCACGAATTTGATCAATCCCGTGCTGCTCGATTGGAAGTTGATGGAAGCCTTTGCCCAACCAGATGCTGCTTGTAATGGCCTATTCGATAGCCTTTATGTACCATTTCGATGTATTGCAGCAGACATCGAAAACAAGGAAGAAATAATATTTCGTGAGGGACCGCTCAATGTTGCCACCCGAGCTTCATGTACCTACCCATTCTACATTCCTGCGCGCAGAGTCAACGGAAAGCTACTCTTCGATGGGGGAATCTATAACAACTTCCCAGTCGATGTGGCGCAAAAAGAATTCGCACCCGATATAATCATCGGATGCAACGTATCGGGCAGTACTCCGAAAGCTGCCGATGATGATCTCATATCGCAATTGCAGGCCATGATCCTTTATCGCTCGCAAGTTCAGACTTTCACCACAAACGCTTTGATTGTTGAACCGCAGCTTGGAGACATATCCACATTCGATTTTGATAAAATTGAGGACGCAATTGATATCGGATATCAGACAACACTATCCAGTTTAAATAGGATTAAGGAAACGATTACGAGGGAGGAATCTCTTTCATCTAAAAATGAAAAACGCCTAAAATTCCAGGAAAAGTTCAAGCCAATAATTATCGACGAAATATCGATTCGTGGGCTGAAAAAATCACAAAGCCTCTATGTGCAGAAAATAATGTCTAAAGGTGAGAGCACCCTGCACCTGAATGATTTGAAAAAAAGCTACCTGAAATTGTTTGGAGACGATAAAATAAACACTGTATTTCCCTCAACTCAATTTCGCGATCAGAGTAAAGCTTTCAAATTGGACCTCGATATTAAAAAGGAAAAGAACTTCCTTATCTCTTTCGGAGGAAACTTTTCTTCAAGATCGATTAATTCAGGATTTCTAGGCGTTAAGTATAATTTATTTGGCTATACATCTTCTACTATAAGCGCCAATAGTTACTTCGGCAGATTTTACGGCTCGATTCACAGTGATATACGATGGGATATATCCGGGCGAATTCCCTTCTCCGTTCAAGGTGGTTTCACTTTTAATCGGTGGGACTTCTATAAAAGCTTAGCAACTTTTTTTGAAGACATCAAACCTTCTTACATACTCTTAAATGAACGTTTTGGTAATTTAAGCCTAAGTATTCCTCTTGGGGTGCGGGGTGTTGCAAAAGCAGAGCAGTATTATACGCATCAGTTTGACGATTACTATCAAATCAAAAACTTCATTTCGACCGATACCGCAGACCGCACAGAATTTAATGCTTGGATAACACGATTAAGTTATGAGAGAAGCACCCTTAATAGGAAGCAATATCCAAATGCGGGAACTTTTCTCCACATAGATATCAAATGGGTAAATGGAGAAGAACAGACCATACCCGGCTCTACATCTGAATCCAAATATTCCGTCGACAAGGATCATTATTGGGTATCCTCGAAACTAAATTACATTAACTATTTTCTTCGAAGTCGATATGCTAAAACAGGATTTCTGGTGGAAGGCGTTTGGAGTACCCAGAATTTCTTCAATAACTACATATCATCACTCATCGCCGCGCCCGCGTTTAATCCTATTCCGGAAAGCAAGACATTTTTCCTGCCTCAATTTAGAGCGCATAGCTATGTCGGATACGGACTCATGAACGTAGTTTCCTTCACAAAAAACATCGAGCTTCGATTGGAGGCATACGGATTCAATCCTTTGAATTTGATTTCACAAAACGAAGAGGGGAAAGCAATGTATACCGAAAGTCAGAGAGCTACCATAGTGGGGTCAACTGCTCTGGTAGTGCACTCCCCCATTGGGCCAATCAGTTTCGCGGCAAACTACTACGACCTGAAGGAAACTCCCTGGAGTTTCATTTTCAACTTTGGGTATATACTCTTTAACAAATCACCCAGAGACTAAAAAGGGGCCAAAAGGCCCCCCTTGTGAATTAACCAACGATCGTATCGTAGGTCACTTTATATTCTTTATCATCCGGAAAATACTCTAGTCCCAAATCCAACCATTCTTTTGCTGCTGTTTTACTGGTGCCGGCCAAATTCGTTGCATGCATAGTAAGAGCATATCTCAATAAGGTTAATTCTTCAGCCGCTCGACCAGCCTTCTTCTCAGAAAGTATTGATTTGGCTTTTGCCAGTGCTGTTTCCGA
>Ga0315899_10002002_pt1 | contig 22873 bp, 21 predicted proteins | sample LakEriMetagenome_2_FD_203518 | JGI IMG/M metagenome (GOLD analysis project Ga0315899, IMG submission 203518) | Freshwater fungal communities from buoy surface, Lake Erie, Ohio, United States - Buoy 4 MA112 | ecosystem: Environmental > Aquatic > Freshwater > Lake | place: USA: Lake Erie, Ohio... | reverse complement strand
GCCGCGCGCCGCGCCGCGTCGTGGGTCGCGTTCGCGGCGGCGCTCGCGGCGCCGGCCGCGCTCGCCGAGCGCGCCGACCGCTACAAGCCCACGAACGTCGAAGCCGACCGGATGAACTACGACGACCTCAAGCAGGTCAACGTGTTCACCGGCGCGGTCGTGCTGACCAAGGGCACGATCACGATCCGCGGCGACCGGATGGTCCTGCGCCAGGACCCCGAGGGCTACCAGTACGGCACCACCGTCGGCAAGCTCGCGAGCTTCCGCCAGAAGCGCGACGGCGTCGACGAGTGGATCGAGGGCCACGCCGAGGAGATCTTCTACGACGGCAAGTCCGAGACGGTCACGCTGACCGGCCGCGCGAAGGTCCGCCGGCTCGAGGGCACCCGGATCGCCGACGAGATCGACGGCGCCGTCATCGTGTACGACAGCCGCAGCGAGCAGTTCGCGGTCGACGGCAGCGGCCAGGCGAGCGGCCCGTCGACCGGCGGCGGCCGCGTGCGCGTGACGATCCAGCCGCGGCTCGGCGACGCGCCGCCCCCCGGCGCCGCGCCCGGCACGACCCCGCCACGGACCGGCCCGGCCGACGGCGCGCCGGCCGTCCGCCCCGCCCCGGGCGCCGGCACCGCCCGGCCGGCGGAGCCGCGCTGATGGGCGCACCCGACGCGCCCGCCGCGACGGCCACCATGCCTGCCGCCGCGCCGGCCGACGAGACCGCCGCCGACGGCCTGCTCGCGCACCCGCCGGCGAGCCGGCTGGTGGCGCGCAACCTGATGAAGGCCTACGGCGGCCGGCAGGTCGTCAAGGACGTGTCGATCGACGTGAAGAGCGGCGAGGTCGTCGGGCTGCTCGGGCGCAACGGCGCCGGCAAGACCACCTGCTTCTACATGATCGCCGGCCTCGTCCCCACCGACGGCGGCCGCATCGAGCTCGACGACGTGTCGATCAGCCGGCTGCCGATCCACAAGCGGGCACGCCGCGGGCTGTCGTACCTGCCGCAGGAGGCCTCGGTCTTCCGCAAGCTGACCGTCGAGGAGAACGTGCTGGCGGTGCTCGAGCTGCAGGTCGGCCCCGACGGCCGGCCGCTGCCCCGGCCCGAGATCCAGCGCCGCCTCGACGCGCTGCTCGACGAGCTGCAGATCGCCCACCTGCGCTCGAACCCGGCGCAGTCGCTGTCCGGCGGCGAGCGCCGCCGCGTCGAGATCGCCCGCGCGCTCGCCACCTCGCCCCGCTTCATCCTGCTCGACGAGCCGTTCGCCGGCGTCGACCCGATCGCGGTGATCGAGATCCAGCGGATCGTCCGCTTCCTGAAGGAGCGGTCGATCGGCGTGCTGATCACCGACCACAACGTGCGGGAAACGCTGGGCATCTGCGACCGCGCGTACATCATCAATGATGGTATCGTTCTTGCTTTCGGGCGGCCCGACGAAGTGATCCAGGACGATCGCGTTCGCAAGGCCTACCTCGGCGAAGAGTTCCGGATGTGACGGACCGCCGGGTGCCCGCGGCCCCGCGATGAAACCGTCCCTACAGCTCAAGCTCTCCCAGCAGCTCGCTCTCACGCCCCAGCTGCAGCAGTCGATCCGGCTGCTGCAGCTGTCGACGCTCGAGCTGAACCAGGAGCTCGAGCAGATCCTCGCCGAGAACCCGCTGCTCGAGCGGCTGGACGACCCGCTCGCCGAGTGCGCCCGGATCGCTCCGAACGGCTCGCTCGAGCGCGCCCCCGGCGCCGCCGACTCGGACGGCGACGCCCCCCCGCCCGACCGGCGCGAGCGCGCCGACGATGCCGGCGGCGGCGAGGACGGCGGCGGCGGCGCCGGCGAAGGCGTCGCCGACGAGGGCGGCTACGGCGAGCACGGCCTCGAGTGGGGCGGCGAGGGCCGCGGCCCCCGCCCCGACGGCGACGACGACGAGCGCGAGTTCCCGCAGGTGTCGACCCAGGGCGAGACGCTGCGTGACCACCTGCTCGCCCAGCTCGCCGGCACCGGCTGCACCCGCCGCGACCGCGCGCTGGTGTCGCTGCTGATCGACGAGCTCGACGGCGACGGCTACCTGCTCGCGAGCCTGGAGGAGGTGGCGCAGGCGCTGCCGGCAGAGCTGGAGATCGAGCCGGAGGAGCTGTCGGCCGCGCTGCGGCTGCTCCAGAGCTTCGACCCGCCCGGCGTCGGCGCCCGCTCGATCCCCGAATGCCTGCTGCTGCAGCTCGGCGCCCTGCCGCCGGACCGGCGCCCGCCCGAGGCGGTCGCGAAGCTCGCCGGCGCGATCGTCCTGCAGCACCTCGAGCTGCTGGCGGCTCGCGACTTCGCCCGGCTCAAGCGCGTGCTGCGCTGCGACGACGACCAGCTGCGCGCCGCCCAGGCACTGATCCAGACGCTGAACCCGCGGCCCGGCGGCGGCTTCGCCGGGGCCCCGGCCGCCTATGTCGTGCCCGACGTGGTGGTACGCCGCGGCCGCGCCGGCTGGCAGGCGGTGCTGAACCCGGACGTGATGCCGAAGCTTCGGATCAACGACGTCTATGCCCAGATCCTGAAGCGCAACCGAGGAGGGCCGGGAAGCAGCCTCTCTTCTCAGTTGCAGGAGGCGCGCTGGTTGGTCAAGAATGTCCAGCAGCGATTCGACACCATCCAGCGGGTCGCGCAAGCCATCGTGGACCGACAGCGTGCATTCTTCACGCACGGGGCGGTGGCGATGCGGCCGCTGGTGCTGCGCGAGATCGCCGACGCCCTGGGCCTGCACGAGAGCACGGTATCGAGAGTGACGACGCAGAAGTACATGCTCACGCCGTTCGGTACGTTCGAGATGAAGTACTTCTTCGGCAGCCACGTCGCGACCGACACGGGCGGTGCCGCCTCCAGCACCGCGATCCGTGCCCTGATCAAGCAGCTCGTCACCGCGGAGGACTCCAAGACCCCCCTATCCGACAGCCGAATCGCCGAACTCCTCGGCGAGCAGGGCATCGTCGTCGCACGCCGCACGGTCGCGAAGTACCGCGAGGCGCTGCAGATCCCGCCGGTCGCGCAGCGGAAGTCGCTGTAGTCCGGGTCGGGGGTCTCCCGACGACGGCGTGCCCGCTGCGCCGCCATCGCCACGTCGTGAGCCTTACAGGAGCACCGAATGAACCTCACCATCAGCGGGCACCATCTCGAAGTCACCCCTGCGTTGCGCGAGTACGTCACGGCGAAGCTCGAGAAGATCCGTCGCCACTTCGACCAGGTGATCGACGTCAACGTGTTCCTGTCAGTGGACAAGCTCCAGCAGAAGGCCGAGATCGCGCTGCACGTGCGAGGCAAGGACCTGTTCGCCGAGGCGATCGACGACGACCTGTACGCCGCGATCGACGCGCTGGTCGACAAGCTCGACCGGCAGGTGCTGAAGTACAAGGACAAGCGTTTCGCACATCCCCACGACGCGCTCAAGCATCAGGTCGAATCCTGATCTGTCCTGGACAATTCGGACGCGGTGTTGGACAACGCCGCTTCCGGAACGCCGTCGGAAATGCGCAGTTCGGGTTTCCGCAACGCAAAATCGAGCACATTCCGCAGCGAGCCACCGTGGCTATACTTCGCAGCGATGCCGGGTCGGGCCCGGGTCATGCAGGTTTCTTGCATCGCAACAACCAGCCGCTCGCGGCACCCGACCGATGAACAGAATCGCCAAGCTGCTCCCGGCCCGGAACGTCCTGCTCGACCTGCAGGTGTCCAGCAAGAAGCGGGCGTTCGAGCAGGCGGCGCTGCTCTTCGAGAACGAGCACGGCATCGAGCGCGGCAAGGTGTTCGACTCGCTGTTCGCTCGCGAGCGGCTCGGCTCCACCGGCCTCGGCCAGTCGGTCGCCATCCCCCACGGACGGATCAAGGGCCTGCGCGAGGCGATCGCCGCGGTGGTGCGGGTCGCCAGCCCCATCCCCTTCGATGCGCCGGACGGCCAGCCGGTCCGGCTGCTGGTGTTCCTGCTGGTGCCCGAGCACGCGACCGAGGAGCACCTCGAGATCCTGTCCGAGCTCGCCGAACTGCTGTCGGACGGCGCGATCCGCGACACCCTGATGACCTCGGACGACGCCGCGTCGATCCACCGCGTGCTGTCGACCTGGGAGCCGTACCGCCCCGCGGCCTGAGCCCGGGACCGGCCTCGAAGGGCCGCGCCGCCCGGCGTCGCCCGAGCGCCGACGGCCGCAGCCGCGCGGCACGCCGATGCGCACGACGCCGGTGTACAGTGGTCGCATGCCCGACCCGCAGCACGGCACCCTCCACCGCGACCGCGACGCCGGCGGCGTCGCGGTCCCGAAGACGCTGACCGTCGGCGAGCTGGTCGAGCTGACCGCCGCCACCCTCGCGCTGCGCTGGATCGCCGGCCGCGACGGCGCCGGCCGTCCCGCCGCGACGCCAGCCCCGGACACCGTCGACCAGGTCGGCTACCTGAACCTGATCCACCCGCACCGGATCCAGGTGATGGGTGACGCCGAGGTCGCCTTCTTCGAGCGATCGAGCCCCTCGCGCCGCGAGCACATCCTCGACGAGATCGCGGCGGGCAGCCCGCCCGCGCTGGTGATGTCCGAAGGCGCCCGCCTGCCGCAGGCGCTGGTCGATGCGTGCGAGGCGCGCGGGCTGCCGCTGCTCGCCTGCGAGCACTCGAGCGCGCGCACGATCGAGCTGCTGCGCGGCGCGCTCGCCAAGGCCCTCGCGATCTCCTGCACGATGCACGGCGTGCTGATGGACGTGCTCGGCATGGGCGTGCTGATCTCGGGCGAGTCGGGCCTCGGCAAGAGCGAGCTCGCGCTCGAGCTGATCAGCCGCGGCCACGGCCTGGTCGCCGATGACGCGGTCGAGCTGCACCGGATCGGTCCGTCGACGATCGAGGGCCGCTGCCCGCAGCTGCTGCAGGGGCTGCTCGAGGTCCGCGGCATCGGCCTGATGGACGTCAAGACGGTGTTCGGCGAGACCGCGGTGCGCCGCAAGATGCGGCTCAAGCTGATCGTGCACCTGGTCCGCCGCAGCACGCACGAGGACGAGTACGAGCGCCTGCCGCTCGAGGACCTGACCCAGGACGTGCTGGGGCTGCAGGTGCGCAAGGTGGTGATCCCGGTCGCGGCCGGTCGCAACATCGCGGTGCTGACCGAGGCCGCGGTGCGCAACACCATCCTGCGGCTGCGCGGCATCGACACGATGCGAGAGTTCGTCGCGCGCCAGCAGGCCGCGATCCAGGCCGGCGGCGAGTGACGCGATGCGGCTCGTGGTGGTCACCGGCATCTCCGGCTCGGGCAAGTCGATCGCGATCAACGTGCTCGAGGACGACGGCTTCTTCTGCATCGACAACCTGCCGGCGAAGTTCCTGCACGAGGTGATCGGCTCGCTGCAGGAGCAGGGCTACGAGCGCGTCGCGGTGTCGACCGACGCGCGCAGCGGCGACTCGGTCGCCGACCTGAAGCAGATCATCGCCGGCCTCGCGCGCGCCGGCCACGACGTCAAGGTGCTGTTCCTCAACGCGCGCACCGACACCCTGGTGCAGCGCTACTCCGAGACCCGGCGGCGCCACCCGCTCGCCTCGAGGACCGAGCAGGACGGCTCGGCGCAGACGCTGCTCGAGTCGATCGACCGCGAGCGCGAGCTGATGAGCCCGGTCGAGGACATCGGCGTGTCGATCGACACCAGCGACCTGCACCCGAACGTGCTGCGCCAGTGGGTGCGCGACGTCGTCGGCCTCGAGCGCGCCCCGATCACGCTGCTGTTCGAGTCGTTCGCGTTCAAGTACGGCGTGCCGCTCGACGCGGACCTGGTCTTCGACGTCCGCTGCCTGCCGAACCCGTACTACACCGCGCAGCTGCGCCCGCTTTCGGGCCTCGACGAGCCGGTCGCGCAGTATCTGCAGGAGATCCCGTCGGTCGGGCGGATGATCGACCACGTCGGCCACTTCCTGCGGACCTGGCTGCCGTCGTACCTGCAGGAGAACCGCAGCTACCTGACGGTCGCGATCGGCTGCACCGGTGGCCAGCACCGCTCGGTCTACGTCGTCGAGCAGCTCGCCGGGCGCTTCCGCGCGAGCGAGCGCGTGCTGGTGCGCCACCGCGCGCTCGCGGCGCGCCGCATCGTCGCCTGAGCCGCGTCGCCGGACGCACCCCATGATCGCCGACCTGCCGATCTTCCCGCTGTCGACGGTGCTGTTCCCCGGCGGCGTGCTGCCGCTGCGGATCTTCGAGGCGCGCTACATGGACATGGTGCGCGACTGCATGCAGCGCGACGTGCCGTTCGGCGTGTGCCTGATCACCAAGGGCGGCGAGGTCGGCGAGCCCGCCGAGCACGAGCCGATCGGTTGCCTCGCGCACATCCGCGGCTGGGACATGGAGCAGCTCGGGCTGCTGCAGCTGCGCACCGTCGGCGGCGCGCGCTTCCGGATCGTCGACCGGCGCGTCGGCCGTACCGGGCTGATCCGCGCGAGCGTCGACGAGCTGCCGGACGACGAGCGCATCGACGTGCCCGACGACTTCCTGGACTGCGCGATGCTGCTGCGTCGCATCGTCGACGAGCTGCGCGAGCGAGAGCCCGACGCCGAGAAGCGGATGATCGCCGAGCCGGTCGACTTCGAGTCGTCGGCCTGGGTCGCGAACCGGCTGTGCGAGTTCCTGCCGATCCCCGCGGCCGCGAAGCACAAGCTGATGGCGCTCGACGAGCCGCTGTCGCGGCTGCACCTGGTGCAGCGCTGGCTCCAGCAGCACCAGGTGCTCTGAACCCCTTTCCCGACGAGGCCCCAGGACCGATGACCGCTCCCCGACGGATCCCCTGCGCACGCATCGAGGCGCCGCGCGAAGGCGAGGCGTCCGCGACGCATGCCACGCGCGAGTTCGAAGGCACGACCGAGGGGGCGCCCGATGCGCGCTGACCGCGGGACGATGCTCGTCACCGGCGGCGGCCGGGGCATCGGCGCGGCGACCGTGCGCCTCGCCGCCTCGCGCGGCTGGGCGGTCGCGCTCGTCTACCGCGACCGGGCGGCCGACGCCGAGCGCGTCGTGGCCGACGTCGAGGCCGCAGGCGGGCGCGCGATCGCGATCCGCGCCGACGTCGCCGACGAGGCCGCGGTCCGCGCCGCGTTCGAGGCCGCCGACCGGCTCGGGCCGCTGACCGCGCTGGTCAACAACGCCGGCGTCACCGGCGACGTGACCCGCGTCGACGCGCTCGACGCCGCGATGCTCGAGCGCGTGCTGCGCGTGAACGTCTGGGCGCCCTTCGTCTGCGCGCGCGAGGCGATCCGCCGGATGTCGACGCGCCACGGCGGGCGCGGCGGCGCGATCGTCAACGTCGGCTCCGGCGCGTCGCAGCTCGGCACGCCGGGCGTCTGGGTGCACTATGCCGCGACCAAGGGTGCGCTCGACACGATGACCGTCGGCCTCGCGAAGGAGGTGGCGGGCGAAGGCATCCGGGTGAACGGCGTGCGCCCCGGGCTGATCGACACCGAGATCCACGCCGCGCGGCCGCCCGGGCAGCTCGAGGGCATCGCCCGCGAGATCCCCATGCAGCGCATCGGCACGCCCGAGGACATCGCGCGCACGATCGTCTGGCTCGCCGACGGCGAGGAATCGTCGTACGTGACCGCGAGCCTCGTCGACGCCCGCGGCGGTCGGTGAGGGCGTAGCCGGGGTTTCGGCGCGCATGCGCGCCGCCGGCGGAGCGGGCGCGGCATGCTTGCCGCGCACTGGTGCGTCCCGAACGTGAATCCGGCGGGAGCCGGCCGATCAGAACAACCCGTCCCCCGGCGCCGCCAACCCCGTCAGCAGCACCTTCACCGGCCGCGGCAGCGGCGCATCCGCCGCGTCGCCGAGCGCGAGCCACAGGTGATCCGCCGGCGCGGCCGCCGACGGCTCGACCCGCATCGACCAGACCCGCGCGCGCAGCCTGAAGTGCGTGAACGCGTGGCGCACGTCGCCGAGCGGCGCGACCGCGGCGGCATCCGCGTCGAGGCCGAGCCTCACGCGCACCCACGCGGCGACCGAGTCCGCGTCGACCGCATCGGGCGTCACCGCCTCGCCAGGCGCGACGACCTCGGGCAGGCTCCAGAGCCCGCCCCACAGCCCCGACGCCGTACGCCGCTCGAGCAGCACCGCATCGCCCGCGCGCACCAGCGCCCAGTGCGCGCCGCGGGTGCCGACCGCGCGCGCGGGACGTGGCGCGGGCAGCGCGTCGACGCGCCCCTGCGCGCGGGCCACGCAGCGCTCGGCCACCGGGCACGCGTCGCAGCGCGGCTTCGTGCGCACGCACACCGTCGCGCCCAGGTCCATGAGCGCCTGCGTGTAGGTCTCGATACGGCCCTCGCCCGCCTCGGGCATCTCGCGCGCCGCGAGCGCCCACAGCCGCTGCTCGACCGCACGCTCGCCTGGGAAGCCCTCGACGCCGAAGACGCGGCACAGCACGCGCTTGACGTTGCCGTCGAGGATCGGCACACGCGTGCCCGACGAGAACGCCGCGATCGCCGCCGCGGTCGAACGGCCGATGCCGGGCAGCGCCTCGAGCGCCTCGGGGTCGGTCGGGAAGGCACCGCCGTGCAGATCGGCGAGCGCACGCGCCGCCGCGTGCAGGTTGCGCGCGCGCGAGTAGTAGCCGAGGCCGCTCCAGTGCCGCAGCACGTCGTCGATCGGCGCGGCCGCGAGCGCTGCGACGTCCGGGTAGGACGCGAGGAAGCGCGCGTAGTAGCCGAGCACCGTCGAGACCTGCGTCTGCTGCAGCATGATCTCGGAGACCCAGATGCGGTACGGATCGCGGGTGCGCTGCCATGGCAGGTCGTGCCGACCCGCGCGGCGCTGCCAGTCGACCAGCGCGTCGGCGAACGTCACGTCGATCAGACGATCGCGACCGGCTCCTCGGCCGAGGCCTCGCGCCGCTCGAGCACGAGCGCGACCTCGCGCGCGAGCGCGGACAGCGCGTCGAGCTGCTGCTCGACCTGCGCGCGGCCCTCCTCGAGCTCGGCGATCCGCGACTCGAGCTGCTCGCTCGCGTCCATCACGCGCTGCACCGAGTCGAGCCGCCGGCGCAGCTGCGCCTGGTGTTCGCGGACCTGGCTCTCGATCGGCGCGATCACCGCGCGCAGCCACCCCTCGAGCTCTCGGCCCGCCTTCTCGTAGACGTCGCGGATGCGCACCGCGACCGACTCGAAGAAGCGCCGCGTCAGCGCCCACTTCTCGGTGGTCAAGAGGCTGAGCGCGCCGAAGTGCCTGTCGTGCAGCGCCTCGATCCGGTCGAGCTCGGCGACGAAGGGCCGCGTGGTGAAGGGCAGCGGCTGGCCGAGCGTGAGCCCGTGCTCGCGGTTGAAGCTGCCGTACATCGCGGTCATCAGCGTCTGCACCTCTTCGACGTGCGCGGCGAGCCGCGCGAAGTCGCCGCGGACGTCGATCAGCAGGCTCGACATGCCGTCGCGCAGCCCGACCGACAGCTTGCTCGCGCGCATCGTGTTGCGCGCGCCGCGCACGTGGCGCTTGAGCTGGTCGATGCCGACCGACTCGCGGATCGCCTGCTGGTGGCGGCCGAACACCGCGCGCAGCGCCTGGAGCTTCTTCAGGCTGCGGTCGAACTCGGTGCGCTCGACGCGGATGCGCCGCGCCATCTGCTCGACCGCACCGCGGTTCTTGCCCCGCAGCCCGTTGAGCTCGAACACCTGCTCGACGACGTTGCGCTTGCGCGCCGAGAGCACGCCGTGCGTGACCGCGTGCGCCTCGTCGAACTCGCGGCGCACCGTCTCGCGCACGATCGACTGCTGCTGCGGCACCATCTCGCGCGACAGCGCGCGCTCGAGCTCGGGCAGCCGGCTGCGGGTGAGCAGCATCGGGTCGCGGGTCACCTTCGCGACCAGCCCCTTCTGCGCCGACACCGGGAAGATCCGCTGCGGCGGCAGCTGCAGGATCCGCGACACCGAGCTCACCTGCTCGTCGATCTCGCGGTCGATCTCGGGCGGCGGCTTGAGCTCGTCCCACAGCCCGTCGATCTTGTTCAGCACGACGAAGCGGCCGGAGCGGTGCGCCGGGCTGATCCGGTCGCGCCAGACCTCGATGTCGGTGCGCGTGACGCCCGCGTCGGCCGCGAGCACGAACAGCACCGCGTGCGCGCTCGGAATCAGGTTCAGCGTCAGCTCGGGCTCGGCGCCGATCGCGTTCAGCCCGGGCGTGTCGATGACCACCAGCCCGGTCTCGAGCAGCGGGTGCGGGATGTTGACGAGCGCGTGCCGCCAGCACGACACCTCGATCATGTCGTCGGCGTCGGGCGCGAGCGGCGAGTCCTCGTCGGTCTCGTCGAAGAGCCCCATCAGGATCGCGTCCTCGACCGGCACGCGCTTGGTCTCGCGCACGCACTCGAACGCGAGCTTCAGGCTCTCGACGTTCCTCGGGTCGATCGGCACGGCGCGCCACTCGTCGCCCGCGTGCCGCAGGTCGGCGACGGTCATGTCGCGCAGCCGCGTCTCGATCGGCAGCAGCCGGATGCCCGGCGGCAGCGACGGGTCCCAGGCGATCTCGGTCGGACACATCGTCGTGCGGCCGGCCGACGAGGGCAGCACGCGCTGGCCGTAGTCGGAGAAGAAGAGCGCGTTGATCAGCTCGGACTTGCCGCGCGAGAACTCGGCGACGAACGCGATCGACATCCGGTCGTCGCGCAGCCGGTCGAGCACCCGCCCGAGGCGCGCCTGCAGCTGCGGGTCGGACAGGCCCACGTCGGCCACCCACTGGCCGTACCGGTCGATCGAGGCCGACAGCTCGGTCCGCCACGCCCCGTAGGCCCGGATCCGCTCGTTGAAGCCGCTCATCGAAGTGACGCGATCCGCATGGAACGGGAGGGTGCAGGTAGGCGGGAAACGCGACGAGCGTATCACGGGGCCCCACGCCGCCGACCCGTGGGCGAAGCCCGGCGGCCGGGCCCGACGGACGGTCGGCGCCCGCGTGCGCGCCGCTTCGGAATGCGGCCGCGGAAGCGGCCCGGCGCGCGCGCGCGGCCCTCCGATCAGCGCTGGCAGCCGGCGCACCAGTACGTCGCGCGCTGCTGCTGGCGCAGCGTGCGCACCGGCGCACCGCAGACGCGGCACGGCTCGCCGGCGCGGTCGTAGACGAAGCACTCGAGCTGGAAGTAGCCGCTCGCGCCCTCGCTCGAGACGAAGTCGCGCAGCGTGCTGCCGCCGGCCGCGATCGCCGCCGACAGCGTCGCGCGGATCGCGTCGGCGAGCCGGTCGCAGCGCGGCCGCGACAGCCTGTGCGACGGCAGCGTCGGCCGGATGCCCGCGCGAAAGAGGCTCTCGGACGCGTAGATGTTGCCCACGCCGACGACCACGCTGCCGGACAGCAGCAGCTGCTTGATCGCGACCCGTCGCCCGCGCGTGCCCGCGTGCAGCAGCGCGCCGTCGAACGCGTCGGAGAACGGCTCGACGCCGAGCGAGCGCAGCAGCGGGTGCGAGGCCGCATCGCCGTCGGCCGCGTCGTGCCAGAGCACGGCGCCGAAGCGGCGCGGGTCGTTGAGCCGCAGCACGCCGTCGGCGAAGACCAGGTCGACGTGGTCGTGCGGGCGCAGCGGCGCGTCGCGGCGCGTCCAGGCGATCGTGCCGGACATGCCGAGGTGCACGATCAGCCGCCCGTGGTCGAACGCGAGCAGCAGGTACTTGCCGCGGCGCTCGACCGCGCGCAGCGTGCGGCCGGCGAGCCGCGCGTCCAGGTCCTCGGGGATCGGCCAGCGCAGCGCGGGCGCGCGCAGCACGACCGACTCGACGACGCGCCCCGCCGCGGTCGCGGCGAGGCCCGTTCGGACCACTTCGACCTCGGGGAGTTCGGGCATCGGGTGGGCGGGGTGACGGGCCGGAATCGGCCGCCGGACGGGCGCTGCGAGGCGCCGGACTCGGTTGCCCGGCAGTGTAATCCAGCCTAAGATCGTTCCATGAAAGCCGTTTTCGCGCTGGTCGCGGCCGTGGTCGCGGCCGCCGCGTCGGGGTGCGCGACGCCGCCGCCGTCCGTCCCGTCCACGGGTGCCTCGGCCGGGGTTCCCGACACCGCCCGCCCCGCCGCCCCGGCCCGTCCCGGAGCGTCGGCCGTCGTCCGCGCCGACGCGGCCGGCGCGGACACCGAGGGCCCCCTGCCCGAGGTCGAGCTCTCGCCCCAGCTGCTGTTCCAGCTGCTCGCCGCGGATCTCGCCGCGCAGCGCGGCGAGGCCGGCTCGGCCTGGTCGACCTACATGTCGGTCGCGCGCCAGACGCGCGACCCGCGGATCGCGCGCCGCGCGACCGAGATCGCGATCGGCGCGCGCGCGCTCGACGAGGCGGTCCAGTCGGCGCAGCTCTGGCGCGAGCTCGCGCCGCAGTCGCGCGCGGCCGCGCAGATGCTCGAGACGCTGTGGCTCGGTGCGGGGCGCTTGAAGGACGTCGAGCCGGTGCTCGCCGAGCGGCTCGCGAAGGCGCGCGCCGAGGGCACGTTGCCCGCGGCGTACACGCAGCTGCAGCGCTCGCTGCAGCGCGTGCAGGACCGCGCCGGCGCGTGGCAGATGATCCAGCGCCTGTCGGCGCCCGACCTGAACGTCGCGGCCGCGCGGCTCGCGCGTGCGCAGTTCGCCGCCGGCGCCGAGGACTTCGCGGCCTCGGCGCTCGAGGCCGGCGAGGCGATGCGGCTCGCGCCCGACGACGAGGACGCGGTCGTCGCGGCCGCCCGCGCGACGCACCGCCTGCCCGGGCGCAAGCAGGAAGCGCTCGACATGCTCGAGCGTTTCCTGCAGCGCCAGCCGATGGCGATCGAGGCGCGCTATGCATACGCGCGCCTGCTGCTCGCCGACGGCCGCTCCGACGACGCGCGCGCCCAGCTCGAGCGCACGCTCGCGCAGCAGCCGGGCAGCCCCGCGGTGCTGTTCTCGCTCGCGCAGCTCGCCTACCAGGGCAAGCAGCCCGAGGACGCGAAGCGCTACCTGCAGCGCTACCTCGACCTGCCGCGCTCGGTGCCGCGCGACAACGCGCCGGCGCTGCTGTTCATGGCGCAGATCGACGAGGAGGCGGGCCGCCTCGACGCCGCGATCGAGTCGCTCTCGAAGGTGCCGCGCGGCGAGGAGTTCGCGTCGGCGACGATCAAGCGCGCGCTGCTGATGGGCCGCCAGGGCAAGGTCGAGGCGGCGCGCGAGGTGCTGCGCGACGCGCCGGTCGCCACGCAGCGCGAGCGCGCGCAGATGGTGTCGGCCGAGTCGCAGCTGCTGCGCGAGGCCAAGCGCAACCAGGAGGCGTTCGACGTGCTGGAGCAGGGCCTCGAGCGGATGCCCGACCAGCCCGACCTCCTCTACGACCACGCGATGGCCGCCGAGCGCATCGACCGGCTCGCGGTCATGGAGAAGTCGCTGCGCCGGCTGATCGAGCTGAGGCCCGACCACGCGCACGCGTACAACGCGCTCGGCTACACGTTCGCCGATCGCAACATCCGCCTCGACGAAGCCGCGAAGCTGATCGAGAAGGCGCTGCAGCTGGCGCCGGACGACGCGCACATCCTCGACAGCATGGGCTGGGTCCTGTTCCGCCAGAAGGACTACCCCCGCGCGCTCGAGTACCTGCGCCGCGCCTACGAGAAGCGGCCCGAGGTCGAGATCGCCGCGCACCTCGGCGAGGTGCTGTGGGCGATGGGCCGGCGCGACGAGGCGCGCACGCTGTGGCTCGAGGCACGCGGCCGCGAGCCCGACAACTCCACGCTGCGCGAGACGCTGGCCCGGCTGAATGTGGCGCTCTGAGCGGCGCGCGCGGCGCCCGCTCGGTCCGGACGCCCTCCCTGCCGCCTTCCCGGTCGCCTTCCCGGTCGCCTTCCCGGCCGCCGTCGTGGCCCTCGCGCTGGGCGCGACGCTCGCCGGCTGCGCGGTCGCACCGCCCGCGCCGATCGCCTCGCCCGCGCCCGCCCCCGAGGCCGTGCGCGAGTGGGCCGGCCGCTTCTCCGTCGTGCAGCAGTCCGCCGTGCCCGGCGCGAATCAGGACACCGGCGCCGGCCGCTTCGTGCTCGTCTCCCGGCCGAGCGCCACGGGACGCACGCTCGACCTCGAGGTCGCCTCCCCGTTCGGCCAGACGATCGCGACCGGCCGACGCGCCGCCGACGGCGCGTCGTCGCTGACGCTCTCCGACGGCCGCCGGCTCGAGGCGCCCTCGCTCGACGCGCTGATCGAGCGCGCGCTCGGCTGGCCGCTGCCGGTCGAGCGGCTGCCCGCGTGGCTCGACGACCGCTTCGAGACGGTGATCGAGCGCGACGCGCAGGGTCGCCCGAGCCTCGCGCAGGACAGCGGCTGGCGGATCGAGCGCGAGCCGCGCCGCTGGGCGCTGCAGCGCCCGCAGGGCGGCGGCACGCTGCGCGTCGTGCTGGTGCTCGACCGCTGAGACCGACGCCCGCCCTTCCCCGATGCGCCCCGACCCATTGCGCCCCGACCCATTGCGCCCCGACCCATCGCGCCGATGCTCGCCGAGATCCGCAACGCCCCCGCCCCCGCGAAGCTGAACCTGTTCCTGCACGTGACCGGCCGCCGGCCCGACGGCTACCACGAGCTCGAGACGGTCTTCCAGCTGATCGACTGGTGCGACCGCGTGCACCTGCGCCGGCGCGACGACGGCCGGATCGAGCGCGAGGGGGCGCTGCCCGGCGTGCCGCCGGAGGCCGACCTGGTCGTGCGCGCCGCTCGGCTGCTGCAGGCCGAGAGCGGCACCCCGCTCGGCGTCGACCTCGCGCTGGACAAGGCGATCCCGATGGGCGGCGGCCTCGGCGGGGGCAGCTCGGACGCCGCGACCGTGCTGATGGCGCTGAACCGGCTGTGGGACCTCGACTGGCCCGACGAGCGGCTGGCGGCGCTCGGGCTGCGGCTCGGCGCCGACGTGCCCTTCTTCGTCTTCGGCCGCACCGCCTACGCGACGGGCGTCGGCGAGCGCCTGGAGCCCCTCGACCTGCCCCCTTCCTGGTTCGTCGTCGTGACCCCGCCGGTGGCCGTGCCGACCGCCGCGGCGTTCGGCGCCCCCGATTTGACACGTGACACCGAACCGCTCAGAATCGCGGGTCTTTCGCGGGACGACCGTGTCTGGCAGGGCGGAAACGACCTGCAGCCGGTCGTCGTCAAGCGGTATCCGGAGGTGGCGGCGGCTCTCGCGTCCCTGAAGGAAGCCGCCGTCGCGGCGGGGCTCGATCCCGCCCGGGCCCGGATGTCGGGCTCCGGCGCGTGCGTGTTCTGCCCCGCCCCCACCGAGGCCCATGCCGGGCGGATGGCGGGGGGGGTCCTGCGCCGCGAGGTCGGAATGGTCCGGGTCTGCCGAGGGCTGTCCCGACACCCGTTGGGGAGTCGCCAAGTTGGTTAAGGCACCGGATTTTGATTCCGGCATGCGAAGGTTCGAATCCTTCCTCCCCAGCCCACCCTTTGTGTCCCGCGACGATGAACCGGCCGACCCGCAGCGCACCTGATCTCCTCAAGCCGGAAGGCCTGATGGTGTTCACCGGCAATGCCATCCCGAAGCTCGCGGAAGCGGTCGCCGAGCAACTCGGTACCCGGCTCGGCAAGGCGACCGTGGGTCGCTTCTCCGACGGCGAGGTGATGGTCGAGATCCTCGAGAACGTCCGGGGCAAGGACGTCTTCGTGCTGCAGTCCACCTGCGCGCCGACCAACGACAACCTGATGGAGCTGATGGTGATGGTCGACGCGCTGAAGCGCGCGTCCGCCGGTCGCATCACCGCCGCGATCCCCTACTTCGGCTATGCGCGCCAGGACCGCCGCGTGCGCTCCTCGCGCGTCGCGATCAGCGCCAAGGTCGTCGCCAACATGCTCGAGGTCGCCGGGGTCGATCGCGTGCTGACGATGGACCTGCACGCCGACCAGATCCAGGGCTTCTTCGACATCCCGGTCGACAACATCTACGCCGCGCCGGTGCTGCTCGCCGACGTCGCGACGCAGAACCTGTCGGAGTGCATCGTGGTGTCGCCGGACGTCGGTGGCGTGGTGCGCGCCCGCGCGCTCGCCAAGCGCCTCGACACCGACCTCGCGATCATCGACAAGCGCCGCCCGAAGGCCAACGTCTCCGAGGTGATGAACATCATCGGCGAGGTCCGCGGGCGCACCTGCGTGATCATGGACGACATGGTCGACACGGCCGGCACGCTGACCAAGGCCGCCGATGCGCTCAAGGAGCACGGCGCCACCCGAGTGCTCGCCTACTGCACGCACGCGGTGCTGTCCGGCAACGCGGTCGAGCGCATCTCGCAGTCGGCGCTCGACGAGCTCGTCGTGACCGACTCGATCCCGCTGTCGCAGGCCGCCGAGGCCTGCGGCAAGATCCGCGTGCTCAGCTGCGCGGGCCTGCTCGCCGAGACCATCCTGCGGATCAACCGCGCCGACTCGGTGTCGTCGCTGTTCGTCGACGACTGATTCGAACAAGGGCGCGCCGCGCGAGCGACGCGCCCGCCCCGATGCCCGCCGAGAGGCGGGCGAACCAGGTCCCTGCCTCCGGGCGGGGGTGATGAACGCCCGGCGCTCTGGTCGCGGAGTCCGGGCAGACCGTGAAGGAGTTCGCGATGAAAGTCGTCGCAACGACACGTACCGCGCAGGGTTCGGGTGCGAGCCGCCGTCTGCGCCGCTCGGGCAAGGTGCCCGGCATCGTCTACGGGAGCACCGCCACCCCGACGGCGATCGAGATCGACCACAACCCGCTCTACCACTCGCTGCGCGTCGAGGCCTTCCATTCGTCGATCCTCGACATGGAGCTCGACGGCAAGGCCGAGCGGGTGCTGCTGCGCGACGTGCAGTGGCACGCCTACAAGCCGCTGGTCATGCACATCGACTTCCAGCGCGTGGCGGCCGACCAGAAGATCAACGTCAAGGTGCCGCTGCACTACGTGAACCAGGAGATCTCGCCGGCGGTGAAGATCTCGGCGGCGATCGTCAGCCACGTGCTCTCCGATATCGAGGTGACCTGCCTGCCGGGCGCGCTGCCCGAGTTCATCGAGGTCGACCTGTCGACCCTGACGGCCGGTCATCCGATCCACCTGTCCGACGTCACGTTCCCCGAGGGCGTGACGCCGGTGCAGTCGAAGGAGAACCCGGTGCTGGTCGTCGCGACCGTCAAGGGCGGCGGCGACGCGGCCGACGAGCCCGCTGCGGCCGCGGCGGCGCCGGCGGCGAAGGCCGCGCCGGCGAAGAAGGACGACAAGAAGTAAGGCGGTGGGCGCGCCCCGTGCGCGCCGACCCGACGGGCTTCGCCTACACTGGCGCCCCAACGCCCCCTCCTCACCGACCTGCGCGCATGACCGCGATCCGCCTGATCGTCGGGCTCGGCAACCCGGGCCCCGAGCACGAGTCCGACCGGCACAACGCCGGCTTCTGGTTCGTCGACGCGGTCGCGCGCGAGCACGGCGGCAGCTGGCGCCGCGAGCGCCAGTTCCACGGCGAGGCGGCGCGCGCGAAGGTCGGCGGCGCCGACGTCTGGCTGCTCAAGCCGGGCACCTACATGAACCGCTCCGGGCAGTCCGTCTCGGCGCTCGCGAAGTTCTACCGGATCGGCGTCGGCGAGATCCTGGTCGCGCACGACGAGCTCGACCTGCCGCCCGGCACGGTGAAGCTCAAGCGCGGCGGCGGCAGCGGCGGCCACAACGGACTGAAGGACATCACCGCCGCGATGGGCGGCCCCGACTACTGGCGGCTGCGGATCGGCATCGGCCATCCGCGCGACCTGTACCCGGGGCGCGAGGTCGTCGACTTCGTGCTGCAGCGGCCGTCCCGCGCCGAGCAGCAGGCGATCGACGACCGGACGCCGGCGGCGCTCGCGATCGTGCCGCTGCTTGCGGACGGCCAGTGGGAGCGGGCCGGCCAGCAGCTGCACACGGTGCCGCGCACGACGTGACCTCCCGCGTCGCCGCCGGCCGCCGCGCGCGGTGGGCCGGCCTCCGATGAAGGCGCTGCGCCTGATCGCGGGGCCGCGCGCCCGCGAGCGGATCGCGCGCGACGGGCTGCGCGCCGACGCGATCGCCGGCGTCGCCGCCGCAGCCGGCGGCCCGAAGGGACTGGCGTTCCTGCCGCTCGACGCGTGGCTGTTCGGCGAGTGGCTCGCGTCGGCGCCGCGCGCTCGACTGCTCGCCGGCGCGTCGATCGGCGCATGGCGCATGGCCGCGGCGGTGCACCCCGACGGGCCGGCCGCGACGCGCCGGCTCGGCGAGGCCTACCTCGAGCTGCAGCGCTACCCGATGAAGCCTTCGCCGCGGCTCGTCGCGCGGACCTGCCGCGCGGTGGTCGAGGCGACGATCGGCGAGCCGGCCCGCTTCGTCGCCGGCGCCGCGCGCACGCACGGCCTCGCGGTCGTCGCCGCGCGCGGCCGCGGCGCGGTCGCCGAGCGCGAGACCCGCGCGGCGTTCGCGCGGCCCGCGGGCGCGAACCTGCTGTCGCGCCGCCGGCTCGGCGCGCACCTGCAGCGCGTCGTCTTCGGGCTGAACGCGCGCGACGCCGAGCGCGCGGTGTGGCCCGACGACGCGTTCTCGACGCGTCACGCGCCGCTTGCCGCGGACAACGCCGTCGACGCGCTGCTCGCCTCCGGCACGATCCCGCTGCTCGCCGAGGGCGTGCGCGACCCGGCGCACGCGCCGCCCGGCCTGTACTGGGACGGCGGGCTCGTCGACTACCACCTGTTCGTCGAGTGGCGCGCGCTCGACGGGCTGCTGCTGTACCCGCACTTCACGCCGTGGCTGACGCCCGGCTGGCTCGACAAGGCGCTGCCGTGGCGTCGCCGCGGCCCGCGCGGGCAGCGCCACTGGCTCGACGACGCGCTGCTCCTCGTGCCCTCGCGCGCGCTGCTCGCGCGACTGCCCGGTGGCCGGCTGCCCGAGCGCGGCGACTTCCGACGGCACGGCCTCGACCACGACGGCCGCCTGCGCGACTGGCGCCGCGCGATCGCCGAGTGCGAGGCGATGGTCGAGGACCTCGCGGGCTTCGTGCGCACGCCCGATCCGGCGCGGCTCGAGCCGCTCGGGGATGCACGGTGACGCGCGCCGACGCACGGACCGATGCGCGCGGCGCGCGCGTGCGCTTCCTGCGCGTCGACGCGATCGCCGTCGCGCTGCTGCTCGGCATCCTCTACGCGAGCCTCTCGCGCTACGGCTGGGTCGACTGCCGGCGGTTCCGCGCGAACTGGCTGAGCGAGTGGAACGGCCTGTCCGGCTCCGACTTCCTCGGCAACGTGTTCGCCTACCTGCTGCTGGGCGCGGCGCTCGGCCTCTCCTGGCTCGCCCGTCGCCCCCGCGGCCGCGCCGGGGCGACCGCCGCGCTCGCGGCCGGCGCCGTCGCGACGCTCGCGGGGGCCGCGCTGTCGCTGTCGATGGAGACCGCGCAGGCGTGCCTCGCCAATCGCTCGTCGGCGCCGTTCGACGTGGTCGCGAACACCGCGGGCACCGCACTCGGCTGGCTCGGCGCGCGGCTCGCGCATCCGGTCTGGTCCGCGATGCTGCGCGGCGTCCCCGGCCGGCGCGGCGAGGGGCGGCTCGCGGCGGTGGTCACCGTCGCGCTGCTCGCCTGGACACTCGCCGAGACCGCGCCTTGGGTGCCCGCCGGGATCACCTCGGTGATCCGCGAGAGCGCGAAGGCGTCGTGGCTCGCGCTCGGCGGCGGCCTGCTCGACCCGTGGCGCGTCGCACGCGCGGGCGGCGAGTGGCTCGCCGTCGGGTTCGCGCTCGCGCTCGCGCTGCGCCGGCCCGCGCTCGCGGTGCTGCCGTTCTGCGCGCTGGCCGCGGGGACGCTCGGCTGGCGGCTGCTGCTGCCGATCGGCCACGCGCCGTCGGCGGCCGCGATCGCGACGCTGCCGGTCGCAGCGCTCCTCGTGCTCACCGTGCCGATGCTCGGGCGCCGGGCCTGCGCGGCGCTCGCGCTGGCCGGCGCCCTGGTCGCGCTGCTCGCGTACCAGCTCGAGCCCGGCTACGGCGCGACGCAGGCCTTCCGCTGGCGGATCGCGCTGCTGTCGGGCGACGCGATCGCCGGCATCCAGCTCGCGTGCTGGTTCGGCTGGTTCGCGACGACCGTCGTCGCTGCGGGCCACGCGCTCGACGGCCGGCCGCTGCGATGGGCGGGCGTCGCGCTCGCGGTGATCGCCGCCAGCGAGTGGGCGCAGACGACGCTGCCCGGCCGCACGCCCGACCTGTCGCCGGTCGCGATGGGACTGGCCGGCGCCGCGCTCGCCGTGGGGCTGCTCGCCGGGCACGGCGGATCGGGCGAGCACCGCCGAGGGCGACGGCGCTAGCGACGGGCCGCGCCTGCCAGCGCCTCGCGATCGGCCGGCACACGGCGGCAGGCCGATGCGCCCGCGTACAATGCCGCCGTCCCGGCACGCGCCCGCGGCCTCCGCCGCCGCCGCGCCCGCCCCCGAGGTGTTCCCATGTCCCTGAAATGCGGCATCGTCGGCCTGCCCAACGTCGGCAAGTCGACCCTGTTCAACGCGCTGACCAAGGCCGGCATCGCGGCCGAGAACTACCCGTTCTGCACGATCGAGCCGAACGTCGGCATCGTCGAGGTGCCCGACCCGCGCCTCGCCCGGCTCGCCGAGATCGCGAAGCCCGAGCGCGTGATGCCCGCGACGGTCGAGTTCGTCGACATCGCCGGCCTGGTCGCGGGCGCCTCGAAGGGCGAGGGCCTGGGCAACCAGTTCCTCGCGAACATCCGCGAGACCGACGCGATCGTGCACGTCGTGCGCTGCTTCGAGGACCCGAACGTCGTGCACGTCTCGGGCAAGGTCGACCCGCTGTCGGACATCGAGGTGATCAACACCGAGCTCGCGCTGGCCGACATGGCCACCGTCGAGAAGACGCACGCGAAGTACGCCAAGCAGGCGCGCGCCGGCGGCGACAAGGAGGCGGCGCGCCTGGTCGCGGTGCTCGACAAGTGCCTCGCCGTGCTGAACGAGGCGAAACCGGTGCGCTCGCTCGACCTGTACGACGAGGAGAAGGCGATCCTCAGGCCGCTGTGCCTGATCACCGCCAAGCCCACGATGTACGTCGCCAACGTCCGCGACGACGGCTTCGAGAACAACCCGCACCTCGATGCGGTCCGCCGGATGGCCGAGGCCGAGAAGTCGGTCGTCGTACCGGTATGCGCGGCGATCGAGGCCGAGATCGGCGACATGGACGACGCCGACAAGCAGGTCTTCCTCGCCGACATGGGCATGGAGGAACCCGGCCTGAACCGCGTGATCCGCGCCGCGTTCGCGCTGCTCGGACTGCAGACCTACTTCACCGCCGGCCCGAAGGAGGTCCGCGCGTGGACGGTCAAGGTGGGCGCGACCGCGCCGCAGGCCGCGGGCGTGATCCACACCGACTTCGAGAAGGGCTTCATCCGCGCCGAGACCATCGCGTTCGACGACTACGTCGCCTGCAGGGGCGAGACCGGCGCGAAGGAGAAGGGGAAGATGCGCCTCGAGGGCAAGGACTACGTGCTGCACGACGGCGACGTCATGCACTTCCGGTTCAACGTCTGACCCTCCGGGTACCTCGGCCGCGCGACGGGGCCGAGCACGGCCGCCGCGGCGGGCTTAAAATCAAGAACGACGTCGCCTTCGACGTCCCGGCGCCCGAAGAGCGCCGACCACCCAGGAGAGGCCCCATGACACGTTTCCCATCGACCACCTTCGCGGTGCTGCTGTCCCTGACGGCCGGCGCCGCGCTCGCGCAGCAGAGCGACATCCAGCAGAACGCGCCCCGCGAAGCGCCGAAGCCGATGACCGCGCAGGAGAAGGCGAAGGCGCGCGCCGACATCCGCGCCAACGCGAACAAGGCGCTCGAGCAGTTCTACGCGGCGGACCCGAAGATCAAGGACGCGGTCGCGAAGGCCGCCGGCTACGGCGTGTTCACCACATACGGCGTGAGCTTCGTGCTCGGCGGCGCGGGCGGCACCGGACTGGTCCACGACGCCGCCACGAAGAAGGACGCCTACATGCGCGTCGCGCAGGCGAGCGCGGGCGCGCAGATCGGCGCCGCGCAGAACGAGACGCTGCTGCTGTTCCCGACGAAGAAGGCGGTCACCGACTTCGTCGAGAAGGGCTGGGTCGCCGGCGCGTCGGGCGGCGGCACCGCAGGCGCGGCCGGCAAGACCGGCGGCAGCGCCGGCGGCACGGCCACCGGCGGCGTCACGTCCTACACGATAACCAAGAACGGCGTGCAGGCGGGCGGCGCCGTCGAGGGCGCCAAGTACTGGAAGGACAAGGCGCTCAACTGAGCGCGGCGGACGCGTGCCGCACGGCCGCTCCGGGCAGCGCGGCCGCCGCGGCGCGCCCCGCTACGCGGCGACGGCCACCGGCCGCTCGAGACGGCCGACCGCGTCGATCGTCGATCGCGTGAACAGGTCGAGGCGGTCGGCCAGCGCATCCGACGCGGCGCCCGCCGTGGTCGCGTCGCCGCTCACCACCGCGGCCGCGATGTCGGCGTGCAGGCGCCCCATCGCGCTCAGCTCCTCCGACGACAGCGGGTGCGCGAAGAAGAAGCGTCGCGCCTGCGAATCGAGCGACTCGAGCACCTGCGCAGCATAGGCGTTGTCGGCGCAGCGCGCGATCAGCGAGTGGAACGCCTGGTCGACCCGCATGTAGGCGAGCTCGTCGCCGCGCGCGGCCGCTTCGACGAAGGCGCGCGACATTCCGCGCAACTGCTCGCGCTGCGAGGGATCCGCGCGCAGCGCCGCCGCGCGCGCGACCAGCCGCGTGACCTCGCGGCGCAGCTCCAGCAGCCGCAGCTGGCTCGTCACGCTGAGCTCGGTCGCGATGATGCCGCGACGCGGCAGGATGGTCACTAGCCCCGTCCGGGCGAGACGCTTCATCGCCTCGCCGACGGGCGTGCGGCTCATGCCGAGCCGCCGCGCCAGCTCCGGCTCTGACATCAGCGCACCCGGCCGGATCTCCATCGTCACGAGCATCGCCT
>Ga0315899_10002001_pt1 | contig 22877 bp, 16 predicted proteins | sample LakEriMetagenome_2_FD_203518 | JGI IMG/M metagenome (GOLD analysis project Ga0315899, IMG submission 203518) | Freshwater fungal communities from buoy surface, Lake Erie, Ohio, United States - Buoy 4 MA112 | ecosystem: Environmental > Aquatic > Freshwater > Lake | place: USA: Lake Erie, Ohio... | reverse complement strand
TCTTTGCGGGGTTTTTTCTTGTGCGCTCAGGCTTAGTGCTATGCAGCCGAAAGATCAAGCTTCAAGCTTTAGCCTTTCCAATTCCTCTGACCAAGCCAGCCATTGAATTTCCAATTCTTCAAGGGCTGTGTTGACCGTTTTGAGCAGTTTGCCAGTCTCTGCAATTTCTGCGGGAGAGAGCGGCGTCGTCAGTTTGCTTTCCAAGGCCAATTTGTCGGTTTCTAATTTGGTAATTTTTAAATCGGCTTGCTCAATTGATTTCTTCAGTGGTTTTTGAAGCGCTGATTTTTGTTGCCGCAACAGAGCATCTTCCTTTTTTTGCTCTGGCGTTCGGTTAGCAATTTTTGTGACTTGCTTTGGAGACTCAGCGGTCACAGTCGCAGGCATCACAAGAGGTACATCGACCTCGTTGGTTTTAGCCTCTTCACGCAATCGTTTAGATTCCTCTAACAAATAGCGTTGGTAGTCATCCAGATCACCATCGAATGGCTTGATCTCTCCGCGGCCCACCAACCAAAATTCATCGCAAACTGCACGGAGCAAGGCACGGTCGTGGCTGACCAACATGACGGTGCCTTCAAATTCATTCAGAGCCATCGACAAGGCTTCGCGTGTGGCCAAGTCCAAGTGGTTGGTGGGTTCATCCAACAACAAAAGGTTAGGGCGTTGCCACACAATCATGGCCAACACCAGTCTGGCTTTTTCACCGCCACTCATGGAGCCCACGTTTTGCTTCACCATGTCGCCGGTAAAGTTGAACGTCCCCAAAAAATTCCGCAGATCTTGTTCGCGGGAAGACTGCCCTGGTGTGGCGCCCAGTTCCTTCACCAACCGAATCATGTGCTCGAGCGGATTGTCTGCGGGGTGCAACACGTCCAATTCTTGTTGAGCGAAATACCCAATATTCAGCCCCTTGCCTTCTGTCAGTTCGCCAGACAAAGACTTGATGCTGCGCGCAATGGTTTTGACCAAAGTAGATTTACCTTGTCCGTTGGCTCCTAAGATGCCAATGCGCTCGCCTGCCAAAACAGACTTGTTGACTTGCCTCACAATGACTTTGTCGACACCATCCACCGAATAGCCCAGATTGGCATCGGTGATGGCCAGCATCGGGTTGGGCAAATTTTGGGGCTCTTTGAATTCGAAGGTGAAATCAGCGTCCGCTAGAACGGGTGCAATTTTCTCCATGCGTTCAAGCGCCTTCACGCGACTCTGAGCCTGTTTGGCCTTGCTGGCTTTGGCCTTGAATCGGTCAATGAACTTTTGCAAATGTGCAATTTTGTCTTGCTGCTTTGAAAACGAGGCTTGTTGCAATTCAAGCTGCTGTGCTCTCAGGGTTTCGAACGCGCTGTAATTGCCCCCATAACGGTTGAGCTTGGCATGTTCAATGTGCAGCGTGACGTCAGTCACGGCATCCAGAAATTCGCGGTCGTGGCTGATGACAACCATGGTACCTGTATAACGTTTAAGCCATGCTTCTAGCCACACTAAGGCGTCCAAATCTAAGTGGTTGGTGGGTTCGTCCAAAATGAGCAAGTCTGAGGGGCACATGAGTGCACGTGCCAATTGCAGCCGCATTCGCCAGCCGCCGGAGAAACTGTTGACGGGTTGGTCCAATTCAGCTGATTTGAATCCCAGCCCCAAAATCAAAGACTGCGCACGCGGCACCGCATCATGTTCGCCAGCATCGGCCAAATCAACGTGAGCATGAGCCATGGCCATGCCATCTTCTGAAAGTTCTGCTGCGTGAAGCACCGCACGCAACTCAGCCAATTTTGTATCGCCGCCCAGTACAAAATCCGTTGCACTTTCTTCTGTCTCTGGCATGTCTTGGGCCACTTGAGCCAAACGCCATTGCTTGGGAATGGAAAAGTCGCCGCCGTCCTCGTGCAAAGTGCCATTGAAGAGCGCAAAAAGGGTTGATTTGCCAGCACCATTGCGACCCACCAAGCCCACTTTTTCACCAGGATTGAGTGTGACGGAGGCACGATCTAGCAACACTTTGGCGCTACGGCGCAGCGTGACATTTTTCAGTTGAATCATGAAAGGGTTCGTGCATCGGCTGCGCTCAAGGAGCGACCGAGGGAGTTCAATTTGGGATGGGGAAGAGTTGGACTCAATTGCGCTTGATCATAGCCTTCAAAGGGAGCTTTTTTTTCATGACTTTGTGTCAATTTTCAAAAGTGCCTCTTTGGTAAGCAACAAGACTTGATCTTCTCCAGCACTCGTTTCTAACCAGACTGCTTCCAGCGAGGGGAAAGCCGCTTCAAAGTGGTCGCGCTCATTGCCAATTTCCAGCACCAAAATGGCTTTTGGGTTCATGCGGGCTGGCAACTCAAGGAACAACTGACGAATGAAATCCATGCCATCTGGGCCGCCGGCCAAAGCCAACAGCGGCTCTGCTTTGAACTCGGCAGGCAGTCCTTGCATGCTGGCTTCACACACATAAGGCGGGTTGCAAATGATGCAATCAAATGTTCGCGTCAGACCTTGAAGGCCATTGCTTTCGACAAGTTGAATTCGATGTGAAAGCTGGTGTTGATCGACATTGATTTTGGCCACGGCCAAGGCATCCTTTGAGATATCAGCCCCAGTCACTTGAATTTCAGGGTAGGCCATGGCACACAAAACAGCCAAACTGCCATTGCCAGTGCACAGGTCTAAAAACGAATGCGAAGTCTCTGTCAGCCAACCATCAAAGGCGCCCTCTGCAATCAGTTCTGCAATAAAGCTGCGCGGCACGATGCTGCGCTCATCGACGTAAAAGGGAATGCCTTGAAGCCAAGCTTCTTGGGTTAGGTAGGCAGCAGGTTTGCGTGTAGCAATTCGTTGCTCAATCAGTGCTTGGCAAGCCTGAATGTGAGCCGCAGAAAGATCTGCCACTTTCAGATCAAGATTCAAGGCTGTGGCCCTTTCTTGGGTGCGCAGCACATCTTCAGTGAAGTCTAGATCCAAAGGCAATTGAAGTTGCCACAAAATAAGCCAAGCGGCTTCATCTTGCGCATTCAGGGTGCCATGACCAAATGCGACCTTGGCTTCATCTAGTCTGTGTGCGCTAGTGTGTATGAGTTCTTTGAGATCCATCGCATGGGTGCCTTACGGCTTTTGCTTCATCTCAATGGCGCAGGCATTGTTCAAATTGAACAAGACCTTTTTGTAAATGTTTTTCAGAGGCTCAATGTCGACCAATGCCACATGTTCATCAATCTTGTGAATAGTGGCGTTAGGTGGGCCCAGCTCAATGACTTGTGGACATGTTTGTGCGATAAAGCGGCCATCGCTGGTGCCGCCAGTTGTCGACAGTTCTGTTCGAAGTCCTGTCACCTCATGAATAGCTTCTTGCACAGCTTTGACAAGAGTGCCTGGCGTGGTGAGAAAAGGTAGTCCGCCCAGTGTCCACTCAATGTCAAACTTCAATGCATGCTTCAGCAGAACATCGGTCAGACGTTTCTTCAAAGAACTTTCGTTGGACTCTGTGCAAAAACGGAAGTTGAAGTCAATGATCATTTCACCAGGAATGACATTGGTCGCACCTGTGCCCGCTTGCACATTGCTGATTTGCCAACTGGTCGGCGGGAAAAATTCATTGCCTGTATCCCACACCATGTTGGCCAATTCGGCCAGTGCCGGTGCGGCTCGGTGTACAGGGTTGTCTGCCAACTGCGGATAAGCAATGTGGCCTTGGATCCCTTTGACAATCAAATGACCACTGAGCGAACCGCGCCGTCCGTTTTTGATCATGTCGCCTGTTTGTTTCACCGATGTGGGCTCTCCCACAATGCAATAGTCGGGCGTTTCGTTGCGAGCATGCAGCATTTCACAAATTCGAACGGTACCGTCTAGGGCTGGCCCTTCTTCGTCACTGGTCAGTAAAAACGCAATGCCCAATGCCGGGTTAGCACATTCTTTGTAAAACTCTTGGGTGGCCACCACCATGGCGGCCAGCGAGGTTTTCATGTCGCTTGCGCCGCGACCAAACAACTTGTCGTCTCGGTGAGTGGGCGTGAAGGGGTCGCTGGCCCATTGCTTCAAAGGTCCTGTGGGAACGACATCAACGTGTCCTGCAAATGCCAAAGTGTGGCCAGAGCTACCCGATTTTTTGGCCCAAAGATTTCTCACCCGAAAGTTGTCTGGCCCCAAATCAATCACTTCGCATTGAAAGCCCAAGGGCTCAAGGTGGGAATTGATCAAAGCTGTGCAGCCGCCATCATTGGGTGTGACGGAAGGCAATGAGATCAGTTGCTCAGCCAGTCGAAGTGTGGCGCTCATGAGGATCTGCCTGCTTTGATGAATCGTGCCATGCGGTGTGCGGCTTCTAAGCATTCAGCCGTTTCGGCCACCAAGGCCATTCGAACACGACCTTGTCCAGGGTTCTGACCCTTCACGCTTCTGCCAATGTAGCTGCCAGGCAGAACAGTGACGTTTTCGGATTCATACAGCTCGCGCGCAAAATCAGTGTCGCTGTTGTGCCATGCTGATGGAACACCAGCCCACAGGTAAAAACTGGCATCAGGGAGTTTGACGTCCATGACCTCAGACAAGACAGGCGTGACTTGTGCGAATTTAGTGCGGTACAAGTTGCGGTTGTCCACCACATGGTCCTCGTCATTCCATGCTGCAATGCTGGCGGCTTGAACCACGCCACTCATGGCGCAGCCATGGTAGGTGCGGTAGAGCAAGAAGTCTTTGATGATGGCAGCGTCTCCAGCCACAAAGCCACTGCGCAAGCCTGGTACGTTGCTGCGTTTGGACAGGCTTGTGAATGCGATCAAACGTTTGAATTCTTTATAACCCAAAAGATACGCAGCTTCGAGTCCGCCCAATGGCGGTTCGTCCCGAAAATAGATTTCGCTGTAGCACTCATCGGAGGCGATGACAAAGCCATATTTTTCACTGAGCGCCAACAATGTTTGCCACTCAGCCAAAGGCATGATTTTGCCGGTTGGGTTACCAGGTGAACACACAAAAACGAGTTGGGTTGCGCGCCAAACATCTTCTGGAACTGTCTGCCAGTCTGCTGAAAAGTCATTTTCAGGCGAATTGGCCACGTAGTAAGGTTCGGCACCGCCCAAGAGGCTTGCCCCCTCGTAAATTTGATAAAAGGGATTAGGGCTGACGACGCGTGCGCCCTTTTGGGTGGGGTCTAAGACGGCTTGCGCCAGAGAAAACAAGGCCTCTCTGGAGCCATTAACAGGCAAAATTTGTGTACTGGGCTGAATTTCAATGCGGTATCTGCGCTGAAGCCACTGGCCGCATGCTTCCCGCATGCGCAATTCACCCGCAGTGGCTGGATATCCAGACAGTGCGGTGTCTAGCGAGGCCTTGAGTGCTGTTTTGATGAATTCGGGCGTAGCGTGCTTGGGCTCGCCAATGCCCAAACTAATGTGCGCGCGGTCTGTGGGTGGGGTCACAGTTGCGAACAATTGGCGAAGGCGCTCAAAGGGGTAGGGTTGTAGGGCAGACAGTAGGGGATTCATGTCCTAATTATCCCGGATTGTGGGGGCATTTTTGAGTTCAATTTCAGGTGTTTTCCAGCCTGATAAGGCTCTTGGGTCGGTTAACATGGAGGCTTCTGGCACAAGCTGTGCCTACTGACCTAATTTCTGACTCCTGTGCGCCTCAATTCCATCAAATTATCTGGATTCAAATCCTTTGCAGAACCCACCAATTTTGTCCTGCCTGGCCAGTTGGTCGGTGTTGTGGGCCCTAATGGCTGCGGAAAATCCAACATCATGGATGCATGCCGCTGGGTTTTGGGCGAGTCCAAAGCTTCAGAATTGCGTGGTGAATCCATGCAGGACGTTATTTTCAATGGCACCAACACCCGCAAGGCGGCCAGTCGTGCCAGTGTGGAGTTGGTCTTTGACAATGCAGACCACCGTGCGGGTGGGCAATGGGGCCAGTTTTTGGAAATTGCGGTCAAACGCGTTTTGACACGTGACGGCAACAGCAGTTATTTCATCAACAACCAACCTGTTCGCAGGCGCGATGTCCAGGATGTATTTCTGGGCACAGGCCTAGGACCTCGTGCTTATGCCATTATTGGTCAAGGCACCATCAGCCGAATCATCGAGTCTCGGCCAGAAGAGCTGCGCTTGTTTTTGGAAGAAGCTGCCGGCGTTTCTAAATACAAAGAACGGCGCCGCGAAACGGAAAACCGCCTTTCTGATACCAGAGAAAATTTAACGCGGGTTGATGACATCCTCCGTGAATTGAACGCCAATTTGGAAAAGTTGGAGAAGCAGGCTGAAGTCGCACAGCGCTTCAATGATTTAAAAGTCGACAGCACCTTAAAGCAGCAACAGCTTTGGTTCTTCAAGCGTGCTGATGCAGAAACCGATCAAGTCAAAATCAAAGCCGATGTAGACAAAGCACTGATTGATCTCGAGGCTCGCATTTCAGATTTGCGACATGTCGAGGCAGACCTAGAAACAGTTCGGCAAGCTCATTACGCCGCTGGCGACCAAGTCAATCAAGCACAAGGTTTGTTGTACGAGGCAAGTTCTGAAGTCAGTCAATTAGAAGCTGAAATTCGTTTTGTGGTGGAAGGGCGCCAACGCGCTGAGCAACGTTTGACGCAATTACAAGCTCAATCATCTGATTGGTCTAACAAGCAAGTACAAGCTCTTGCAGAGTTGGAAGCATTGGCCGAGCAGGCTCTCCAAGCTGAAGATCAAAGCCTCACCTTGGCTGCACAAGTCGAAGACCAAGCTCAAGCTTTGCCTGATTTAGAGGAAGCTCTTAGACAAGCTCAAGCCAAGGCCAATGAGCAAAGAGGCAGTGTGGTGCAGGTTCAACAACAAATTCAAGTGCTGGCGGCTGATCAACGCAACATCGAAGACCAAGCACGTCAACTTTCACTAAGGCGTGAGCGGCTAACGGCCGATCGCAACGCGCTGGATGCGCCAGATGAACAAAAAATTGTGCAGTTACAAGAGCAATTGGCACAAGCAGATGCTTTGGCCAAATCGTGTACTGCAGCGCTGCAAGAATTAGAAGAGCAGACGCCTTTATTGGATCAAGAGCGCCGAAATCAGCAGCTGGCCGTGAACGATGAATCAGCCAAACTGGCAGATCTCACGGCCAAGATTGAAGCCCTCAAATCTCTTCAAGAAAAAGTCAAAACCGATGGCAAGCTCAAGCCATGGTTGAGCAAGCATGGACTTGATCAACTACAAGGTTTGTGGAGCAAGATTCACATGGAACCCGGGTGGGAAAATGCCATGGAATCTGCGCTTCGTGAGAAGCTCTCCTCTCTGGAGGTTTCGCGCCTAGACATGGTGAAGGCTTTTGCGACCGATGCGCCGCCTGCCAAACTTTCTTTTTATTCTCCGTCCAACGCCACCCAAAACACAGCTCGAAAAGGACTGCCAGCAGCATGTCGGCCGCTTGCCGATTTGCTCAGACTTTCTGATGCGGGCCTTGCAGCTTTACTGACAGATTGGTTGCAGGGTTATTTCACAGCACCTTCGTTGGAAGATGCCATGGCTTGGCGTGATCAACTCCAAGGCGCTGAATGTTTTGTGGTTCAGACCGGTCACGCTGTTGGTAAGCACAGTGTGAGTTTTTATGCGCCTGATTCAGAACAAGCAGGTCTCTTGGCGCGAGCTCAAGACATTGAAAATTTTGAAAAACAATTGCGTGCTCAAACACTGATTGCCGAAGAAACCAGGTCTAGCTCTGTTCGAGCTGAAGCTGCCTATTCAGATGCTGCGCAACGTTTGGTGTTGTCTAGGCAAGAGACCTCAGAGGCTCAATCGAAAGCCCACGAACTTCAGGTTGAAACACTTCGCTTGTCCCAATGGGCTGAACAAACGCGGACTCGCAGTGAGCAAATTGCGGGTGACATGGCAGAAATCGACCTCCATTTAGAAGAACTTCAAGAACGCCGTATGACGGCTGAAGGCCGTTTTGAAGAACTCGATATGCAATTGGCCGATAGTCAAGAGCGGCATGCCCAACTTGATGAACGCGTCATTGAAGCTGAACGCCAACTATCTGAGTGCCGTGAGCAACAGAGAACGCTTGAACGTTTGGCTCAAGAGGCTGCTTTCTCACAGCGCAGTCTAGAGGCTAGGCGCTCTGAATTACAGCGCGGGCTTGAGACTGCGGTTCAGCAAATTCAATCAATTGCCGATGAGCAAGAACGTGCTAAAGATGAACTCTCGCGGCTCACTGATGCGGCGGCACAGGCAGGTTTACAAAATGCTTTGGCCATGAAAATGGAGCGCGAGCGGGTATTGGGCGCAAAGCGCAGCGAGTACGATGACCTTACTGCGCGTTTGCGTGCCAATGATGAGCGGCGAATGAGTTTTGAGCGTGAACTCGATCCGCTGCGTCAAAGAATTACCGATCTTCAACTCAAAGAACAGGCTTCCCGTTTGGGACTTGAGCAATACGCGCAGTTGCTTCTTGATGCAGAAGCTGACCTTGAGGCCTTGGCCAAGTCGATTGAAGATGGCAATGTCCGTTTAACAGGCCTGCAATCAGAAATCGATCGACTGAATCGTGAAATAGTAGCTTTAGGTGCTGTCAATTTGGCTGCTTTGGATGAGTTGACAACTTCGCGCGAGCGCAAAGTGTTTTTGGACGCTCAAACCGCTGATTTGACCGAAGCCATGAATACGCTTGAAGATGCCATCAAGAAAATTGATGCCGAAACCAGAGATCTCTTGGCTGGCACTTTTAAAATTGTGAATGAGCATTTCGGGCGCATGTTCCCTGAATTGTTTGGTGGGGGCAGTGCGCGCTTGGTCATGACGGGCGACGAAATTTTGGACTCGGGTGTTCAAGTGATGGCGCAGCCACCGGGTCAAAAAAATCAGACCATTCATTTGCTATCGGGCGGCCAAAAGGCACTGACCGCCATTGCCTTGGTGTTCGCTATTTTTCAACTCAACCCAGCACCTTTTTGTTTGCTGGACGAGGTCGATGCGCCCTTGGACGATGCGAACACAGAACGCTACGCCAAATTGGTCAAGAGCATGGGCAAAGAAACACAATTTTTGTTCATCAGCCACAACAAGATCGCGATGGAAATGGCAGAGCAATTGATTGGTGTCACCATGCAAGAGCAAGGTGTCTCCCGCATCGTTGCCGTCGACATGGAAGCTGCAGTTTCCATGGCCGAAGCGGTTTGAACAAGTCATTTTGTCCCAACCCTACGTTGCAGACCCCAAATGAGCTCCTTGCAAAATAGTTTGGCAATTGTTGGTGGTTTGATCTTGGTGTGTGTTGTTTTGTACAACCTCTGGACGGCACGCCAAAATGCACCGCGCCAAGCAGCGCCTGAGCCATCTGCTGGCATTGATCCTGTTTTAGATGCTGCGGATTTGAACCGCCAAAGTATTCAAGATTCTGCCTACTTGGACGATGAGATAGACATTTTGCCCCTACCCGAAAAGAAGCCGCCGCTGGATGCCTTGATCGACGTGATTGCGGCCATTGAGTTGGATGTGCAGGTTTCAGGCGATGCGGCTTTGGCCGCTTTGCCTGCAACACGCCGAGTTGGCACCAAACCATTCGCGGTTGAAGGATTGAATGACAATACGGGCGAATGGGAAACACCTGTGGCTGGGCGTCGCTATCACGCTTTTCAGGCGGGTGTTCAATTGGCCAATCGGGTGGGCCCATTGAATGAAATTGAATTTTCAGAATATGTGATCAAAGCCCAAAGTTTTGCAGATTCAATTGGCGGTGCACCTGAGTTTCCAGACATGTTGGAAGAAGTGGCGCGTGCTCGTGAGCTTGATCAATTTGCCAGTGAGCACGATGCACAGCTAAGTTTCACGGTTTGCGCGACATCAGCGGCTTGGAGTCCTGGCTATATTCATCAGCACGCCGCACGTTGGGGTTTTGTGGCGGGTGTTATTCCTGGCAGAATGGTTTTGGCTGCAGCCGTGCAAGGTTTGCCACCGATCTTGTCCTTGTCCTTTGATACACAGGCCGCCATGGCAGAAGACCCTGCCTTGTCCGCTATTCGAGAATTTACCCTCAGCCTCGATGTGCCCCAGGTTGCCAGAGAAGAACAAGCATTTGCTCGCTTGCGCGAAGCTGCGCGCATATTGGGCAAAGAAATGGACGGTGTCATCACGGATGGCTCTGGCCATGCACTCACTGAGGCAAATTTAAATGCCATTGCTGTCGATCTAGAACTTCTTTACGATGCTCTTGATTCACGTGAGTTGTCCGCTGGCTCACCGCAGGCGCGTCGATTGTTTTCATAATCGTGTTCCCAATTTCATTGTGAATTTAGATTTGTTTTCAGAATCGAATGAGGGGCAAGCGCAATCCCCTTCCGCATTAGATTTGGCAACTCAACAAGCCACACAACTTCGGAAATTGTTGCATCGCTATGCGCATGCCTACTACACCTTGGATGCACCTGAAGTCCCAGACGCTGAATACGATCGATTGTTTAATCAACTACAAAGCATCGAAACTCAATACCCTGAGCTGCTTACTGCCGATTCACCGACACAGCGCGTCGGCGGCGCCATATTGCCAGAGTTCGCTACAGTACGGCATCAAGTTCCGATGCTGAGCATTCGAACAGAAACCGACACACAGGCCAGTGGTGCTGCAGCTTTTGACACCCGCATTCGAAAAGAATTGAGTTTGACCGAGACCGATTCAGAGGTGGAGTATGTGGCAGAACTGAAGTTTGATGGCTTGGCCATGAGTCTGCGTTACGAGCACGGTATTTTGGTCCAAGCGGCCACTCGGGGTGACGGTGAGTATGGGGAGGATGTGACTCACAACATTCGAACCATTGGTCAAATACCCCTTCAGCTTGCAGCTGATGTTCCCTCTGTACTGGAAGTTCGCGGCGAAGTTTACATGCGGCGAGACGACTTTGATGCCCTCAATCAGCGGCAACTGCTCAAAATTGCTGAGGGCCTCAAGGGTGAAAAAACTTTTGTCAATCCAAGAAATGCTGCTGCAGGGGCTGTTCGGCAATTGGATTCCAACATCGCTGCGCAAAGACCCTTGAGTTTTTTTGCTTACGGCTTAGGTGAAGTGTTGGGGTGGCCTTTGGGTGTTGTGCCTTTTCAGCGGCATGATGATTTATTACAAACCCTCAAGTCTTGGGGTTTTCCGGTTGCTGCACAAACACAGTGTGTCAAGGGTGCTACGGGGCTTATTGATTTCCACTCACACATTGCCCAGCAAAGAGATCGGCTGCCTTACGACATTGATGGGGTTGTTTACAAAGTCAATGACCTCGGTCTTCAAGAAAAACTAGGATTTGTGACGCGCGAGCCCCGTTGGGCTGTCGCTCACAAATACCCCGCGCAGGAAGAGCTGACAACTGTCCAAGCCATTGACGTCCAAGTGGGTCGAACTGGTAAATTGACACCGGTTGCCAAACTGGCCCCTGTCTTTGTGGGCGGGGTTACCGTGACCAACGCAACCCTTCACAATGAGGATGAAGCCAGGCGCAAAGATGTTCGGGTGGGGGATACGGTCATTGTCCGCCGCGCAGGAGACGTCATACCGGAGGTGGTCAGCGTCGTGCTTGCTCAGCGACAAGCTGATGCCTTGATTTTTACCATGCCGCGTGTCTGTCCAGTCTGTGGAAGTCCGGCTTTGCGCGATGAAGATGAGGCCGATTACCGATGCAGTGGCGGTCTTTTTTGCGGTGCACAACGTAAGCAAGCCTTTTTGCATTTTGCGCAAAGAAGGGCGGTGGAGGTTGACGGTTTGGGTGAGAAATTGATTGATCAACTGGTAGATGCCGGAGTGGTCCGTACATTGCCAGATCTTTATAAATTAAGTTTAAGTGCATTGCTTCAACTTGATCGGATGGCTGAAAAATCTGCATTCAATATTTTGAGTGCCCTTGAAGCATCAAAGTCCACCACCTTGCCTCGTTTCATTTATGGTTTGGGTATCCGCCATGTTGGAGAAGCCACAGCCAAGGAATTTGCCAGACACTTTGGCAACTTGGACGCCTTCATGGCTGCTTCCATGGAAGAGCTGTTAGAGGTATCAGATGTCGGCCCTATCGTGGCGCAAAGTGTGGTCACATTTTTTTCCCAATCGCACCACCAAGAAATTGTGGCCCAGTTGAGAGCCTGTGGCGTTCGATGGGAAGAGGGTTTGCCTGCAGAGCGGCTTACCAAGCCACTGAGCGGTCAAACCTTCGTGTTGACGGGAACCTTGCCAACCTTAAGTCGAGACGAGGCTAAAGCCATGCTAGAAGACGCTGGTGCCAAAGTGGCTGGCTCAGTAAGTCAAAAAACAAGTTACGTGGTCGCAGGTTCTGAGGCCGGTAGCAAACTTGAAAAGGCATTGGCACTCGGTGTGCCTGTTCTCGATGAAGCAGGTCTTTTGTCATTGTTAAATGGAGATCCACATGACGGTTCGTGAAATATTAAAAATGGGCGATGAGCGACTGATGCGTACCGCAAAGCCAGTGCTCGAATTCAACACGACTGAATTGCTCGAGGGCTTGGAGGACATGAAAGAGACCATGATCGCTGCCAATGGTGCAGGACTGGCAGCTCCCCAAATTGGGTGGGATATTCAGCTGGTTATTTTTGGAACCGGACAAATCATTTCAAGGTACCCTGATGCAGCGCCTATTCCCTACACCGTCCTGATCAACCCTGTCATCACGCCCATTGGAAGTGAGTTGCAGCATGATTGGGAAGGTTGTCTTTCGGTGCCCGGATTGAGGGCTGTAGTACCCAGATGGCAACACATTCGATATTCTGGTTTTGATCAGCATGGACAAGCCATTGAAAGAACAGCTGAAGGTTTTCATGCCAAAGTCGTTCAGCATGAGTGCGATCACTTAATGGGCATTCTATTTCCACAGCGCGTTCGCGACTTCACAAAATTTGGATTTAATTCCGTGCTGTTTCCACACTTAGCGCCAGAATCAGACGATTAAAGTCTGGCCAATCTTTCAACGGCGGCGTGCAAAGTGGCATCTTTTTTTGCAAAACAAAAGCGAATCACATTTTGGTCAAAAGAATCACCATAAAAGGCTGACATGGGAATAGCAGCTACGCCAATTTCGCGCGTTAACCATTTGCAAAATTCAGCTTCACCTAAATCTTTTTCTGGCACCGATAGTTGAGAAATATCGGCACATTGAAAATAAGTACCTTCGCCTGGCAGAAGTTTGAATTTGGTTTTTGACAAGCCTGCTCTGAAGAGGTCGCGTTTGTGCTGATAAAACTGTGGCAAATTCAAATAAGCTTGAGGGTTGGCCATGTAGCTTGCCAGGCCATATTGCATCGACGTGTTTACAGTGAAGACTGCGAATTGGTGTACTTTGCGAAATTCTGCGGTCAGTGAAGCAGGTGCGGCAACAGTGCCCACCTTCCAACCCGTCACATGGTAGCTTTTACCAAAGCTAGACACCACAAAGGCGCGCTCTGCCAAGCCTTTGTAGGAGCTTGCACTGTGGTGTTGAAGCGGTTGGTAGACCATGTGCTCATAGACTTCGTCACTGATCAACACAATTTGAGTGGGCGCTAAAATTTCTTGCAGTTGTAGCATCTCCTCGTGCCGCCACACCAAGCCACTTGGGTTATGGGGCGAATTGATCAGAATCGCACGGGTTTTAGAAGTGATTGCAGCTTGAATTCTGTCGAAATCCGGCTTGAATGTGCCGGGTGTCAAGGGCACTCTCACAACCACGCCACCTGCCATTTCGACATTGGGAACATAGCAGTCGTAACAAGGCTCCAAAACAATCACTTCGTCCCCAGGGTGAACCACAGCCAACATGATGGTCAGTAAAGCCTGTGTGGCACCTGCAGTGACTGTGATTTCGGACTGTGCATCGTAGTGATGCTGATAGAGCGTTTCAATTTTCTGCGAAACAGCTTCTCGCAAGGGCAAGACGCCTGGCATCGGTGGGTATTGATTCCGTCCTTCTTGCATGGCCTGAGTCACCGCATTGACCAAGACAGGATCGCATTCAAAGTCAGGAAATCCTTGACCTAAATTGACAGCGCCAACTTCGGCTGCCAAGCCAGACATGACGGTAAAAATGTTCGTGCCTACTTGAGGGTGTTTTGAGATTAACTGAGGCGTCATGATGGCTTCTTTAAGGAATCAGAGTTCGTAGTCATTGACATGACCGGTCATGGCTTTCGCAACCAAATCTGCTGTCAAGCGGTCGCTCAATAACTCTGCAAATTGATAAACAAAATTACGCAGGTAGGCGCCCCTTTTGAAGGCGACTCGCGATACATTTCGACCCAACAGATCACCCAAAGGGCGAGCGACCAAATCATTGACGGGGTCATCTTTCACGGCCATTTCGGCCACAATGCCCACGCCCAAACCCAAGCGCACGTATGTTTTGATCACATCGGAGTCAATCGCCTCGAGTGCAATTCGTGGGTAAAGTTTTTTGCTTGCAAATGCCGCATCAATTCGAGTCCGACCTGTAAAGGAGGGGTGGTAAGTGATCAGGGGTTCTTTGGCAATGTCTTCTAAATGCAGGTGTTTTTTCTTGGCCAAGGGGTGGTCCGGTGCAACGACCAACATGTGTTGCCATTCATAGCATGGCAGCGTCACAAGGTCTTCGTAATTGGCCAATGATTCTGTGGCCATGCCTATTTCTGCGGTGTCATCTAAAAGCATTTTGGCCACTTGATCAGGCGATCCTTGGTGCAAACTGATATTGACTTGGGGGTACCGTTCTCGCAATTTTGCAACGGATGCGGGCAATACATAGCGTGCTTGTGTGTGGGTGGTGGCAATGGAAAGCGTGCCACTGTCTTGTGCGCTGTACTGTTCGCCAATGCGTTTTAAATTGCCAATTTCTCGCATGATGACTTCGATGCTTTTCAGAACGTGCTGGCCTGGCTCTGTGATTCGCTTGAGTCTTTTGCCGTGTCTGGCAAAGATGTCAATGCCCAGTTCTTGCTCCAACTCAATGATGGCTTTGGAGACCCCAGGTTGAGAGGTGTGCAGTGCTTTGGCTGCTTCAGTGAGGTTGAGGTTTCGTCGTGCAGCTTCTTGTACAAAACGAAATTGATGCAAGTTCATATCAATAAACCTAGTAAGATGTGGTTTATTATGCCTTATTAATCTAAAGGACGTGCTAAAGCATCGATCAGCTGAAGTGGGGCGACTGATCAAGCCGTTGGACGCAGGGCAATTGCAGCCATGGCCCGAATCAGTTCGGGCTCTTCGCCAATGGCATTTCTCAATTCAAACCTCACTTCAGCATAACGAGTTTGCAGGTCTTGCAACAACAGTGGCAGATCTTCTCTTGCATGTCTGCCAACGCCTAAAAACATGGGAACAATGCGAATCACATTGACGCCGTTCAGAACCAAACGCTCGACTGTCGTGGGCAAGTCAGGTTCGGTCAGTTCTAAATAAGCACAGGCCACTTCAGTTTTGGGTGAAAGTTGTTTCACTTGGCCGGCAACAGCCTCAATGGGGCGGCGCCATAGTGAATCTCTGGAGCCGTGCGCAAACAAAATGATGGCGTGCTTGAAACGGGAATCGGTCATTCAAAAACCTTTATTGTCGCAACACCAACCACCAAAATGTAGCCAGTGAGATCAGGCTGTAGATCATTGCCGGAGCGGCGGCAGTCAGCCAAGGCTGCCAATTTTGTAAATTTCCCATGAAGCCAAAAACGTTGTTCAGCAAATAAAAACTGATGCCTGCCATGACCCCACCAAACACATAGCCGGCAATGTTCCCAGACCTGAAGTGCAAATAAGCGAATGGCAGGGCAAGGGTGAGCATGACCCAGCAACTCAGAGGGTAAAACACCTTTCGCCAAAATTCAATTTCATAGCGCTGAGCATTCTGTCCATTCGCAGCCAAATGTCGCATGTATTGAAACAAGTCAATGGTTTTCATTCGATCAGGGCTTAGAAGTGCAGCAGAAATCATCTCGGCGGTGATTTCAGTTGTCCATACCCATTCTGGAAGATTCAAAATCTCGATCCGCGAGTCTTGACCCGTTGCAATGTGGAATATTCGCCGATCAACGGGTTTCAAAAGCCAAGATCCGTCACTTAGAAGTTGCGCAGTTGGCGCAATCGTCATCGACTTGAGGCGACCTTCGTTGTCAAATTCATGAATGCGCACATGCTCTGGTTGACCTTCGCTGCTCAAGGATCGGACATTCACAGCAAATTGAGATTGAGCTTGTTTTTCTCTGAGCCAAGCACCCGTCTGACCAACGGTGATTTGCCCTTGATAATGGGCCTTTAAAAGCTGTGCCTGTTTGTCTGTCCAAGGTGAGATGTAGTCTCCAAATAGGAAGGTGATTGTCACAAACACAAGGCCCAACTGAAAGAGCGTTTGTAGTGCTCGCCAAGGCCCCAATCCACCCGTTCTGAGAATGGTAAATTCGGAGCTCTGAGCAAAACGTGCCATGACAAAGATGGAGCCAATCAGAACTGAGATGGGTAACAGCTCATACAAATGACTTGGCATGAGTAAAGCCACATACATCAAGGCATGCTGAATTTGATAACCCTGAAATTTGTTTCGGCTCAGTGTTTGAAGTTGATCCACCAGGTCAAAAAAAACAAACAAAGCCAGAAATCCAACGGCAACAAAACTGACAGCCCGAATGATTTCGCCATGAATTAATCGTCGAATGGTTTTCATGTGCCGCCCTCAATTCTTTGTAACTTTGGCATGGCCAAGAGGTTCCTCCATGACAGATTGAAATGGCGAAAAAGCAGCCAGGTTATAGCCAGGCAAAATGCGCTACCATGAAGGGCCAACATGAAGGCAGACATGTTGACTCTCTCTGAAGCAATCCAATTTTGGCCCACGTTCACCATGTTGTAATAACCTACAAAGCAAAACAAAGCAACGGCCAGGTGGTAACTTTTGCCAACCCTAGGATTGACGCTTGCCACAGCCAGACCCACGATCAATAGATTGAAGGCGGCCAAGGGCAATCCCAGGCGCCAAGACAATTCTCCAAGATGGATGGCGCTTGGATTTTTGATCAAGCCCAAAGTGCTGACCATGCGGCTTTGAGCATCAGACGCTGAGATTTTGATGCTTGGATCGATCAACAATTGATATTCCTTGAAGGCGGTCACTCGGACATCACCCGTTTGGTGGTTGCGTAACATTTGCTGGCCTTGCTGAAGGCTTAAAAACCGCTCGCCTTGGTGGAGTTCAATTTGTCCTTTTTGGGCTGTCGTCACAGTTTCAATCATGCCATCGAGACTAGAAACAAACACTTGCCGACCTGTTTGATTGTTGGGACTGTCTTTGTCAATGAAGAAAACACGTTTGCCACCCGCAGATTCTTGGAACTGACCTGGAGCTACACGCTCTATGTCGTTGCGTTGCTCATAGCGGTCTCTCAAGTCTTGGATTTGCTTATTGCTCCATGGCCATACAAAAAGCGCCAGCAGGGCAATGGCTAAAAGGATGGGCCAAGCAAATCCCAAAAGAGGTTGGGCAAAAGACGTCAGGCCTCTTCCACTTGAGAACCAAATGACCATTTCACTGTCAGAGTACATGCGCGACAATGTGGACACCACGGCAATGAACAAACTGAGCGTCAAAATCGTGGTGAGGTGACCAATGACTGTCAATCCCATGACCAGCATGACTTCTGAGGGGTTCACAGACCCCTTGGTCGCTTGTCCCAAAGTTCGGATCAAAATGATGGTCATCACGATCGTGGCTAAAACCACAACCGTCGCACCAAAACTTCGGGCCAAATCTTTTTGAATGGAAGAATGGAATAACATTGTTGGATTGGAAAACCTCAATTATGAACTTTGATTTAAAAACACTTTCTCTGGCCGCAGCCGCCAAATCCCCCTCAGAGGTCCTGATTGTCCTCATTTCCGATCTCTTTCAAGCTGGCAAAGACCCACTTTCTTCTCTAATTGAGAAAGCCCTGAAGGCCAAGGACTTTTCAAGCAAGACCGGCAAAGTGCTTCAGGCCTATGCCGCGCCCGGTGTTTCTGCTTCCAAAGTGGTTTTTTTGGGGGTTGGCGCTGCCAAGGCGCTTGACGTGAAATCGGCCATGGCGGGGTTGACTGCCAGTTTAAGAGCCTCTGAAACCAAAAAACTCACGGTGGTTTCTGCCGAGCCTGTCAGTGCGCAGGGCCTGCAAGCCTTGATGTTGGCTTTGGCTGAAAGCACTTATGTTTATGGCACCACCAAATCTAAACCCACATTGCGCTCTTTGAGTCAAGTCAGCTTGGGCTTGCCCAAAGTGAATCTCGAGTTGCAAAACGCCTTCAAAGCCACCGTTGGCATGGTTCAAGGTATTGAGTTTGCCAAAGAGTGGGCCAACCGACCTGCCAACCACGCAACGCCCACCATGTTGGCCAAGGCAGCTGTGGCTCTGGCCAAATCAGGGGCCATGTCTTGCGAAGTTCTAGGTCCTAAGGAAGTAGCTAAATTGGGGATGGGCTCTTTCATGGCCGTAGCCCAAGGCTCTGCCGAGCCACTTCGTTTCATTGTCCTGAAATACCAAGGTGCTGCTAAATCGGAAGCGCCTACGGTTTTGGTTGGCAAAGGTATTACCTTTGATACGGGTGGTATTTCCATTAAACCTGCAGGCGAAATGGATGAGATGAAATTTGACATGGGTGGCGCGGCCAGTGTCTTGGGTGTCTTCAAATCATTAAGCACCCTCAAACCCAAAATCAATGTGGTGGGCTTAATTCCCACCTGTGAAAACATGCCAGACGGCTTGGCTGTGAAGCCAGGTGATGTGGTGACCAGCATGAGCGGTCAAACCATTGAAATTTTAAATACAGACGCTGAAGGGCGTTTGATTTTGTGCGATGCCCTAACCTATGCAGAGCGATTTAAACCTCGTGCTGTGATTGACATCGCGACGCTCACAGGCGCATGTGTCATTGCCTTGGGGGCTATTCGAAGCGGCATGTTTGCTACCGAAGACCAACTCGCTCAAAGTCTCCTGCAAGCGGGTGATGATGCCATGGATCTTTGCTGGAGAATGCCACTCGATGACGACTATGCAGATGCACTGAAAAGCAATTTTGCCGATGTTGCCAATGTCGGTGGTCGTGCAGGTGGTGCCATCACGGCTGCCAAATTTCTGCACCGATTCACGAAAAAATACCCATGGGCACACTTGGACATTGCGGGTACAGCATGGAAAGGTGGCGGCTCAAAGGGTGCCACCGGCCGACCCGTCGGATTGTTGTTGCATTATTTGCTTTCTCAGCAGCCATCGAAATCGAACGCATCTTCGAAAAAGGCAGCGCAGTCTGTGAATTAATTTCAAACGCTTAGCAAATCTTTGGGCATCCTCATGACGCAAGTTGATTTTCATTTCAATGCGCCTGAAAAGTTGCCCTATGTCTGCCGTTTGTTGCGCAAGGCCAGTGGACAAGGTCGAAGGGTTGGGGTCTTGGCAGATCAAGACACGTCCCACTCATTGAATCAATTGTTGTGGAATTTAAATGCATCTGACTTTGTCACGCATTGTTGGATCAACGACTCACCCAGCTTGATTGAGCATTCCAGTGTTATTTTTGCCTCCAACTGGGCTGACCTGGCCAAAATTCTGTCAATGGATGTTTTCCTCAATCTCAACGATTTACCCCCCCCTCAATTTGACGGCATTGTCCGTTTGATCGAAGTGGTGGGTCCTGAAGAAAGAGACAGATCGAGTGCCAGGGAGCGGTGGAAACACTATTCTCAACTCGGCTTTCAGATCAACCGATTCGATTTGACATCGGCTAAGCCCATTGAGTCTTGATATTTACCCTTTTTTTTGCTGAGTCATCCGTCAAGCCCCTTTGAAGTTGATTAATTTTGCGTTATGGTTACGTCTTGCTTGATTGAAGCAAAACCTCATTATTCCGGAGTTTTTCATGAAATTGTCTTCTCTTAAGACCCCTCTGACAGCGGTTGCAGTGGCCGCAGCTGTTTTGACACTCGTTGCCTGTGGCAAAAAAGATGGTGGTGGCGCTCAAGTCATCAAAATTGGTCACGTTGGACCTACCAGCGGTGCCATTGCCCACTTGGGTAAGGACAACGAAAATGGCGCCAAGATGGCCATTGAAGAGCTGAATGCGGCTGGCATCAAAATTGGTGACAAAGTAGTCAAGTTCGAATTGTTGGCTGAAGACGATGCTGCTGATCCAAAACAAGGCACTGCCGCTGCTCAAAAATTGGTAGATGCCAAAGTTCAGGGCGTGATCGGTCACTTGAATTCAGGGACCACCATTCCTGCTTCACAGCTTTACAACGCTGCTGGCATTCCCCAAATTTCTCCTTCAGCGACCAACCCTAAATACACACGCCAAGGCTATGCGGGTGCTTTCCGCGTTGTGGCTGATGACGTTCACTTAGGCGGTACCTTAGGCAAATACGCTGTCGAAACACTCAAGGGCAAAAGCATCGCCGTGATTGATGACCGCACAGCTTATGGTCAAGGTGTGGCTGAAGAATTTGAAAAAGCTGTTAAGGCAGCCGGTGGCAATTTGGTTGGCCACGAGTTCACAACAGACAAAGCCTCTGACTTCAACGCTATTTTGACCACCCTCAAGGGCAAGAAACCAGACATCATTTTCTTTGGCGGTATGGATGCTGTTGCAGGCCCTATGCTCAAACAAATGAAACAGCTTGGCATCAACGCCAAATTCATGGGTGGTGATGGTATCTGCACAGCTGAATTGGCGAAGTTGGCAGCTGAAGGCATGGCAGACGAAAACGTCTTCTGCGCTGAGGCTGGTGGCGTCGAAGGTGAACAAAAAGCAGGCATGGAAAAATTCCGCACTGACTTTAAAGCCAAGTACAACGCTGAAGTGCAAGTCTATGCACCTTATGTTTATGACGCAGTCAAAGTCATGGTGCAAGCCATGGTCACTGCGGGTTCTTCAGACCCAGCTAAGTACTTGCCAGCTTTGAAGTCCATCAACTACAAAGGTGTGACCGGCAACATCGCGTTTGACGAAAAGGGCGACATCAAAAATGGCGCTTTAACTTTGTTCACTTACAAAGGCGGTAAGCGTGAGCAAATCGCCGTGGTTCGTTGAGCCCAGAAGCTCATTCAAAAACCCCGCTTCTGCGGGGTTTTTTTTCGCACCGGATCCAGAATAAATCGTTGAGTCTGCATAAGGGTTTACCTGAAACCATACCAACAAAACGGAAATATCCCTACATTCATCCAATTAATGAAGATTCAGGATGAAGTTGCATTATTCTTTAGACTTAGTCACCTGTGCGTATGTTGCACCCCTTGAATGAGGAAGATTGTGCATTTTGTTTTTTCGCTTAAAGGCTTACCAATTGAGAGTCACCATATGATGAATTCATGGCGTGTTTTTCAAAACTTCTGCCTGTGTTTGGTTTTAGGACTGACTTGCGCAGCAGGACTCGCCAACCCCAATCCGAGAGCCAATCCTGCCGACCCAGAAAAAGTATTGCGGGTGGCATTTCCCGCACCTGAGTCTGGTTTTGACCCTGTCCGTGTCAATGACCTGTACTCAAACACGATTACTGCTGCTATTTTCCAACCCCTTTTGACTTACGACTGGATGGCCATGCCCACGCAGATCGTGCCAAATGCCGCAGAGTCCATGCCTGTCATCTCAGCTGATAACAAAACTTACACCTTCAAAGTCAAAAAAGGCTTGTACTTCACACCCGATGAAGCCTTCAAAGGACAAAGGAGAGAACTCACGGCTCAAGATTTTGTCTACACCTTGCTGCGCCATGCAGACCCGAAAAATCGCAGCCCCCAAGTCTCTGACTTTGATGACAAGATTTTTGGTTTCGCCGAATCAAGAAAGAAGGCGGTGGCCAGTGGTCAATTTGATTATGAGCAAAAACACCCAGGCATTTATGCCTTGGACAGATACACCTTGGTCATTCAGTTGGTACAACCAGATCGTAACTTTCTAACGCTGTTAACCAGCCCTTTTGCAGGCGCAATGGCACGCGAGGTTGTAGAGAAGTATGGGTTTGAAGGCGTCATGTCCAACCCTGTTGGAACCGGGCCTTATATCCTTGAAAAGTGGGTACGTGGTTCCAAAATTATCCTCAAAGCCAATCCTGAATACCCAGGCTTTGTTTGGGACTTTCAACCGCCTCCCAACAAACCAGTTGAACTGCGCATCGCCAGCCAAATGCAAGGCAGAAAAATGCCTCAAATTGGCCGCATCGAGGTGAGCATCATTGAAGAACCACAATCGATGTGGTTGGCGTTCAGCGGCAAAGAAATTGATGCAGTTGCTGTGCCACCGTCTTTCATTGAAAAAGCACTAACCTCCAACAATGATTTACTTCAAACTTGGGTGGCTCAAGGTGTCAACATGTACAGAAGTGTTGAACCCGATATTCGCTATCAGTTCTTCAATATGAAGGACCCTGTCATCGGTGGCTACACCCCCGAAAAAATAGCACTTAGACGGGCCATTATCATGGGTTTCGATGTAGACGAAGAGATTCGAGTGATTCGAAAAGGGCAAGCTGTGAAGGCGCAGCAAATGGTTTCGCCTGTCGTTGCTGGGCATGACCCTAATTACAAAAGCATTGTGAAGTTCAGCCCACTGTCTGCCAATGCATTGCTAGACCAATTTGGATACAAGAAGGACGCAAAAGGCTATCGCAACATGCCAGACGGCACACCGCTTGTGTTCACCATTTACTCTTCTACTTCTTCTGTTGATCGCGAAAGGGATGAACTCTGGAAAAAATCAATGGACCGATTGGGCATTCGACTCAAGGTTAAAAAAGATAAATTTCCTGAAATGTTAAAGCAAGGCAAACAATGTGCGATTTCGTCTTGGGCTTTGGGTTGGACACGATCTTCCGAGGCGGAATTTGTGATGAAGCTTCTGTATTCAAAAACTATTGGTCAAAACAATTACGCCTGTTTTGAAAATGCAGAATACGACGCCTATTTTGAGCAACTCAAGCGC
>Ga0315899_10002000_pt1 | contig 22878 bp, 16 predicted proteins | sample LakEriMetagenome_2_FD_203518 | JGI IMG/M metagenome (GOLD analysis project Ga0315899, IMG submission 203518) | Freshwater fungal communities from buoy surface, Lake Erie, Ohio, United States - Buoy 4 MA112 | ecosystem: Environmental > Aquatic > Freshwater > Lake | place: USA: Lake Erie, Ohio... | reverse complement strand
TGGGGGCGCAACTCTTCACCGCCGAACGTGCCGTACACGCCGCCGCCCTGTTCCTGCTGCGTGGACAACCGCCACACCGGGATCTCGCGGTTGGCACCCTGTGCGAACTCGCGCAGCGATACCGGCACTGGCCCAACCGCGACAACGTGCTGGGCCCCACGCGCCCCTTCTTCAGCACCTATCTCGAGTCCATCTGGCTGCTCAATCTGTGTCACGCCCTCGCGCTGCTCGAGGCGGCCGGGGTCCATGACCCGCACGATGCGGTGCGGGAGCTGCTCCTCGCCCCGAGCAGTGCGCTCATTGCGGGCTACCATGAAGGTCGTTCCAACCGTCAGGTGTGGAACGAAGTGGCGGTGCTGTCGGCGTGGACGCTGTTGGGTGACCGCGGGCGCGTGGCGGCGCGGCTCTCCCATCCCGGCTCGTTGGAAAGCCTCCTGCGCCATGGGCTGCTCGCCGATGGCACCTGGTACGAAGGGGAGAACTACCATCAGTTCGCTCATCGCGGGCTGTGGTACGGCGTGCAACTGCTGGCGGTGCTTGGGCGGCCGCTCGATCCGGTGCTCGATCAGCGCTATCACGAAGGCTTCTCCACCCCCTTCGCCGGCCTCCTTCCCGACGAAACGCTCCCCTCACGCCGCGATTCGCAGTACGCCGTTTCCGTGCGTCAGTGGCGGTGGGCCGAGTGGTGTGAACTGGGGCTCGCGCATCGGCACGACGAACGACTGGCGGCCGTCCTGCAGCGATTGTACGACGGACGCGCGCCGCGGCGCGAGACGGGGCGCGCCCAGTCCACCGCCGACGCCGAGCGCAATCGTCCCGCTGCCGCGCTGACGCGGGCCGACTGCAGCTGGCGCGCCCTGCTCATGGCCACGGCCATGCCCACGCCGAACGGGCACTGGACGCCGGGCTCCCTCGTGCAACCCGAACAGGGGCTCGCCGTGCTGCGGCGCGAGCGCGAACGAAAACCCCAAGGCGGACGTGAACCCGAACGGGACCGCGTGTACGTGGCGCTCGACGGCGGCGCCAGTGCCGGTGGACACGGACATCCCGATCGGCTGCATCTCACGCTGCAGTCGAATGCCGCGCGATGGCTCGATGATCCGGGCACGGGGAGTTATGTCGACCCCACCCTCCACTGGTACCGCAGCACGCTGGCGCATCACGCGCCGCTCGTGAATGGCGCGTCGCAGCAGGAGGGGCGCGTGACCCTGACCGCGTTCGAGAATCGCGGCGGGGCGGGCTGGGTGCAGAAGCGGGCGGAGGAGCTGGCGCCGGGAGTACAGGCGACCCGCACCATCGTGGTGTGTGATGGCTACCTCGTGGATCTGCTCGAGTGGACGGCCGCCGAACCGGTCACGCTCACGTTGCCTGTAGCATCGGGCGACGCCACGAACATCGCCGCCTGGCGCGCTGCCCAACGTGCGGGCGCGGGCGGGACCGAAGACGGCTACGACTTCCTGCGGCAGATCGAGGAAGCGGTGGCCGCGCCCGACGTGATTCACGTGGGACCGCATGCGTCAGGAGCCAGTGACACCATGTTGGCGCAGGACGGTATGTCGGCCGTGTACGCCACGACCGGCGAATCCCGCTGGTGGCGCGCGCTGGCACCAGGGGCACCCGGCCGTCCATCGCACCGGCGTCTGCTGGTCGATGTGCAGGGCCGAACCGGGCGCATCGTGGGCGTGTGGCACTGGGTGCCCGGCACGCAGGTGGCGCTCGCCCCCGACGGCCCGGCGTACGCCACGGTCACGACCCCCGATGGGACGGTCGCCACCCACGAAGCGGCCACGCACGGGTGGCACATTGGCCTCCTGGCGCGGCATGCCCGCAGCAGCATCGATCTCGAGCTCCTGCCGGTCATCGGTCACGCTGGTGATGCCACGCGTCCGCATGACGAACCGTCACCCCCTGCGGCGGCACCGCATGAGGCGCGTACTGTCCGTGCACCGCTCTGCGCGACAGCCGACGACGTTGTCACCCTTCACCCGCCGATCACGCTGGAGGAGGCGCACTATACGCCCACCGAGGAACCCTGGGGCGGTGATAACCGGCCCACGGCCGAGATCCGTGTGGGGGTGACCCGCGACCTGCTGGTCGTGCACCTGCAGGCCCACACGGGGCATCCGCCCGTCGTCCCCGACGGGGGCACGGCCACCCGTATGCCGGAAAACCTGCTCGACAACGAGCGCGCCGACGTGAACGCCGACGGCGTGCAGGTCTATGTGGGCATGGCCGGCGACCCGCCCGGCCGCTGGCGCGCCGCCGTGCTGGCCGTGCCGCTGCCCGGCGATGCGGGGGCCACCGTGCGGCTTACCTCGCTGGTACCCGGCGGGCCAGTGCCGCAGGTGCGGGCCAGTGCCCTGGCCACCGGCTGGGAGCTGGTCATGCAGTGGCCCCGCGCGCTGCTCCCCGCGCTCGAGAGCGGGACGGTCACCTTCGACGTGGTGGTGAACGAGCGGCCGCCGCATCGGGAGCGGCGCCGCGGACAGCTGGTGCTCAGCGGCGGCGGCGGATTCGGCTACCTGCGTGGCGACCGGCATGCACCGGCTCAGCCCCTGCGGCTGCAGCTGGGCTGAGCGTACGACGCGTGACCGCCGGGGCGCTATCTTCCGCTCATGGCTGAATCGATCCTCGACAATATCGCGGTCGTTCTGTACGAATCGCAGGATTCCATCAACATCGGCGGCGTCGTGCGCTCGATGAAGAACATGGGCGTGTCGGACCTGCGCCTCATCCGCCCCTGCGCGTACGATCCCAATCGCATCGAGCAGGTGGCGCACGACACGCGTGACATCGTGGAGCGCATCCGGCACTTCGACACCATCGATGGCGCCCTGGACGACTGCGTGTACGTGGTGGGCTTCTCCGGGCGGCGGCAGGCGGCACGCTGGGCACGGCACACGCCGCGCTCGGCTGCCGTGGATCTGCTCGAACACGCGCAGGTCGGCAAGGTGGCCATCATGCTTGGCCGCGAGGATCACGGACTTCCCAACGAAGCGCTCGATCGCGCGCACGCCATCTGCACCATTCCCACCACCGAGCACTTCTCCCTCAACGTGGCGCAGGCGTGCCTGTTGGGGCTGTACGAATTGCATCTGCTGGCGGGCGATGCCACCAAGAAGCTGCCGGCGCCGCGCCACGCTGCCGGGGCACCAGACAAATCGCAACTCGAGCGCACCTTCGCCGACATGGAGGCCGCGCTCAACGCCATCGCCTACTTCAAGACGCGCAACGAGGAGCTCATCATGCGCGCCTTCCGCTCACTCGTCTTCCGCGCCAGCCCCGATGCGCGCGAGCTGCTCATGCTGCGCACGGCCAGCATCGAGGTGCTGCGCACGATCGAACGGGAAGTGCGCCTGTCAGTCACGGCCGCGCTGGTCGCCCAGGGCGTGCCCAACGCGGAGGCGTTGGAGGCGGGCAGGGCAGCCGGTGCCGCCGCCATTGCCGCGCGTGGTGCGGCCGCACTGGCCGCCGCGCCCGCCGACGCATGAACACCCCCGCGCGCACCGTACCGTCGCCCGACGACCCGTGGCGCGCGCGGGCCGCGGCGGTCATTCCCGGGGGCAGTTCCACGGGAAGCAAGCGCCCCGATGCGCTGTACGGCGCCTTCGCCGCCGATGCCGTCGTGCCGTCGCACTACGAACGCGCGGCCGGCTGTCGCGTGTGGACAACCGACGGGCGCGAATTCGTGGACTGTGGCATGGCGTTGGGCGCCGTGGGCATTGGCTACGCCGATCCCGCCGTCACCGCCGCCGTCCAGGCGGCCGCGCTCGCCGGCCCGGTGTCGTCGCTGCCGCACCGCCTGGAAGTGGAAGTGGCCGAAGCGCTGGTGCAAGTCATCCCGTCCGCCCAGCGCGTGCGCTTCCTGCGCACCGGCGCCGAGGCCACGAATGCCGCCGTTCGGCTGGCCCGCACGCTGACCGCGCGCGAACGCATCGTTGCGTGCGGCTACTTCGGTTGGCTCGATTGGAACAGCGATGCCGCCGGTGTACCCGCAGCCGCGCGTGAGCTCGTCAGCTGGGTCCCCTTCGGCGACAGCACGGCGCTGGCCGCGGCCGTGCGAGGGGGGGACGCGCCCGCCGCCATCGTACTCGAGCCGCTCGTGCATGACATCGCCCCTCGCGAATGGCTTGCCACGGCGCGGGAGCTGGCCAACGCGGTGGGCGCCCTGCTCATCTTCGACGAAGTGAAGACCGCGTTCCGGGTGCGTACCGGGGGCGTGCAGGCGCTGCATGGCATCACCCCCGATCTCACCGTCATTGGCAAGGCCTTCGCCAACGGCTACCCGCTGTCGGCTGTGGTGGGGCGCGCCGACGCCATGGATGCCGCGCAGCGCACGTGGATTTCGTCCACCGCGGCGGCGGAAGCCACCGGGCTCGCTGCGGCGCGCGCCGTGCTCACCTGGCACGCGCAGCACGATGTCTGCGCGCGCATGGACGCGGCGGGGGGGACGCTGCGCGACATCATCGGTGCGGCGCTGCATGCCGAGCCGTGGACCGGCGTGCGCGCCGAGGGGCCGAATGTCATGTGGCGACTCGTGTCTGCCGAGCCGGCACCGCTCGACGCCCTCGTGGCGGCAGCCGCCCGGCATGGCGTGCTGCTCAAGCGTGGCGCCTACCAGTTCGGCGCCGTGGCGCACGACGAGCGCGCGCTCGACGCCGTGCGCCGCGCCATGCCCGCCCTGCTCGAGTCGCTCCACACGACCACCAGAAGCTCGTAGGACCCGTCGATCATCCCCACGCCTCCGACCATGTCTGCCACGCTGCCACTCGGCGGGTCCGACCCGCTCATCGATCCGCACGCGCACTTTCACACGCCGTGGACCAACCGCGCCGACTGGGCCCGCTACAACGCGTCGCGGCTCGACATGGGGGAGCGCATCGGCGTCCGGTGCCACGTGGCGTCCATCCTCGGCTCGTGGGGACACACGTCGCCCACGTATTTCTCGTCGCCCGACGATCAGACGCGTGCCAACGACTTCGTGTTCGACCTGGCGGAGCGGGAGGCGCCGCGTGTCAGGGCGTTCGTGGCGGTCAACCCCAACTTCACGGCGCATGCGTTGGCCGAGATCGCGCGCGGCATGGCGCGCGGCGCGGTGGGCATCAAGCTCGCCGCGGGGCGTCGCACCACCGACTTCGCGCGGCTCGACGACATCGCCGCGGCGGCCGCGCAGCACGGCGTGCCGGTGCTGCAGCACATCTGGCAGCATCGGCGCCGCGAATGGCCCAATCAGGAAGCGAGCGACGGCGTGGAACTCGCGCAGCTCGCCGCACGACACCCGCGTACCATCTTCCTGCTGGCGCACATCGGTGGCGGCGGTGATTGGGCCCACACCAATCCGGCCGTCCTCGAACTCCCCAACATCGTCATGGATCTGTCGGGGAGTGGCATCGACCGTGGCATGATCGACGAGGCGTTGCGGTGGGTGGGCGCGCAGCGGCTGCTGTGGGCGTGCGACCTGACCCTGTGCACCGGGCTCACCAAGCTGCGGGCGCTGGCGCACACCGGGGCATCGGCCGAGGAGATCGCCGACATGCGGTGGCGCAACGCGGTGCGCATCTTCCCGCCGGGCACCTTCGACGCCGCCCTCGCACGCCCGCTGGCCGTGACGGCACCGGAGGCCGCATGACGGCCCCGCAGGAGCCGACTCCGGGGCGCATCGACGTCACGGCGTGGATCGGCGCGTATCCGTTCCGCGATCTGCCGCACCCCGATCCCGAGGTGCTGGTGCGGGTGCTCGACCGGGAGGGGTTCAGCGGGGCGTGGGTGGGGCACCTGCCGGGCGCGTTCCACCGGGACCCGGTGCCCAGCAATCGCGCATTGTACGCGGCGCTGGCGCCGTACCGGGCGCTGCTGCACCCGGCGCCCATCGTGCGCCCCGACTGGCCCCGTTGGGAGGAGATGCTGCGCGCCGCCGTGAATGAAGGCGCGCCGGCGGTGCGGGCCTATCCCATGCAGTGGGGGTTCGGGCCCGGCCATCCGGCCATGACAGAGCTGGCGCTGGCGTGCGGCGAGGCCGGGGTGGCCCTGCACCTCACGGTACGGTTCGAGGACCTCCGGCAGCGCCATCACCTCGACGGCGCCGGTGATCTCTCGGCGGCCCACGTCCGGCCGATTGCGCGGGCCGCCGGGTCCCGGGCGCATCTCGTGGTGGCTGGTGCCAGCCGGGAGCTGATCGAGGAGGTGCACTGGGGGCTCACGCCGGAGGAGCAGGCGCGCGTGTGGTACGACTGGCACTGGATCTGGGGGCCTCCGGAGGAGCATTTCGCCCATCTCGTGCGCACGATCGGTGCGGCGCGGCTGGCCTGGAGCTCCTGGTGGCCGCTGCGACTCAGCCAGCAATCGCAGGCCCTGGTGGAACTGCTGCCGGCCGACGTGGCGGTACTCCCGGTGCCCAATGGCGAGGGCGGTCCCTTTGCCCACGGTGGGGGCATTGGCGGGTCACCCACACATTGAATGGTTGCCTGCAAACACATTGAGAATTTCACGGGAACCGATTGCGGTCTCGACCGTTATCCTCCGGGCGAGCAGGTGATCGGCAGGCAGCAACAAGTAGTACTGCAAGGGCGCGCGTGAAGGCGCGTCGCGCACTTGCGTACAAATACGGCCCCGGTCATACTTCGCGCTTGCAAAAAATTTGGTGACACCGACTTACACGGTTGACGACGGTTCATTCCTTCCGGACCGAACCGTTAGGACCGCGTAGTCCTCGGATGGCATGACCGGACGTGCGCCCTGCACCGCGGCAGGGGGACGATCCGTGTCGTGCGTGTCGTGTGTCGACCATCACCAACGCCTAACGGCATTCTCTACCGGCACACGAGATGACGGTCAAGAAGAAGTGGACGGTGATCCCCGGGTTCCTTGCGCTCGCCGCGGCAGCTACGCTGCTCTCGGCGTACAGCGGCGCGTCGTCGTCGCAGGGCAAGATCGTCGAGCAGCCCGTCAAGTTCGTCCATGCACCGCACGTGCAGAAGGCGGGCATGAACTGCCTGTATTGCCATAGCGCCGCCAACAAGGCGCCTGATCCGGGGAACGCGTCGGTTGCGACCTGCATGGGCTGCCACACGTTGGTGAAGCCCCAGTCGGCCGAGATCAAGAAGATCGCGGCGTACTACCAGAAGGGGCAGCCGATCCCGTGGAACCGTGTGCACAAGGTGCCGGACTACGTCCAGTTCCCGCACATGCGCCACGTGAATGCCGGTGTCACCTGTCAGACCTGCCACGGGCAGATCCAGAATCAGGGGGCGCAGGGGCCGGACACCAATTACGTGCCCGTGCAGCAGGTGAACTCGCTCAACATGGGCTGGTGCATCAATTGCCACGTGCAGGGCTACAAGCCTGCCGAGGGTGCGCGACTGGCTGGCCAGAAGGTCACGCCGGAGCTGGAAGCGATGCCCGCGAAGAAGGCGCGCTACGATTGCGCCGTCTGCCACTACTGATCATCGACCCTCGACCACGATGAGCACAGAAGCGGGGACCGGCGTCAAGCGCCGCGAGTTCCTCAAGATCCTGGGCGCCACGAGCGCCACGACGGCGGTGGTGGGCTGCTCCTCCGAGAAGGTGGGCAAGCTCATTCCGTACGTCGCCTCGCCGGACAACACCGTGCCGGGCGTGTCGCAGTACTATGCGACGACGTGCCGTGAGTGTGCGGCTGCGTGCGGTGTCCTGGCCGAAGTTCGCGACGGCCGTCCCATCAAGCTCGAGGGCAACCCCGAGCATCCCATGAACCGGGGCGCCATCTGCGCCACCGGTCTGTCGGCGGTGCAGGGGCTGTACAACCCCGATCGCTACCGGTCGCCCATGGTGCGCGAGGGCAACGCCCTCAAGCCCACCACGTGGGACAAGGCCTTCGAGCTGCTCGCCCAGAAGCTGGGGGAGGTCAAGTCGAAGGGGCAGGCGGGCAACGTCGTGTTCATCAACCAGCACGAGTCGGGCACCTTCCCGGGTTTCCTCGATCAGTGGCTGTCGGCGAACGGCATGCCGGCGCACCTGAGCGTGGACAGCACCGCACCGGTGGCCACCATCGCCGCCAATCAGAAGGCGTACGGCGCGGCATGGCCGCAGCTCGACTTCAGCGCGGCCAAGCTGGTGGTCTCCTTCGGCGCCGACTTCCTCGATGGGTGGGGACACAGTGTGCCGCAGCAGCTCGACTGGGCCGATGCGCGCGCCAAGCTCACCGACGCGCCGCGCCTCGTGTACGTGGGCGCCCGCCGGTCGCTGACCGGCCTCAACGCCGACCAGTGGATTCCGGCCAAGCCCGGCAGCGAAATGGCGCTCTGCGCTGCGCTCACGGGGGCGGGCACCGCGCAGGCCGCGTCGGAAGCGTCCGGCGTGTCGGTCGCGACCATCGAAGCGCTGGCCAAGGCCATCGCCGATGCCGGCAACGGGGTCATGGCCATCTGTGGCGTCACGGGGAGCGACGCGGTCGAGTGCGCCACCATGGTGGCCGACATCAACAAGAAGGCGGGCGCGGTCGGTACGACCATCAAGCCGGCCAGTGCGCATGCCGGCTACGCGGGGCTCGCCTCGTATGCCGATCTGGCGGCGGCGGTGCGCAACATGGACGCCGGCACGGTGCCACTGGCCTTCGTGCGCGGCGCCAACCCGGCGCACACCATGCCCAAGTCGGCGGGCTTTGCGGCGGCCTTTGCCAAGGTCGGCTTCAAGGTCTCCTTCTCGGCCATGCCCGACGAAACGGCGCAGCTCGCCGACCTCATCCTCCCCGACAACCACTGGCTCGAGAGCTGGGGCGATGCGGCGGGAGCGAATGGGCAGCTCGGCCTGCAGCAGCCCACGCTCGAGCCGGTGTTCGACACGCGCAGCACCGCTGACGTGCTCATCGAACTGGCCAAGAAGGATCAGGCGCTCGCCGCGCGCTACAACGTGGCCGACTACCGTGCCTGGTACATCAGCAAGTTCCCGGGTGGCGGGTCGGCGTTCACATCCGCGCTCACCAAGGCGCAGGTGAGCAGCGGCCCGCTCGTGCCCACGACCGGTCGCACGCTGTCGGCCACCGCCATGCCGGCGGCGGCGGGCAATGGGGACTTCTTCGTGCACGTGTTCCCGTCGCCCACGCTGGGTGATGGCGCCGGTGCGAACAAGCCGTGGCTGCAGGAGCTCCCCGATCCCGTCTCCAAGATTGCCTGGCAGTCGTGGGTCGAAGTGCATCCGTCCACGGCCAAGAAGCTCGGCATCAAGGAAGGCACGCACCTCACCATCGAAACGTCCGCCGGCAAGGTCACGGCCCCGGCGTACATCTACATGGGCGTGCGCCCCGACACCGTGGCCATTGCGCTCGGGCAGGGACACACCGCCTACGGTCGCTTCGCGCAGAACATCGGCGTGAACGCCTACGACCTCATTCCGGCCGGCTGGGATGCCGCCGGCGGCCTCGCCCTCGGCAACATCAAGGGCAAGGTCACCGTGAACACCGACAACTCGCCGCTCGTCACCACCGAGGGCTCCGCGCGCCAGCATGGCCGCGGCATCGGGCAGGCGCTGCCGGTCGGGGTGCTGCTCGGCACGGAACAGGAGGTCGAGAAGCACCACCACGAGATCCCTGGTCTGCCGTCGCACGACTTCAAGACGGGACTCAAGGCACCGGTGGCCGCCGATGCGCAGGGTGAGTTCGCCAATCCCGAGGCGGGTGCCAAGGGCATGTACGACCCGCAGCACTCGAGCAAGATGGAGAAGCGCCGCTGGGCGATGACCATCGACCTCGCCCGCTGCACGGGGTGCTCGGCGTGCGTCACGGCCTGCTACAGCGAGAACAACATCCCCACGGTCGGCGCGCCCTATCAGGGCCGCGCGCTCAGCCCCACCAACTGGGACGAGCGTCCGGGCGCCAACATCATCAAGGGGCGCGAGATGGCGTGGATCCGCCTCGAGCGCTACTACGAAGGTAACGACAACACGGAGAACGAGTTCTCTCCGGATTTCGACACGCGCTTCGTGCCCATGATGTGCCAGCACTGCGGCAACGCGCCGTGCGAGCCGGTGTGCCCCGTGTACGCCACGTATCACTCGCCGGACGGCCTCAACGTGCAGGTGTACAACCGCTGCGTCGGCACGCGCTACTGCAGCAACAACTGCCCGTACAAGGTCCGCTACTTCAACTGGTTCGGCTACGGCGAGCCGGAGCGTCGCCAGTACGCCTGGCCGGAGCCCATGCACTGGTCGCTCAACCCCGACGTCACCGTGCGTGGCAAGGGGGTCATGGAGAAGTGCACGTTCTGCGTGCAGCGTATCCGTGAGGCCGAGCACCGCGCCAAGGCGGAAGGGCGCGAGGTGAATGGCGATGAATTCACCACGGCCTGCGCGCAGGCCTGCCCGTCGCGCGCCATCATCTTCGGTGACGCGGCCGACGAGAACTGGACCGTTTCGAAGCTCGCCTACGACCGTCGTGCCTACCACGTGTTCGAGGAACTGAACACGTACACCGCCGTGGTCTATCTCAAGAAGGTCAACTATCCGGCGCCGGCCGCACCGGCGAAGGCCTGAGGAGCGCGATAATGGCATCCGTCGCACATCCGGTGCGAGAGGGCATTCGTGGGCCGAACATTGCTTCGGCCGACGTCCAGCTCCCCGCAGTCCGTGATTACGAACAGGTCGATCGCGATATCATCGCGACACTGGGGTTCACCAAGAAGTGGTTCATCGGCCTGGCGCTCGCCGTCCTGGCCATGCTCTGCGGCGCCTCCGCGTGGATCTACCAGATCTACTGGGGGCTTGGGCAGGCCGGCTACGAACCGCCGGTGATGTGGGGCAACTACATCATCACGTTCGTTTTCTGGGTCGGTATCGGTCACGCCGGGACGCTCATCTCGGCCATCCTGTATCTCTTCCGCGCCGGCTTCCGCACCTCGATCTATCGCGCCGCCGAAGCGATGACGGTGTTCGCGGTCATGACGGCCGGGCTCTTCCCGATCATTCACATCGGGCGCCCGTGGAAGTTCTTCTGGCTCATTCCGTATCCGAACTGGCGCCTGCTGTTCCCGAACTTCAAGTCGCCGCTCGTGTGGGACGTCTTCGCCATCTCGACGTACCTCACCATCTCGACCACGTTCCTCTTCATCGGCTTGATCCCCGACTTCGCGGTGCTCCGCGACAAGGAGACCAACCCGACGCGCAAGCGGATCTACAGCATCCTCTCGCTCGGCTGGCGCAACAGCGACCGGGAGTGGCGCCACTTCGCGAAGGCGTATCTGTTCCTCGCCGCCTTCTCGACGCCGCTCGTGCTCTCGGTGCACTCGGTCGTTAGCTTCGACTTCGCCATGGCGCTCACGCCGGGCTGGCACGCGTCCATCTTCCCGCCGTACTTCGTCGCCGGTGCCATCTTCTCCGGCTTCGCCATGGTGTGGACGATCGCCATCCCCATGCGCAAGTGGTTCAAGCTCGAACACTACATCACGCTCAACCACCTCGACGCGACCGCCAAGGTCGTGCTCTTCACCTCCATGGTGGTCGGGTGCGCGTACCTCATCGAGTTCTTCATCGCCTGGTACAGCAGCGTGCGTCCGGAGCAGGAGTTCTTCTGGAACCGTGTCTTCGGGCAGTGGTGGTGGGCCGCGTGGATCATGCTCCTGTGCAACATGGCGCTGCCCATGTCGCTCTGGTCGCAGAAGCTCCGTCGCAACCCGGCCTGGCTGTTCATCCTGTCGCTGTTCATCAACCTCGGCATGTGGTTTGAGCGCTTCGTCATCGTGGTGCCGTCGCTCTCCCACGAATTCGAGCCCTGGCAGTGGGGTGGCTACACCCCCAGCTGGATCGACATGGCCTTCCTTGTCGGCTCGTTCGGCTGGTTCTTCATGTGGTTCCTGCTCTTCGTGAAGCAGATGCCCGTGATGGCCATCATGGAACTCAAGGAAATCGTGACGCCGCGCTTCAAGAACGCGCATGGCCACGGAGGGCATCACTGATGCAGGGCGTGCTTGGGGTATTCCATCACCTCGATACGACCGTCACGGCGATCGAGGAGCTCAAGAAGAAGAAGCTGGGCGATGTCACCGTGTACTCGCCCACCATCCGCCATGAGCTGGATGATGCCATCGCCGGGCCGAACAGCGTGGTGCGTCGCTTCACGCTCATCGGCGGTCTCCTCGGCGTGAGCTTCGGCTACTGGATCGCGATCTGGTCGAGCAACTACTGGCCGCTCATCACGGGTGGCAAGGCCATCGCCTCGTGGATCCCGTACACCATCATCGGCTTCGAAGTCATGGTGCTCGTGGGCGCCCTGTCCACCGTCGCCGGCATGTTCATCAACTCGCGTGTCCCTCGCCTGACCACCACGGTCGGCTACGATGACCGCTTCTCCTCCGGCCACTTCGGTGTCTTCATCGCGTGTGACGCGGCGAAGGCGACGCAGGCCGAAGAGCTCCTGCGTCATGCCGGGGCCGAGGAGGTGCGCCGTGAAGCCTGAGCCTTCCAACCAGATGCCGTCAGTCGTGTCGCGGGCGCTTCGCGCCTCCGTGGCCATCGTGCTCCCCGTGTCGTTCGGGGCCTGCTCATGGTTCACCGACTTCAAGAACCAGCCGCGCATCGAGCCGTGGGAGCCCTTCTCCCAGAATGAGGCCGACTCGCTCACGCCGCCGCGCGGGCAGCCGCAGTACTCGGTGCCGGTGCAGGGCACGCGGGTCGCCGCCTGGCAGATCGGCTACCAGCCGCTGCAGCAGGTGATCGACAGCTTCACGCCCATTCCGAACCCGACGCCGGTGTCCGAAGCGTCGCTCGAGAACGGCAAGAAGAACTACCAGATCAACTGCGCCGTGTGTCACGGGGCGGCCGGCGACGGGAACGGCGGGCTGAAGAAGGTGAATCCCGCCTACGGGTGGAGCCCGAGCTTGCTCACCGAGTCGGCCCGGGGACGCTCCGACGGCTACATCTACGGCATGCTGCGCAACGGGCGCGGCATCATGCCCAACTACAACCGCATCGAAGAAAACGACCGCTGGGACGTCGTGAACTACGTGCGCGCCTTGCAGAAGGGCGGAGCGGATACCACGCTCCACGGCTACCCGGGACAGAACGGCACCACCGTGCCGGGGCCGTCGCTCACGGCGCCCACCCGCCCGGCTCCGTTCGCCAAGCCCACGCAGCAGCCCACCGTGGGGTCGCCGAACATCAACTCGGCCACCTTCAAGGGCAACAACGAGAACGACACCATGCGCAAGCTGCACCTCGGCCCGCCGTCGGCCGCTGGTGAGGGCAAGGAGAAGCACGAGTGAGCCAGCACTATCACTACCCGTCGCGCGAGGAATTCGCGCGACGCCTCTCCGCCAAGTCGGTTCCGGGCGGCCTCAAGACGGCAGCGCTCATCGCCGCACTGGTCGGCATCGGCGTCTTCGTCATGGGGCTCTTCACCAACCCCGACCGCGCGTGGCAGGCGCTCCAGTACAACTGGACGTATTTCGCCACCATCTCCACCGCCGGCGTCGCGTTCGCCGCCGTGCAGCGCATCGTCACCGCGCGGTGGTCGCGCCCCATCGTGCGGTTCGCCGAGGGCTTCTATGCCTTCGTGCCCATCGCCTTCGTCATCCTCATCGCCATCCTGTTCTTCAGCGGCGACCACATCTTCACGTTCCGTGGCCGTGAGGCGGCCCCAACGGAAGAGAAGGCCGCATACCTGAACAACAGCTGGTTCCTCATCCGCGGCCTCTTCTTCTTCGGCGCCATCACGGTGCTGCAGGGCCTGTTCGTCTGGAACTCGGTCAAGATGGATGTGGCCGTGCTCCCCGAATACGGCGCCAAGTGGGCGGCGGGGCTCCGCGCGAAGATGCGCGCTGGCTGGAGCGGCGACGAGCGCCGGGAGCTGCACACGCAGCACTCGCTCATGGGCAAGCTGGGCGTGGCGGTGCCCATGGCGTTCGTGATCGGCTGGTGCTTCATGGCGTGGGACTACTCCATGACCATCTCGCTGCACTTCCAGCAGACCATGTACGCGTGGATCGTGTTCATGACCGGCTGGGTCAACATGGTGATGCTGTTGTCGCTCCTCACCATGTGGTGGCGCAATCATCTGGACATGAAGGACATTGCCACCATGGACCACCTGTGGGACCTGGGTAAGCTCTGCTTCGCCTTCACGGCGTTCGTGGGCTACATCAGCTTCTCGCAGTACCTGGTCATCTGGTACGGCAACATGCCGGAAGAAACCCACTTCTATCGCCTGCGGCTCTCCGGCGTGTGGAAGCCGGTCACCCAGCTCATCCCCATCTTCGGCTTCGTGCTGCCGTTCTTCGGGCTCATCTCGAAGGCCGCCAAGATGTATCTGCCCACGTTCGTGCTCTTCGCCGTGTGCAGCCTCATCGGCGTGTATCTGCACCGCTACATCGAGATCTACCCGAGCATCTACGGTGAGGCCACCAGCCTGCCGTTCGGCCTCCAGGAGATCGGCACGACCGTCGGCTTCCTCGGCCTCTGGGCATTCAGCTACTTCAGCTTCATGGATGCCTTCCCCGTCATGCGCGTGTTCATGATGACCACGCCGTTCAAGGACGAGGTGCAGGTGCCGGTGGATGCGAAGACCATGGAGCCGCTGCCCGCGCACGAGTAAGGGGCGTTGGCAAGGGACACGAGAGCGGGCGGCATTCCCACGGAATGCCGCCCGCTTTCGCCTGTCGGGCATGGTCAGGTCGCGGTGTTCGCCTCCAGCGCGGCCACCCGCTGCAGCACGGGCACGACGCTGTCGGGATTGAGGGAAATGGAATCGATGCCCGCGCGCACCAGAAACTCGGCGAACTCCGGGTAGTCGCTTGGCGCCTGCCCGCAGATGCCCACCTTGCACCCTACCGCATGAGCATCCGCTATGAGCCGCTCTATGGAGCGCAATACGGCCGGGTTGCGCTCGTCAAAAAGTGACGCCAGCAGGGCATTGTCGCGGTCCACGCCCAGGGTGAGTTGCGTGAGGTCGTTGCTGCCAATGGAAAAGCCGTCGAAGCGTGCGCCAAACTCCCGCGCCAGCAGCACATTGCTGGGGATCTCCGCCATCACGTACACCTCGAGCCCAGCCTCGCCCCGCACGAGCCCGTGCCGCTGCATCTCCGCCAGGACCTTGTCGGCTTCTTCCAGCGTACGGCAGAAAGGAATCATGACGACCACGTTGCGCAGTCCCATCGTTTCGCGCACGCGCCGGATGGCGCGGCACTCCAGGCCGAAGCCTTCGCGGTAGCGATCGTCGTAGTAGCGGGAGGCACCACGAAACCCGATCATGGGGTTCTCCTCGTGTGGCTCGAACGCGCGACCACCAAGCAGTCCGGCATACTCGTTCGTCTTGAAGTCGCTGAAGCGCACGATCACTTGCTCCGGCCACTGCGACGCGGCGATCTGCCCAATGCCCGCCGCCATGCGGTCCACGAAGAACGCGGCCGGCGAGTCGTGCCCCTGCGTGAGTGCCAGGAGCTGCGCCCGCTCGTCGTTGGAGAGCTGTTCCGGGTGGAGCAGCGCCATGGGATGCGCCTTGGCCATGTGCTCGATCACGAACTCGATGCGCGCCAGACCAATGCCGCGCACCGGCAGGCGCCACCAGCGCATCGCCATGGCCGGATCGGCCACGTTCAGCATGATGGCCGTACGCGTCCGGGGCATGGCCTCCAGGTCAAGCGTGTCCTCCCGGTACGCCAGCGCGCCCTCGTACACCGTCCCCGTTTGCCCTTCCGCACAGCTCACCGTGACCGTGCGGTCGTTCAGCACGGCCGTTGCGCCGGTCGCCCCCACGATGGCCGCGATGCCCAACTCCCGGCTCACAATGGCGGCGTGACTGGTGCGACCGCCACTGTCGGTCACGATGGCGGAGGCGCGCTTCATGACCGGCACCCAGTCGGGGTCCGTCTGCCTGGCCACGAGCACCGCCCCATCCTCGAAGCGGTGGGCTTCGTGCATCCCGCTCAGCACGATCGCGCGCCCACTGGCAATGCGGCTGCCCACGGCAACGCCAGTCACCAGCACCGGTCCGGTCCCTTCGAGCGTGAACGTACTGACGTTGGAGGTCTGCTCACGGGAGCGTACCGTCTCCGGGCGGGCCTGCACGATGTACAGCGCGCCGTCGAGACCGTCCTTGGCCCACTCCACATCCATCGGGCAGCCGTAGTGCGCCTCAATGCGGGTGCACCAGCGGGCGATCTGCAGCACCTCCTGGTCGGACAGGCAGCGCGTGGTACGCTCGGCCGCCGTGGTGTCCACGTTGACCGGTGTCCCGTCGGTCGCCAACACCATCTTCAGCTGTTTCAGCCCCGTGGTGGCATCGAGAATGGGGGAGAGCGCCGGATCATCCAGCAGCGGCTTGAAGACACGCCATTCATCGGGATTCACCACGCCCTTCACCACGTTCTCCCCAAGTCCCCAGGCACCCGTGAGGATGACCAGGGAGCGGAACCCCGATTCCGTATCAAGGGTGAACGCCACCCCCGATGCGCCCACATCGCTGCGGACCATCTGCTGCACGCCCACCGACAGGGCCAGTCCATCGGGCGCAATGCCATGGTGCGCGCGATAGGCAATCGCACGGTCGGTGTAGAGCGAGGCGAAGCATCGCGGAATGGTTGCCAGGAGTGATGCCTCCCCCACCACGTTCAGAAAAGATTCCTGCTGCCCGGCAAAGCTGGCGTCGGGCAGGTCTTCCGCCGTGGCCGAGCTGCGCACGGCGACCGGCGGGGCAGGGTGGCCTGCGCGTGTGGCGAGCTGCGCATAGCGCGCCCGCACCTCGGTGACGATCGCGTCGGGGAGCGGCGCCGCCAGCATGGCACCGCGAATGGCGGCTCCGACCTCACTGAGCGGGGCGCCATCGCGCAGGCGTTGCATTTCGTGCGCAATACCTGCGGCAAGACCGTTGTGCTGGATGAACAGCCGGTAGGCCGCCGTCGTGAGCGCGAACCCGTCGGGTACCGCAATGCCGAGCGACATGAGGTGTCGTCGCATTTCACCCAGCGAGGCGTTCTTGCCACCCACCGCGGCCACGTCGGCGCGCGAGAAGTCGTCGAACCAGCCGGCGAGCGAGGGGGTCACGCGGCCATCCATCCACCGTCGGCAGTCACTACGGCGCCGTTGATGAAGCGCGCGGCATCGCTTGCCAGAAAGAGCGCCAGTTCGGCAATGTCGCTCGACTCGAGCCACGCCGGGATGAGCGTGGCGAACTGTCCGGCACGCGCGGCGCCCACCGGGTCGAGCCGGTCGGCGGGCATGCTTTCGGCAATGTTCGTCTTCGTGGCCCCCGGGCAGATCACGTTGCACCGGATGCCGCGCTGGGCGTACATCCATGCCGTGCTGCGCGTGAGGCCAAGCAGGGCGTGCTTGGAGGTGGTGTAGGCGGCCCCGGCCGCTCCGCCACTCAGCGACGCGATGCTGGCCACGTTGATGATCACGCCGCGTCCCTGGGTCAGCATGGCCGGCACGGCCAGCCGGCTGGTGTACATGGGCCCGTCCACGTTCACCCGCATCACCCGGCGCCAGACGTCGTCGGTAAGTTCGCCCACGCCAGCCATGTAGTCCATGATGCCGGCGTTGTTCACCAGTACATCCACGCGGCCGTGACGGTCGAGCGCGGCGCGCACGAGGGCCTCCGCATCGGGGCGCTCCCCGATATCGCCCACGACGGTGTGGACAGGGCGCCCGACCGCTTCGAGGACGGCCGCCAGATCGCTGAGACGGGCGGCGTGCACATCGCCCGCCACCACCAGCGCGCCTTCGCGCGCGAACAGTTCTGCCGTGGCGCGCCCTATTCCTGAGGCTGCACCGGTGATGATCGTGACCTTGCCGTCGAGTCGCATGCACGCTCCTGAGGATGATGGACCCGTTGAGGGTGTACCGGCGCGGCCCGCGGCGCCGTCGGGGAGTCCCTCACCCCGCAGGGTGGCGCCCCCTGTACTCGGGCGTCGGGCGCCGATACAATACAGATCTGTTCCGGGGCGTTAGCTCAGCTGGGAGAGCACCTGCTTTGCAAGCAGGGGGTCATCGGTTCGATCCCGATACGCTCCACTTCACACCTCTAACGCGCCGCGATCTCCGGATCGCGGCGCGTTCGTCGTTTGAAGATGCCCACGCTCGCAGACGGTCAGAGTTCCTGCACACTCAGGTGCACCCAGCGCGCCATGCGCTCCCGCTCCGCCTGCGCCACTGGCAGGCGCCACACACGCTCAACGAGGATGGTGCTCGACAGGAACTCCTCGACGAGCAGCGTCAGAACGAATGCGCGGTCCTTGTCGCGGAACGCCACCAGCTTGCTCGCGGCGAGGTCGTGCCCCTCGAGGCAGAGCCCCGTACTGGTCTCGTTGGCGCGCACGGCAACAGTCCGCTCCTCCCAGCCGGCCGGCAGCGTAGCAGCCTCGGTGATCGGGAGGCCGCGCACGTAGAAGCCATGCGCCTGGTGAAACGGTGAGTCCTCGCCGATGGTGTTGAGGTACTCCACGCGGTCGAGACGGTAGCGCGGGGAGATGTCCGCTTCCGCCGACATCTTGAGGGTCGCGGGCACCTCGGGAAACTGCCCCAGGATCGACTGCGACCCGAACACATACACCTCGTGGTCGCCCACCACGTCGCAGGCCGCGCGAATCGCGTGCTCCAGTTGCTCGCGCGTCATCGGCGGGTGCCTCGTCCGCCACTGAGCTTCATGCCCACGAACGGGGTGGTCTGCCGGAGCCGCGTTGCCCGCTCGCCGGGATCGCGCAGGAATGCCGCGATCCGGTGCGGTGGCAGCGTGAGAATGTGCTCCCACTCGCGCAGCTCGTGCGCCTCGGCGACGGACGCGTTCTGCAACCGCTGTTGCACCCAGCGCTGCGCGTCGGCGATCAGGCGCGGGTCGCGCGTGATCGCCTTCGCCAGACGCTCGGCGCGGGCGCTCGACCGCGTATCGAGATCGGCGTGCGTGGTGGCCGCCGGGGTGTCGCTGGGCGACGGCGCCGCCAGCGGCAAGACGCCGTAGAGCAGGGTGGCCTCGCGTACCGCGGACTGCTGTTCGGGCGTCATGGTCTCCACGTCCGCCGCCGTGCGCACCAGCAGATCGACGGTCAGGTCGAAGCGCCGCTCGAGATCACGAATCCCGCCGGAGAGCTGCTCGGCGACCGCGTGGCGTTCCCGGGCGGTCGTCAGCACCCCGAGCCGGAGCGCATCGTGAGCCGAGTCCTCGCCGCTGGCGTGCGGCCCTTCCATCCATGCCGCACGCGGTGTTGGCGTCGCCGTCGAGATCAACGCCTTGAGCGCGTCGAGCAACAGGCGGCGCTGCCGCCGCTCGGCGTCGAACAGGGCGCGAAGGACTGGCGCGAACGCGTGGACGGGGCTCAGCTCGATGACGCGCCGGCCGCCGGCGCCGAGAGATCGCACGATCCCCAGATGCGTAAGCCGGTCGATGGCCCGCAGTACGCCCGAGAGGTTGAGCCGGGTGGCACGCGCCAGCTCACCCGGCGGTAGCGGGTGCTCCGACTCCGAGAGGACCCGCAGGATGCGCACGTGCGATACCTGTCCGAGGAGCTCGTCGAGCGGGGCGTCCAGATAGCTGAGGGGGGTGAGGGCCCGGCGGGTCATAGGCCTAGAAGGGTAGTGGACAATGGTCCTGTAAGTGGATGATAGTCTACTAAGTGGACGTTTGTCTACCTCGGGTCGCAACGTATCGCCCGGTCCTTATGAACTAAGAGGATAGTTGACAGGGTGGGGTTCGCCTCGTACTATCAACTAACCACTTAGTTCAGGAGCCGCGATGGATCAGGTGACGCTTGGCGAACGCGAGTTGGACGTGATGACCGCGCTGTGGACCGACGGTCCCGGCACGGTCGCCGAAGTGAAGGAGCGGCTCCCCGCCGCACTGGCCTACAACACGGTGCTCACCATCCTTCGGAACCTCGAGGCGAAGCGTCTCGTGGACCACGAGGCTGAGGGGCGGGTGTTCCGGTACTTCCCGGTCGTCTCGCAGGAAGCGGTGAAGGGCAGCGCCGTGTCGCGGTTGGTCGCCAAGTTCTTCGGGGGCTCGCCCGTGAGCGTGGTCGCGCACCTGCTCGAGAGCGACGCCCTCGACGCAGAGGACCTCAAGGCGCTTCATGGGCACCTGAACGGCCGCTTGGCCGAGTTGGAGAAGAACGACCCATGATCGCGGCCCTCGCGGTCTACTCCCTGTTCGTAGGGCTGCTGATCGGCGCGCTGGCCCTGCTGGTGGAGCGCGGCGCACGCCGACTCGGATTGCCGACGCGATTCATCTGGGCGGTGGCGATGGCGGCCATGGTGGTGGTTCCCGCCGTCGGCGCAGTGCTCCGGGACCAGCAGCCGGCGACGACGCCGGCGGTGTTCACCGGTACCGATGCGTCCACGGCGCTACGCACCGCGACCGTACCAGCCTCGGACGAGATCAACACCTCCGTCCTCGGCACGTCGGCCGACCGCATCCTGAATGTCTGGCGGAACGCGCTGACCGCCATCCAGAACGGTGCACGCGCCGCCGACGGCCCGCTGCTGGCGCTGTGGGCGATTCTGTCCGCCTTCCTGCTCGGGGTGACGCTGCACGCCCTGTCAGAGGCGCGGCGCATGCGCCATGGGCTCAAGGCGGAAAGCATGCTGGGCACGACCGTGCTGCTGTCGGAGGACATCGGCCCATCGGCGGTCGGTGGTAACCCCGCCGCGATCGTAATCCCCCGCTGGGTAATGACGCTCGACGAATCGCTGCGGTCGCTCGTGATCCGGCACGAACAGGAGCACCTGGCGACACGAGACCCCGCGCTCCTTACCACGGCGCTATGCCTCGTGGTGCTCATGCCCTGGCACCCTGTGCTGTGGTGGAGCTGGCGTCGCCTGCGACTCGCGCTGGAAGTCGACTGCGATGCCCGGGTGCTGCGCCGCGAGGGGAGTCCCAAGCAGTACGGACAGTTGCTGCTGCTCGTATCGCAACACCGATCAACCGCCCCACGCGGGCAACGCGCCCTGATGTCGCTGGCCACACCACTCTCCCCGCAGGCTTCACAACTCAAGCAGAGGATTGACGCAATGACCACACGTCCGACGAAGCACAAGCTCACCACCATCGCCATCATGACCGCAGGGGCCATCGGTGCCGCAGTCCTGATCGCCGCCGTGCCGGCGCCCGCGCCAGAGCTCTCGCCCGCGCCCACGTCGACCGTCGCGCAGGGCGCTGAGGTGATCGTGAGGGCGACCACAGTCGGCACCAAGAACGTGGCGGTCGATGGTCGCGGCCAGTTTGCCGGGGAGCTCCTCATCTACGGTGACGGGCCGGTGAAGATCGAAATCGTGAACGAAGCACTGCTGATCGCCAGCGACACCATTCGCCTCAAGACCTTCCCGGCGTTCACGGCTGACGTGACCAACGGCGATGTGCACGTCGAGCTTCGCGGGGAGGGTGAGATTGAACTGGCCGGCACGGTAAGCGGCGGGCCCGCGGTGAACGTGAGCGCGACCGGTCACCACCTGGTGCTGTTGAAGGGCGGTACGGGGATCAGAACGGTGGGGCGCTAGAAGTAGGCGGCGCCGTAGAACGGCCGTTCGTTCGCGCGCAGGCGCAGCGGATTGCCGCGCCTGCGCGCGGCGAACGTCTGGCGCGACTTCCTCGACGACAGGCTTCGGCTGAATCGCCTTCCGGACGACGCTGACGAGATCGGGAGCACTGTTGCTCGCGTGCTCCCCGGTGAAGCGCGTCCAGATCACGGGAGCGATGCACTCGGCGATCCCGTCGAGACCGCCCTCATCTGCCGCACGAAGCACCGCGCGCTTGATGCCGCGAACGGGGGCGAGCAGGGCCCAATACCCGCGTGAAATCACGGCGATCACCGTACCAACGGCGGGCGGCACGTACTTCGTGGACACCGCACGCTCGCCGGGCGCCAACGTGTCAGCGGCGGCCGTAGTCATCTCCGGCGCCTCTATCTGTGGGCTACGGCCGACGTCGGTCAACAAGGCCGCGCCGCGCTGGCTTTGCTCCGCTGCCGCCGCGCGAACCGCGGCTTGCGCCGCTTACCTGCAGATCGCCGTTCTCCCTCTGAAGCCTATCGCGCCTTGCGCTGATGGCCTGCGGACAGGGTGCTTTGCAAGCAGGGGGTCATCGGTTCGATCCCGATACGCTCCACTGCCGTACAGACGAAGGGCCGCCACCTCCTCAGGTCGCGGCCCTTCGCGCGTCGCGGCGGCGCGGTCGCCGCGGCCCACATCAGCGCAGCACCACCTGCCGCACCGTGAGATCGTCAATCCGGTCCACGTCAACCTCGACCCCGAGCCCCGGCGTATCCCACGGCACGGGCACCATGCCGTCGGCGCTCATGGTCCACTCCGGCGTGACGATGTCGCGCGCCCAGTAGCGCGCACTCGGCGACAGGTCGCCCGGCTTCGTGAACCCCGGCAGCGACGCCAGCGCCACGTTGCACGCGCGCCCGATGCCGCTCTCCAGCATCCCGCCGCACCACACCGGGATCCCCGCACTCACGCAGTAGTCGTGAATGGCCAGTGAACTGGTGAAGCCCCCCACCCGCCCCGGCTTGATGTTGATGATGCGCCCCGAGTCGAGCGTGACCATGTCGCGCGCACGGTCCACCGACGTGATCGACTCGTCGAGGCACAACGGCGTGCGCAGCCGCCGCTGCAGCGTGGCATGCTGCACGATGTCATCCCACGCCAACGGCTGCTCGATCATCATGAGGTCGAGATCGTCGAGCTGCGCCAGCAGGTCGGCGTCCGACAGCTGATAGGCATTGTTCGCGTCGGCCATGAGTGGGGCGTCAGGGCCAAGCGCCTCGCGCACGGCGCGCACGTACGCCACATCCTGACCGGGGGCGATCTTGATCTTCACCTTGCGGTAACCCTCCGCGATGGCGGCCCGCGCCTTCTCCACCAGTGCCTCGGGCGACGACTGAATGCCCAACGAGATCCCCGTCGCGATTTCCCGTCGCGTGCCCCCCA
>Ga0315899_10001998_pt1 | contig 22896 bp, 18 predicted proteins | sample LakEriMetagenome_2_FD_203518 | JGI IMG/M metagenome (GOLD analysis project Ga0315899, IMG submission 203518) | Freshwater fungal communities from buoy surface, Lake Erie, Ohio, United States - Buoy 4 MA112 | ecosystem: Environmental > Aquatic > Freshwater > Lake | place: USA: Lake Erie, Ohio... | reverse complement strand
CAGAATGGATTGTTTTCTCGAGTCCACTATGCCCATTTACAGACCCAACGTTGCTCGATCGAATGATCTCACGTGGATGGGCACATCCTGACGTTGATTTCGTAGGGTTCTGGTCACCCAAGCGGCCTGAATTTTCGCTTCAGTCGCTCGGTTTAGTTGGTGAAATGTGCTCGGCCGCAGCGATTAACAAACTCGTTTCCATGAAGCTCCACAACGAGCCATGCGATGTTCCACATTTGCTTCGTCGCAATCCAAATTCGTTTCAGTCAAAACTGATTCCCCTTCCTGAAGAGTTAACTGAGCGAAACTTGAGATTTGAACTAGAGACTGCGGAGGATCGCGATCGCGCGGCTTCATACCTGGAAGCTGCCGGTGACGATTTATGCTGGCAGCGACTAGCCCAGATGTCGGATCGGCTCGCTTGAGAATCAGCTTAGCTGCTTTTCGAAAAGCAGCCCGTGAACCACTGATCGAAAACCTAGCCGCTGCAGCAACGTTATGGTCTGCTGTTTTTGAGCAGAAGCGACAGCCCGCACAATTCTTTTGCGGTCTTGTTGTAACTGTCGTAATGACTCTGAAAGAAGATATACAAATCTTTCGCGATCGGTTTCTGTTGATGGAACCTCGGGAAGCCTTATTCTCACCACCCCACCATCAACGTCGGCAACCTCTGGGTCGGGAAACCAACATGACAGGATTCCAGCCAGTGCTGGTGGCGATTTAACCATCAAGTGAAAGCGAAGTTGCTCGCAATGCCCGAGGATTGTGCTTTCCAGCCAATCGTCGTAATCCTCTTCTAGCATTCGACCGATCGTACAATTGCGGCGAACTTGAATTTGCATCCGGTCCATGGGTGGACGAAAGCTGGCGAGCTCTAGCTCCCAGCACTCCGTCGGGCAAATGGGCACAAATCCGGCTAGGTGAAACCAGTCTTGTGATCTCTGATCCTGAGCCAATATCCCCATCGAGTTGTCTCCCTCGGCAATCCCCAGGTAGAAAACACTATCCTCTCCACAACCCAACCCCTGGCAAGCCGTTGCACCTTGTGAATGCAGTCGCTCGACGGCATGATTGATTAGCATGCTAGCCACCTCTCCCTCACTCGAGGAAGGGGCTACGCAAAGCCTATGTATAGACCCAACGCTAGTTCGGTCTGGATGGTTGCGAACAGGCACCACGCCAAAGTGTATGAAACCGGCGGGCTCACCGCTGTCAGAAATCGCTAACAAAAGCTCATCGGCATTAAAGTATGACTTAGAAAATATGCATGCATCCCAAACAGCAGGCTTACATTCAAGTCCCCTCGACTGCAAATCGCGGGAGTGCTCGCGATGAGAGGGCTGACAGGACGAATTGGATGTGTTACCACCAGGAGCGGTGTTACTGGAGACGGAATGAGAAGACTGACAATGAAGCGCCCATATCTTCGAGAGAGCAGGTGTGTCCGTGTTTAGATACGACCTGATGGTCCACACGCTTCACCCCAGAACAGCAGGGACTCGAAAGCACTCGCTATCGGAGGAAGGCGCATTTTGCAGCACTTCATCACGGACCAGCGAGGGCTGGCTTCGGTCGGGTTGCAAAACGTTCGTGATTTCGATCGCGTGAACCAACGGTTCAACGCCGTCTGTATTAACCTCACCTAGCTGATCAACCAAACCTAGGACGTTAGCGAGTTGCGTCGTCATTTCCGAAAGCTCTTCATCAGAAATGGAGAGTCGAGCCAAATGCGCGACTCTACGTACCTCGGCCTCACTAAGCGTCATGATGCACACTAAGGAGCAAAAGGGCAGAGATTAGGATGGGAGCGAAAATGGCTTGTTCTTAACAGCCTTACGAACTCGACCGCTGCGGATGCATTGTACGCAAACACGCAGCGTCTTCACTTCGCCCGATGGCAAGGATGCTTTGATGGTTTGAAGGTTTGGGGTGAATCGTCGCTTGGTAATACCGGTGATTTTGGTACCGACCCCACCCAAGTACTTAGCTTTACCGCGTGTCTCGACTTGGTTGCCAACCGAAGCCGATTTTCCGCAAACGTCACAAGCTTTGGACATGGTACACCCTAAAATATATAAGTATTCACGATAATCTAGCTGTCTTTCTAGCCAGAACGAACCTGATCGTCTAGCAGCCCGTCTGACGAACGGCAGCCTGTCGGACAAATAAGCCGGTTTTCCGCGTTCTTTGAAGGGCAGGGAAGTATATCGGTCTATCGTCCGCTCGCAATGTCAAAAATACGTGACTACGCACCAATTGCCCAAAAAAGCTTGGGAAACTACACTGTTAAGCGTCGGTTCGGTGCCTATCCGTACTTCCGAAAACCGTTAGCGGTAGTTTTGGGCCGATCGGCGCTCTATTTGCCCTGTTTTGTTCGTCCTGTTTATTCTGCACCGAATCTCACACCTCGCAACTGGCATGACTTTTAAGAAATTTACAAGAGAATTTGCTAGCGTAACCGAGGCTGCCGGCAATTTGGCCGTTGCCATCAAAGCGGATGCCATTTTGTTTCTTCTCGACACTGGCACAGACTGGGAACGCCTCCGGGAACTAATCCCAACGGAGATTAAGCGAATCCTAGTTGCGGCAGACCGGGCTGAAGACCTTGCCGAAGCCGAAGAACACGGCTTAATCCCACTGGTCCTAAACAAAGAGGACTCCCCCCTTCTGGAGAGGTTGCAACACGCTTTGATCGAGGCTGTCGCTGACGAACTGCTCGCTAGCCACTGCGACGTAATAGCCGTTTATTGTGGTTTCGAAGTCAATCGAGTTGACTCGGTTTCCATCATCAGACTTGATGAGCGAATGCGTCGATTCACGAGTCGCGATTTGCAGCGACTGGAAAGCTCGGTCCCGCTCAACACACTCAAGCTGGTCATCGACCTCGCCGTTCAAGTCGGTCGTGAAGGGCGCGAAGGGAACAAGGTCGGGACCTCGTTCATAGTCGGGGACACTCGCAAAGTTCTTCAACACTGCAAGGACAGCGGTTTTGACCCACTCAAAGGCTATAGCCGTAAGAATCGAAACTTGCACGATCCTCGCGTTCGAGAAGACATCAAAGAAATCGCCCAGCTGGACGGTGCTTTTGTCGTTTCGTCTGACGCAATCGTCGAGCGATCTCGCCAAATACTCGAGGTACTGCACGAAAACCTGCAGCTTTCAAAGGGACTTGGATCACGGCACTGGGCTGCAGCCGCGATTTCACAACGCACCAAAGCCATATCCATTGTCGTAAGCCAATCGAGCGGAACAGTTCGGGTCTTTCAAAACGGTGCCCTCGTGCTTCGTATCGAACCAATGGAACAGGCGGTCAAGTGGCAAGAGTTTAACTACGAAACGCCGGCAGTCGAAGGCGATGATTAATGGGCCCAACTCCGTTCGTTTCGGTTGTGACCGGTTCGTCATCAGGCATCGGTCGCGCAGTCGCAAATGAGCTCGCCAAACGAGGTGATTTTCTCGTCTTGCATGGCAACCGCAATCTCTCAGGTTTGCAAGCCACCGCGAATCAATCTCTTGCTAACGGTTCATCAGGCGCACTAGCAATTACCGCAGACCTGCAAAGCATCGCCTCGGTGCAGGAGCTCGTTCGTGCGGCTTTTGCTCGATTCGGATATGTCGATGCGTGGATCCATATGGCAGGTGCGGATGTGTTGACAGGGGATAGCCGCCAAATGGGGTTTGGTGCCAAACTCGAACAACTCTGGCGCACCGATGTTTCCGGCATGATGAATGCCAGTCGCCTCGTGGCTGAGCGGATGTTAAATCAACCGGCACGAACTCAATTGCCCACGATGATTCATGTTGGCTGGGATCAATCGACGACCGGCATGGAGGGGGATAGTGGCCAATTATTCTGCACGATCAAAGCTGCGGTTGCGGCATTCTCTAAGAGCCTGGCAATGTCCGTAGCTCCAAAGATTCGAGTAAACTGCGTGGCACCAGGTTGGATCAAAACGGAATGGGGAACTGGGGCATCACCAGCCTGGGACTCGCGTGCAAAAGGTGAGTCCATGCTGGATCGATGGGGCGAGCCCAACGATATCGCAAAAGCCATCGCTTGGCTTTGCAGTTCGGATTCGTCGTTCGTCAATGGCCAAACCATCTGCGTGAACGGAGGCTGGCAAAGCATGGCTCTCTCGGCTCGCTGCGAAACGACCTACAAGTTCTAGCAATATTGAGCCCGTTTGATCGCGCGAGGGAATTGAATTTGGGTATCGGACTCGATCGTTATACTAAAAGCGAGTCAAGAGCCTTCTCGATGGCAAGCACGACTTCATCTGGCTCTTCAAGTCCACAGGAAAACCTCAAGGTCCCTGCATGGACTCCGATTTTTTCTAACTCTGCAGCCGCGTAAGAGCGATGGCTGGTTGATGCAGGGTGGCTTAACGTTGTTTTTGCATCACCCAATGAAGGGCAAAAAGGAACCACGTTGGACACTCGCTCAATAAACAACTGAGCTAGTGAGTTGATATCCTTACCGGGTACCTTCTTCAAGTGGATCGTTACCATGTTTCCATAACGCCCCTTTAGTAGACTCGTTGCCGTTTGGTAACTCGGGCTGCTGGTTAACCCTGGATAATCGACCGTTTCGATTGCAGCATGATGCTCCAGTTTCGCGGCCAGCTGCATTGCCAATTGGGAAGCATGCTTCATTCGCACAGGAAGGGTTGCTAAGCCTCTAGTCGTTAGCCAACAATCCAACGGACTGCTCGCCAAGCCAAACGCGCTGACCACGAGACGAATTCTACCCCAGATTGCATCCGTTCCTGCGAGCATTCCAAGCATGACATCCCCGTGTCCGCAAACAAATTTGCTCAAGCTCTCCATCACTAGATCAGCCCCCAAACTTAATGGCTGACAAAGTACTGGGGTCGCAAATGTGTTATCGACCATGACCACAATGTCTCGGGAAACCGATTTCACTAACTGAATAATCGATTGCAGGTCTGGAACAGATAGCCTTGGATTCGTAATCGTTTCTAGCACCACCATTCGTACGGTAGGATTCAAAGCACTTTTCCATGAGTCGATATCGCATACGTCGACATCGGAGCTATCAACCCCCCATCGGCTTAGTTCCTTTTTGACCAAATACGATGTTTTGCCGTAAAGTGGCTGTCCTAGTAAAACCTTGTCCCCCGGTTTTAGGACAGCTAAACAAGCCGCGCTAATCGCACTCATGCCCTGCGCAGTCACGATGCATTGATCCGCCCCATGCATGCGACGAAGTGCGTCCTCTAAAGATGCTGCATTGGGATGACCATCTCTTCGGTACACAAACCCACCAGTTCGACCTCCGAGAATACTATCCGCCTGCTCGATGGAATCCATCTCCCATACGCCAGCCAATTGAATTGGTTCAGAAATGGGACGATCATTCTTGCTGTTCAATATTCCTGCTCCCAGTTTTCGAATGACCACATGCTCAGAGGATAGCGGTAAAAAACGGACGTAATGCCCACACGCAGATCGCGACAGTTACCGCGATCAACGCACAAGTATAAATAGTATTTAGAACGCTCCAAACGAGCTTTTCTGTCAAGCTAAAACTTTTGCTCAGCCACAAAACGGGGAGCCCCAGAAATCCGGTAACTAAAAATAACATCGCCAAAATCAGGAATCGAGCCGTCTTTCGATCCCTATCATTTTCTTGGCCCTGACTAGCAGCGAGATGGCCTGTTTCCGTTCTGCCCAATGGAGATTCTGATTGTGATGGCGACGTAGTCTTAGATTGTTCGCCGCTAAAAGCCACGTTGTTTTTTCCTGCTGCACGACAAAAATCAGATACCTACGAAGGCAATCGCCCCTCGGCGATCTCCCTCTCCCATTGGTCCATCAAGGGCCAGTCGATCGCGCAAGTCCCGAAATCAGATAAATGAAGATATCCCTCCAGACGCTGAATAACTCGATCGATCATCGCTTTATCTTTTCGGAAATAGGGACCGTGGCTAGGTAACAACCACTCTACACTCGAATCGCGAATTCGAGTGAGGGATTGAATAAAGGCAGGAATGTCACTGCCGTGATGGGCGTCAATCGCGCCTACCCCTTCATCGCGGTAGATGTTGTCACCGCTGAACAACAAATTTCCGAGCCGAAAAGCCAACTGACTATCGGCATGGCCTGGAGTGCTCCAAACCTCGAGATCCATATTGCCAACCTTGATGATGTCACCGTCAGAAACATGATGTTCCACCCTTACAGGTGGCATTTCCTCGTGAATTCCTTGAGCTTCAATTTCGGCAAACGTTTTGAGTCGATCACCAGATTCGAGCAGCTCGGCCGCTCGTTGGTGAGACGTAACGGTGGTTTTTAGTATCTGCTTTAGCTTGGCCAGTCCTTGGCAATGGTCAACATCAGCATGGGTTGCAATCAATGTTGTGCACTTTGACAAACCAAAATCGATGTCTCGGATCAAATCGACCACTTCGTCGACCGTCTCTTCGTATCCGACATCGATCAGTGTCCAATCTTCCCCGTCATGGATCAAATACACGTTGCAGCCGATCAAATGCCCGGCTTGGACGTTAAGTTCGATGACGTTGGGGAAAATGTATTTGCGTTCTAACATGCGAAGATTCCAATCACCCGAAGAGTATTGCCTGGATTGTAGGTCAATTTCTTCTTTTTGGAACCTAAAACTGAAATTCAGCGCTCCCAATTCACAAACATGGGAGCGTTGCAGTCCAAGAATCCATCGTTCTTAAACCCGAATCAGGCTGGCGAGGATTCCTCCGATAAGTTCACTTTCGATCTCATGGCCACTACCACAATCCCAAGTCCAATGAAGAAAAGTTGGGCAGCCCCCCAAACACCGAGATACATAAGAATCCGACCTTCGAACGCTCCGTAGGAGTGAAGGCCTATTCCTAGTTGGTTTGTTCCGAACATCGACCACGCGGTGACGATGTTGCCAAAGATCGCCAAATTGGCAAACCCTAAGGCCCCAACCAATTTGTCCCATCGAGCATGGAGCAACAATGCATTCCACAACACGATCATGAGGGCACCGTTCTCCTTAGGATCCCAACCCCAGAATCGGCCCCAGCTATCATCACCCCATAGGCCACCAAGGACCGTTCCCACAAAGCTAAAGAACAGTCCGAAACATACGACCGCATAGGTAATTCGATACAACACTGGGATGTGGTCGCTGAACTCTTTGCCAGTCGGAGTTTCGCGTCCAGCCAGGGCTGTCACGGCTGAGGCTACGACAATCGCAATACCAAACAAGCCCGCGAAGAACGTAGCGCTATATCCGAGCGTGACCGAAATCACGTGCGTCGACAACCAAAACTGGGTATCCAAAACAGCCTGAAGCACCGGTGTCGTATCCCCAGTATCCAATCCATAAGCGACTAACAAACTGAGATAACCCGAGGTTGCTGCGACCAGAAGTGACACTCGAATTGGATAGAACAACTCGGCTACGATACAGAAGAGAACCATCGCCCAACCGATAAAGATTGCGGCCGAGTACAAACTCACCACAGGTGGGCGTTCCGATATCACAATCCGAGCCCAAATGCCGTAGGTTTGAAGCAAAAATGCTGCAATGCAGAGAACGAGTGCCACGACCCTCAATGATTTTGGCATGACAGCAAAACTGAGCGTGGCTAGGATCCCCATGAACACATAAAGCCAACCGCATTTGTTAAACAAATTGGTACGCTGGAACTGATGTTCGAATGCAACGTTGTCGGTTCGCATGACTTCGTTGCCGTGCGCTTTCACCGCTGCCTCCCGATACTCCTCGACCAAACGATTGATCTTCGCACCTTGGGTTTTGTTCTCTTGATAAGCCATGCTCAATTGAATGAACTTCTCTAGTGCGAGCATACTGTCGCTCTTCTTCTCTTCTAATGCCTTGGGCAAAGAATCGAAGAACAGGGGTCCAAACGCATCCCAATTAAGAGGTGGAGCACGTTCACCCTCGGCGACAACTGGCTGAGTAAAGGAAGGCAAAATCGTTGGACCTTTTGCGTTTCTTACTCTCGCCACACGATCCTCAAGTTCCGCTAACTCTTGGCGTAGAGCGTTTATGTCACCCGACTTGATGCTCTCTGGTGCGATCGGTCTGTATGCATCAAAGAGTGAGTTAACGAGCGAAACTTTATTTAGTACTTCAAGCAACTTTTCATCTTCGAATGGCTGCTTTCGCTCTCGATCTTGGCTTGATTGAATGATCTTTGTCATACGTGGCCAAATGGCCTGCAATCCATCGACTACTTCGTTGTAGGAATAGCGATTGGATTTCACACGCGTTAAACCTAATGCACCCGTGGCTTCCGGTGCGTCAATCCGAATGAGAGGATTGGCTCGGGTCCAATCCTCAGTCATCATCACGTCAAAAAGCCATTGAGAAGAAGAGATGCGAACCTCTTTTGGCTCCTTCCCTTCACCCTGGCTCTCCATCATCAATGCGTAAGGTTTGTTCGAGAGTATCTGAAGAATCTCAGCCCCCGCAGATGATAGGGGCTTAACGCGGCCACCATAGTTAACAGTCAGCTTTCCAATAGCATCGTAGTCTACTTTTTCTCGATCCGTTTTGGCCGGAAGAAAAATGGAATAGCAATAGGCTGCAATTAGGAAACTGCTCACCCCGCCAACTATCAACGGTATGCGGCTCGGTTTGCTGACTGATTTTGCGTTAGCTTTCGAAGAGGATTTCATTGCGTGCTGTGCTACGCTTTGCGTATCCGGCATGCTCGGGATTGCAATTGCACCCCGTTCGTATCGCATGGCGAAGCGTGCGAAGGTACCGCTGAAATGGAATAGCATCCCCATCCCTACTAGAACGCAGGATACATAAGGAATGAGCCAGCCGGCATTCGTTACAACTTGTAGCACCGTTTGTTCGGCACCATAAGAACTGCGTTCACGCGGGGTGTAATTGGATTGATAAAACGTTTCACCACGGAAACGGAGCGGGCTATTCATCCATACACGTCCATCTTGTAGAACGTTACCATCCTTATCTTTGATGGTGACATAAGAAGAATAGTCCTTTGGAATCGCGGTGTTGGTGTACTCCTCGAGAACCACATCATCGAGTGTCACTGTGTAGTCTTTGTAGTTACGACGAAACTGCAATCCGATCTCGTAAGTCTTGGAAGCCGCTTCGATCTTGTCAAAGAGTTTCATGGCAACAACGTGTTCGTCGCTCAGCCATTGACTTGCCAAATAGCGACCGATTTCCGATTTGTCGGATTTGTTGATTACTGTGTAATAAGCCCCGGAAATATTGGATTCACTGGTCGCCCCACCAGCTTTGGGAGCTTCCTGAACATCCCAGTCTTTGATCAACCCGGTCATTTTGGCTTCGTCGGAATCCGGAGCAGGTGGTTGAGATCGCGAGCGGACAGTGGTGTTCTCCATCCACTTGTCGATGCGAATGGAAAATGGAAGTCCATCTGCAGTTAGCTCTTTACCATTGCTCGCGGCGTCGCGAAGTAAGTGTTGATTGAAGGCAACGACGCGATCTCCATCCTCAGGACTTCGATCAATGACAACTAATTCCACGGAATCGATCTCAGCAACCATGCTTGTCTGCTGTCCTTCGACAATGGACATGCGTTCTTCACGCTGCGCGTCACCAAAGATAAACTGGCCAAGCATGAGCAATCCCACACCGAAGTGGATGAGCACGTTGCCTCCACGCTGTCCAAAGAGTATGGTTAGCCCGATCATCAATACGACACCCACCCCAAGACTCTTGGTGAGTTGCCAAACGATTCTCAAGCCTGGATCCGGAATTCGGTAAGCGTCGCCTGTCCAAAGCAAGAATAAACTCACGGCTGCGAAAATTGCAGCCGCAGAAACTAGAGTGTGGAGAATGACTCTGTTCTTGGGACGACTTAGAACCAACCACCCGATGGCGATGAGGGTCAAGGCATGAGCGGACCATTTCGTCCCGAGCCACAACCAGTCATAAGAAAATGGTGGTTCACCTTGCAGACCATCACCCAAGTGAGCACTCATTATCACGAGGCCGACCAATGCAAAGCCGAGGAGCGTTATTAACATCCCGCCCCAAAATCGCCCACCTTTCGCATTCATCCGGAATCGGGTTAGCTTGGCAGCAAATAGATTGATCAGCAGAATAAGACCGATCGACGCTCCTCCTGGCATGAGAAATCCAAAAGGTATCGGTTCCGCATGAGGCAACATCGTCGAAGGTACAAAAACATCGAACGGCACGTAAGCGACCCAGCTATTAAAGTAATGTCGTTTTACGTCCACGATCGTTTCTTGATCTTGGGCGAGAGTTCCCACCAGCAGAAGCAACGTGCCGAGTGCGAACATGACCACTGCGATTCGCAATGACCCTAGCGCCGTGAGGAACCGCCAGAGAACGGCGTTAAAATCCATTGTCCCGACAGCTGCTTCACGGGAAGAGAATGACTTGTTTGCAATACTTGACATATAGGACCTCTACTCCCATCGCAACGAATTAACGAAGCGAAGCAGGTTTTCGTTTTGTTCTTGGGCTGTTTTTATAGATGAACGCAGTTTGACAAAGATGCTTAAACCTTGGTCGTTAACCGGAATCGACGCAATCACTAAACAATTGGATTCCAAATCCTCGGACGCTAAGATCCGGTAAACCTTTGCCTGCTTTTCCCCGGCGGGAATGAGTTCGGCACCAGCAACCGCTCTTTCGGCAATTGGGTCATTAACAGTGGCTTCCGAATTTTTTGTGACTTGCTGTGCCCACATCTTGCAATTCTCTAAGGGAACATCGAGAGCTTGGCTTACCACGACCTCACTATCGCTCCCCTCAGGACCGATTCGAAAGGTTGCCATACGAAACGGACTGCTCGCTTGAGCTACCCATCCCGCTGGTGTTTCGTATTGCAAACGCGGAGGGGCGGAGCCTGATGGGGCGCCTCCCACGGCGGTTGATGAGCTCGGATTTGCAACTCCGCTGGAAGCGTTTTCTTGCGAGTCTCCTTTAGGAATCGAACCTGATTTCGTATGAGAGCCATCTCGGTCGAAAATGTAGGCCGGAACCGAAGATTCGGGCCGATCTACACGAACCAGTTGTGTCTCCCATTCTTCAATCGATAGCCCGCCCAGGCCAACTTGCCCGTTCCATCGATCCATCTGTTCCTTTAAATAGCCCTTCCACTCAGCTTCGGCGGCAGGAGCATTAAGTTTGGTGACTGTCATGACTACGGGCTTCCCTCCGTCCGGAGCTGGAATTTCTACCTTGGCGTCTGCGATGCCGTCCCCGGGGGCAAGCTTCCAACCGTCAGGAAACTTAGATGTGGGAGCGTAAGATTGAGGATCAACCGTAAACTTAGCAACCACATCGGCGAAGGATCCCTTAACACCTTCTATCCTGGAGATAGTGTCAGTGATCTTCAAAAAGTACCCATAACCTAGGTAAGGAAACACCGCTCCGAGGATTCGTTTTTCCTCCATCGGAATGGTGCTTGCCCGCATTCCTGGCATTCCACCCCCCATCCCAGAGCCTGCTAGACCCGGAGCACCAGGCATTTTGGGAGGCTGCACGACAAACACAGACTCCTGCTTGGGGGCCGTGTAAACCCGGGGCTCATGCTGAGGCTGACAAGCCGCGACAAAAACCAATCCAAGGCTGGCAATGAGAGTTGTACGGTGGCTGACTTTAAAGTTCGACTTCAAGGGTGATGTTCTCAGCAACGGAAAGGAGGATCACTAAATGTAATGTTTGCTTAGCCAGAATCAGTGCAGGTGGAGCTAGTTCTGAATGTTAAGCCGGTTCGCAGGCGATACAGGTGGGATGATTTGGCGAGGGATTATACGGGGTGGGAGCAAAATATGGTGGGTATGCTTAGCGGGGATGGGATTCAACCGTTCGGAATTATAGACCCAAACACTACTGTTACGACACAATAGTTGGTCAGGTTTTCCAATTATGGGCTCCAGGAGGTTGACCGATACCGAGTAAACCTGCAAGATTCAATGCGAAATTACACTAAACTCAAAGCACCTGTGTCCCTGTGCCGCACCTTTTTGAAACAACTTCCTTTAACGGTCATATGATTTTGCTCGGAACGGGTACCAGCGTGGGGGTCCCTGTCATCGGTTGTGGCTGTTCGGTTTGCCGTTCCGATAACCCGAAAAATAACAGAACGCGGTGTAGTGTCGCTGTTGGTCTGCCTGAGGGAAACTTACTGATCGACACCCCTCCCGATCTTCGCAATCAGTTGTTACGGGAGGATATTGGGGTGATTCATTCTGTGCTTTTTACGCACGAACATGCGGATCATCTTCATGGGATGGACGATTTACGGTTATTTCCGTTCATTCTTGGAGGGGCCGTACCGGTTCATGCCACTCTCAAGGTACAGGAACGAATCAAGCGAGTTTTTGACTACGCATTTGAGGATCGCGAGCCTACTCACGCTGGGGCTGCTCCGAAATTTGACCTGCGGACCATCGATCGAGCTCCGTTCGAAACTTTAGGTGTCACCATAACTCCGATTCCTATGTCTCATGGCCCCTACTGTGACGTTTTGGGATTTCGAATCGGAAACGTTGCTTACTGCACTGACACCAACAATATTTCGGACTCGAGTTTGGACTTGCTACGGAATTTGGATTGCCTCGTTCTTGATGCATTGAGGTTCACTCCGCATCCTACTCACTTTAACGTCGAGCAAGCCCTCGAGGTTATCGGCGAGCTCAAGCCTGGTCGAGCGTACCTCACGCACCTTTCGCATGACTTGGACTACGAAGAGTTGAACGCCAAGCTGCCAGACAATATTGAACTAGCCTATGACGGGCTTAGGATACCACTCTCATGAACAGCGGAACGATCGAATCATCGCTCGATACCCGCATTCGTGGAGCAATCGAGATATTGCTAAACGATCTAGCCGTCGCAAAAGAGGGCCACTCACATTGGTCCGGCAAACTATCCGATTCTGCGCTTTCTACCGCCACAGCCATCAGCGCTCTCTCGGTTTGCCGACAAACGACCGGCACCGATCGATTTGATTTGATGATTGAAAAAGGTTCGGTTTGGCTGTCAAATTCGCAAAACGCCGATGGAGGCTTCGGCGATACGGATCAATCCTTGTCCAACATTGCAACGACTCTTCTCGTCCTAGCGGCGTGGGAATTAGCAGGACATACACCACGATTCTCCGAGCAATCCAAACGAGCTTGGGATTTTGTCGATCGACTTGGTCGTTGGGACGGGCTTCGCAAACGGTACGGGAAAGACAAGACCTTTGTCGTACCGATCATGACCAACTGCGCGATCGCAGGACTTATTGGCTGGAAAGAGATACCAACCTTACCCTTTGAGGCAGCCGCGTTGCCACAGTCTTGGTACCGATTCGCTAAAATGCCCGTTGTTAGCTACGCTGTCCCGGCATTAGTTGCGATCGGCCAAGCTCAATTCGTGCACAATCCGCCGAAGAATCCCATTGCCCACGCTGCTCGCAGGCTTTCACAAAGTCGAACCCTACAAGTACTCCTGTCGATGCAACCTGAAAGCGGAGGCTATCTCGAAGCCACACCGTTAACAAGCTTTGTCCTCATGAGTTTGGCGAGCATTGGTCAAGCGAACTCGCCAGTCTGTCAGAGTGCCGTTCGGTTTCTAGAGGATTCAATGTCCCCAGAAGGAAGCTGGCCGATCGACACCAATCTCGCAACGTGGGTCACCTCGCTTACCACGACGAATTACTACTCGGCTTCGCTTGAGAAAGTGTCGCAAGATTTCAACAATACGACCTCTTCTGATTCTGAACAATCGGGTGCACCGAACACAGCCCCCCCAGAGCATGGCGTTCTGAATCGAAACTGGCGAGACACTATTGATTGGATTTTGTCGTGCCAACATCGAGCGAGACATCCGTTTACCGGGGCCGACCCGGGGGGGTGGGGCTGGACCGATCTGAGTGGTTCCGTTCCCGACGCGGATGATACACCGGCTGCGCTCCTCGCCCTAAACGACTATGCAAAGCAGCATCCGACCGAGCAGCAACGGATCTTGGAATCGGTGACTTTAGGATGTCGCTGGCTGTTGTCCTTGCAAAATCGTGATGGTGGTTGGCCGACGTTCTGCCGCGGTTGGGGCCAATTACCGTTTGATCGGAGCGGTTCGGATTTGACGGCCCATGCGATTCGAGCGTTGTTTGTGTGGCGAGATAGGTTACCACAAACCATGCAATCGTCCGTTGCGAAAGCGGTCGACAAAGGCTGGCGATACCTCAAGCGAACGCAGCAATTAGACGGCAGCTGGCTTCCACTTTGGTTCGGAAATCAGGATCGAATTGAAGAAGACAACCCCTTTTATGGAACCGCTAGAGTATTACTTGCGTACGCTCAATGTGGTCGATCTAACGATTTCATTGCAAAACAGGGAGTGAAATTCCTGTTAAGCCAACAAAACAGGGACGGAGGCTGGGGCGGTGGCCCGTCGATTCGCTACACTTCCGAACAATCGATGTCGCTAACAGGACATGCCTACGAAATCGGACAGACCTGTAGCACAATCGAAGAAACCGCAATAGTATTAGAAGGAATCATGGCTTGCAGTGGCGAAATCGTCGACCCTCGCACTATAATGAGGGGGCTCGAGTGGCTGTCGCTAGCAATCCATGCTGGTTATCACCACACGAGCCAACCCATAGGCTTCTACTTCGCGAAGCTCTGGTACCACGAACGTCAATATCCTCTCGCGTTCTCACTCAGTGCACTAAGAAAAGGACTTGAGTTTTGTCAACGGTAACACCTCCCGCCATCGCCAATACCGAGACTGCTGTAACGGGACCGAGCGAGAAGAAAATACGTCGAAAGACCAGCCACCTTAAGTTAGTGCCAGAGACCCGTGAATTACGGGAAGCACTGCGAGCCAAGTGTGCAGAGGTCGCTTCGCGACTGAACAAAGAGTTACCACCGACCAAAGATCAGCTCGAGCAGATAGCTCGTCGCACCTTGGATGAGATGGGGATGTCCGAGGGTTATGTTGGTTGGGCAATGGTGGTGCTCTCTTCGGAGTTCTTCCGAGACTCCGTCGCAGCGATTCCACCGAGTCGCCGACTGTTTTTGTTACCCCACTGCCTCAAGCACGCAGAAGGATGCCCAGCGGACTACGACGAATTCGGCATGGACTGCAAAAAGTGCGGAGCTTGCAGTATTGCTGACTTCCGGACCATGGCCGAGGAGATGGGCTACAAGGTGCTGGTGGCCGAAGGCTCGCCGGTCGTTCTAAAGATCATCGTGAGCGGTTATGTTGACTCGATCGTTGGCGTGGCCTGCTTGAACGTATTGGAAAAGGCCATCGACAAAATTTTGTTAGCCGGCATTCCATGCATGGCGGTACCTCTATTGTCGAGTGATTGCCGGAATACGAGTGTTGATGAAGATTGGGTTCGAGACATGATTCTCACCTTAGCCCCGGTCGCCGAACAACAGACCAGATCGTATGTGCACCTCATGAGAGCGGCTAGCGATCTATTCCAACAGCCACAACTCAACGATCTGGTTGGTCGGCAACGTAGCCAATCACCCATTAGCCAAACTCCCGGCAAGCCGCTTGAAGGGATCGATCCTATCGCAGCCACCGAGGCCATTGCGACAGACTTTTTGGCGAGAGGTGGGAAGTACTCACGGCCATTTATTACGTTGGCAGCGTACGACGCCATGACAGGTGGCAATGCCACGGGAGCTGCCGGCCCCGATGCAGTACAAGGATTCTCGAGAGGGGTTCGCTGCGCTGCCATGAGCATCGAGTGTTTCCACAAAGCCAGCTTGGTCCACGACGATATCGAAGACAATGACTCGTTCCGATATGGAGTGCCTGCCGTTCATCAACAATTTGGGCTGTCGACCGCCATCAACGTCGGCGATTACATGATCGGTTTGGGTTATCGACTGATCGGTCGCGAAATGGAAACGATCGGCGCCGCCGCGGCTGCCGACATATTAAATTGCCTTTCATCCGCTCACATGCGATTAGCAGAAGGCCAAGGGGCCGAATTGCTATGGCGAGACGCCAGCGATAAACGCTTGGCCCCGATCGACGCATTGAAGATCTATGCATTGAAGACAGCTCCCGCTTTTGAAGCAGCACTTTACACCGGTATTCGATTGGCAACGGACGCTGCGGCTTATTCGGAGCCAGTCAAGCTGTTTGCTCGCAACATCGGCGTCGCTTTCCAAATCATCAATGACCTTCAAGACTGGCATGGAGATGACAACAACAAACTGGGGGCTGCCGGGGACATACTCGCGGGTCGACCCACGATTTTGTTGGCGTTGGCTTTGCAAAGTTTGAACGACGACGATCAAAAGAAACTCCTCCACATCTTGGATTCTGGCTGCGAAATGCCTGACTCACTTCGTATAGCCAACGCCAGAGAGTTGCTCGAAAAGGGGCGAGTCTTTGAGCAAGCAGAAAAGCTAATCGAAAAGCATAGAGAAAGGGCTGTCGATGTTGCCAAATCGATAGAGCCTGAACCGCTACGGCGTTTGATGCTTTACCTCATCGATACTGTGTTAGATCAATCGGCGATCACAAAGGAGCAGCAAGTTCATGTGCCAGCACTTCACACCATTCAGATTGGTTTGACTCCGGTTCGATGAGCCAGCCTCAGGTCGAATTCTGTGGGGACCACTGCTTGAGTGCAGAGTCTCTCATAGGGATCTATTATGATCGCGCAGAGGACCTGGCGTCGTTTCGCTACGTGCCTGCCGAAGAGGTTCCGCAGCCCTATCGAGAGCTTTTGGCGCACGAGAACCACATGACGGTCACGGTCGAGCGTTTTCATAGAGATACGGTTGATGTACAAGTGTTACGCGATGAATTACGGGAAACCGTTTATCATCGCGAGATCTTGCTTAAGACTCATCACGCGGGCGTCGTCGTGCAGTATGGTATCGTGAGACTATATCCACGATTCTTAACCCAAGAGCCGTTGGAAGAAATATTGTCTCGCCAGAAGCCTCTAGGGCGAGTTCTTATCGAACACGACGTGTTGCGTCATATCGAGTTGTTCGATCTTCTGGAGGTTCGATGCGGTAGAGCCTTAGCGGAGTTTTTTTCCGTTCCGATTGGAACAAAAACGTATGGTCGTACTGCAATTTTGCATTGCAACAACGAGCCCGCCATCGAGCTATTGGAAATCGTCAGGCCGTAACAAAGCTTTGTACCGTTCCGGTCTCACCTTCCCTCCGTATAGTGGACGAGGCAACGAGTCCCGACCGCCTGGCTCGAATACAGATCCAACCGGAGGTGTCTCATTCGCTCAACCTCCGGCTACAAGCTTGAATCCTTACAGGATGAAAACCGATGACGTCAAAGCGGAACAAAAATCCTGATGTGGCAGAAATATCGAACGCAGAAAAATGGGCTGCATATCTTTCTACGTTCGATTTTTCTGCCCTTACATGTGGTCTCGTTTGGGCAGCGGTGGAGAGGGCCTCAAGAATCAGATATAAAAAAAGGGGGCATCGTTTCCGATGCCCCCTTTGTATTGTCCGATTCGTTTCCAAATAAAAAAAGAGGATGGCAGTTTGAATCAGAGCGTACTATTCGATGTTGAGGCTGCTAACATCGATCGGATTTTCACCAATTCGACCGAGTTGGTCAGTCGGTCGGCGAGAGCCGTAATTGGGCCAACCGCCGATTTCGGCAAGCTCAGGCATCATGTCTATCATTTGTTCACGTAACATGGTTGTCAAGCGAACGACTCGCGGTGCAGTCGCAACTTCCGTCAAGGCTACCACCGTTTTCATGAGTTTAACGAGCGCCGCACGCGTTTGTGTGGTCTCAGATAAACCATCTTCCTCTTCGCACAAAAGGTGTTGAACAGGAACATCCAATGCCTTTTGCCAACAATACAATTCTCGGAGCGTCAGATTGGAATCTGATTGCTCCTGCTGTTTCAATTCACGAACATCGAGCCCCATCCTGCGCGAGAGTGACTGCAAAGATAAACCTTGCTGTTCTCTCACCTCGGCAATCCGATGTAATGCACGAGTGGCAGAAACATTGTCTCCCTGATTCGCGATCGAAACTCTTTCTTGCGAAAGAATCGTATCCTCCAATACGATCGCCATTTGCAAGGACCCTCCTTTCGGTTAGCAAATGAAATCCATGACCGAGTCATTAAACTCGTCATCCCTTTATCAAACAACTTTGGCAACCGAAAAACAAGCCCCCAAGCCATCCATCCAGAAAAACACCTTGTTTTTCCGCGTAGATTCCAGAGAGAAAGTCGAGAAAATCCTTAGGTTTCTTCGATAGCCTTGAGCAAGCTCTGACGGAGCGTATAGAGAAGTGTCGGCTCCAGAAGCTTGTTGCCCGCGGTGTCTGTTACGTAAAAGACGTCGACCACTTGGTCCAAATGGGTGCTCACCTTTGCAACTTGTAAATCCAGCTCCAATTCGAATAGCGTACGAGCTATGTCATACAACAATCCAATTCGATCGTATGCGAATACGGAAATGATCGTATGATCGTCCGAGGTTGCGTTGTCAAAGCGGATTTGAGTGGGCTGTGTTCTAGTCGTCTTGTCCGCAACATTGCTTTTCCATATTCGACGGAACACGGGCGACTTATCATTGTTGGGATCAACCGCAGAGACCAGATTGGCACAGACTTCATCTATACGGTATTGCGGAGGTGCGTCACCATAATCTGGATCTTCGACGACAAATCGGTCCCACGCCAACATTCCTGGCTGAGTGTGAATTTCGGCAGATAAAATGCTCAAGCCACTACTGGATAAACCGCCCACAATTCGATGGAAGAGACCGGTTGGCTGCGTTTGTTTAACACCCACGACGTATTCGGTCGCATGGCGATCGGGTATGTACTGCCCCCAAGCCATAGACGGTTTCTCGGTCGAGAGAGTACGGAGCTTGCGAAGCTCTTCGGCAACGATCTTCGGTTTGAGATTGAGCAGATAACCAGCGGGAACTTGCGCAACATTTTGAGACCACCACGAATCGGATTTCTCGCTCGCATTGCAATGATCGAAAATCATCTTGCGCTGCGTATTAACTAAGTCCAGAAATCGCTGATCGGGGCTGTCGCTTCGGAACTGGGCTTCGGTGGCATCGTACAGCTGCAGAATCAAGTTCAGTTTCCAGTCGTTTAATGCGCCGGGGCCTACCGCCGCTAAATCCGCACAGGAAAGGATCAACATATGTTGCAATCGTTCAATCGACCCCACTGCTTTGGCGAATTGTACCGCTGGTGTTTTCTGTGATAGATCAAATCGAAACGCAGTGTGAGTCATCAACAAATGCTGATGGACCAGGAACACTAATAAATCGCGATCGGCATCCGACAAATTCAGGCGCTCTGCCGTCTCCTCAGCGATGACTTTACCAACCTCGCTATGATCTTCAACGAACCCTTTACCAAGGTCATGCAGTAGCAATGCGAGATGCAATATTCTCTTGTTCTTGATTCCTCGGTAGACGCGTCCTAAGACCGAATCCTCTTTGCCAAAATCACATGCTGCTTCCACAGCGCGAATGCAATGAGCATCCACAGTGTATTTGTGATACTCGTTAAATTGCAGCAGGCATCGAGCGTGTCGCATCGCGGGAATGATTTGTTCAATCACTCTCAATTCATGCAATCGGCGGAGCAAATCTCCCAAACGGCGAGGTTCGCATATAAGCTCCAAAAATCGACGTATTGCTTCCGAGGTCGCTTGCTCTCCCTGACGCCGTCGCATGGTTTCGCGAATGGTTCGCCATGTCGTGTGTTCGATTCTGCGATTGTATCGACTAGAGAGTTGCATTAGCTCCAGGACTCGAGCTGGATCGGATTTGATTTTTTCTAGCCCACCCTTTGATGCCCAAATTTCTCGAAACCCGAGCCGGATTCCGTTCGCCACGGGGATCCCAAAGAACCGAGCAAGCGTCCGGAATAAACTAACGCGAGACTGGGCGACACCAACGAAGTTTGCTGAACAATACCGTACCTCGCTGGTCACCTCAAAAAACTTTTGCATGAACTGTTCGACTGGCAAAACCCCTTCCTCGCCATGGCAACCCGCCCAGACCGCCATGTCCATCTGCTTCGTTCGGTCTAACGTATCTTGAGCCCGGCCGGCAACAAAATGAAGTTGATTACGAAGCTGTAGCAAATATTGATAACCTGTTTGGATCGTTTCATAGTCTTCGCGGGCAAGCAACCCAAGGTTAGCTAATTGTTCTGGGCTTCGTTCGCCAAAACAGACGAACCCAACCCATCGAACCAACTGCACATCGCGCAAACATCCTCGCGATCGCTTAACGTTGGGATGCAACAAGTTAATTGTCTCATTGTATTTTTTGCGTTCAGCTAGTCGCTCGATCTCAATCATCTTAGCTAAACGACTCGATCGAATTTTGCATCCGACCATGATCGATTGTTCAAAGCCGTCAAACAGAGGTCGGTGGCCTTCGATGAATCGCATTTCGACGAAAGAAGTCAACGCAGTTGCGTCGGTCCAAGCGACATTTTTCGCTTGGCCAATCGTGCGAACGGAAAATCCGAGTTGCAACCCTGCATCGACGACCATCTGACCAATCAATCTCGCCAGCGGAGCAATATTCGCTTCAGAGCCTCGATACAACAGCATCAAGTCGATATCAGAGTAGGGAGCGAGATCTCTGCGACCGTAACCTCCCAATGCTACAAAAGCAAAGTGCGATGAATCGGGCGGCTTGGGAAGAGAAGAGAGCGCAGCACGAATGATGCCGATGACAGTCTCATCGACGTCGTCGGTCCAAGCGGAACAAACCTGGAACCCACCTCCACCTGATTCGTGGAGAACACGAGATTTGGCACGTGCTTCGGCCAGGAAGACACGTGCTTTTACAACTTGCGGATGTAGAGAGGACAATCGTCGCTACGGATTAACCGTTTCGCTCCGAATTGAGAGGTGCATCAAACACTGGGGACAATCCCTACAGTGCATCTTCGCCATTTTCACCGGTACGAATTCGAATCGCATTGGCTACTTCCGAAACGAATATCTTTCCGTCACCAATCTGCCCAGTCTGAGCTGTCTTGACGATGGTATCGATTACCGTTTGCAATGTAGCATCCGAGCAAATGACTTCGATCTTAACCTTGGGAACAAAGTCAACCGCGTACTCCGTGCCTCGGTAAATCTCGGTGTGTCCCTTTTGTCGCCCATAGCCTCGAACTTCGCAGACGGTCATTCCGTGGATGCCTTGTTCGGTCAACGCATTCTTTACGTCTTCGAGTTTGAAATGGCGAACAACGGCTTCAACTTTCTTCATTCCACATCTCCAGGAATAATGACTATCATGAACAAACAGGACCGCCTGTGCGAAACTTCGCACTCCCGCTTACACCTTAGTCTACCCGCTAGCATTCCTTGGCAGCAAGTGTGGATGTTTCACCATCTTTCAATTTGCTCCCACTTTCGCGACTAGAACATTCGGTGCAAACGGAATGTTCGGCGAGCGCCCGCAACCGCGAAGTGGTCGGATTCTCAGGAAATAACGCGAAAGAAAACTCCCGTGATCGCACAATCTTGCCCACGCGAGTTCGCTCTATCAGCTCAAGTGATTGACGCTCGAGTCGGTCAATTACTCCAGAAATACTTTTTCGGATGCGTACTCGTAGTTCCCGCATCTCCCGGTGCCATGATTTTCTCTGGCCTTTGGGGGGGAGTCGCCGCAATAGATTCTCGAACGCCTTCTTTTGTGCTCTTTGGTCGGGATCGGACTGATCGAGCAATGATTCCGGTGCCGAGCGTATTCGCCTCGCGAGCCGTGCAAAATCCTCCGCAGATTGCCCTTCTAAAGATTTGACGCTGGCGATGGCGTCCGGGCCAAATGGTAGATGCAGGGAGGCAGAGGCTACTATAAACGCCGGCATCTCGATCTTCCACAGTTGTTTAGCGATCAGATCGGTGAGTTCGTCGTAGATGCCTCCGCCAATTCCGTGGACAAAAAGATCTCCAACAAATAGTCGCAAAAATAGAGTTGTCATCAGCGCTCTAGGCCGAATGCAGACTCCCTGTTCCGTCCAGCTCTGATATTGTTGGCTCCAATGAGAAATGTTGCGATTGTAACTGAGCCGAATCGAGGCTGACTCGGTCGGCGCACTAGATAGTTCTATTTCCTGCGATGTAAGTCGCATCCACGCTGGTTGCCTAAAATGCGAATTAGAGCCAACAGTCTTGGCGACTTCAGGTGTGTGGTAGATCCAGAAGGGGGTCTCGGTCCAGTCACCAACGCGACGAAGCTCTGGAACAGGTTGTCCGGGGTTGGTAATTCCTCGCTCTGCTCGAAAACTATCTCGACTCAAGTTGTACACTTCGGGCAGCCTTTCTACTTCATCGAAACATCGAAAGACAAACTCTGCGAAAGCGTCTCCCATAGCCAGTCGACTCATGGGGACTTCGCTATTGACTAACCCAGCATCCTTTTCAATGACTTGACGCAACTGCGATGTGACCTGGGCAAATGTCTTGCATTCTTTCAAAAGTCTTTCGCACTCGTCCCATCGAGTCTCTAGTAAAGGTTGAATTCCGAGTTGGTTTAACGCCTTGATGATTCCATTCGAGCTCTCTTTCCACTGCTGCAATAACGTGTGGCTGCACCTCGTATTTTCCCAAGGAATAAATGCACCGTCCTGGCTTGTGGGCAGCCTTTGCGTTGTTAATGCCAATCGACCGGCCCGAATGGTCGGAACGGCTAATTCGATATCGCGGACGACATCATGGTCGATCAGCACGTGCAGTGACAAACATTGCAAATTACTAGCAAGTCGGTTGAGAACAAAGTTTTTGAACCAGACTCCGGGATGAAAAAGCTCAGGCTGATGTCCACCGACGATAAGAGGGGTTAAGCACTCACCAATACCCGCAATACGAAGTACCTCTGAGCGAACTTTGTGTCTTAAATTGATGACCCAAT
>Ga0315899_10001997_pt1 | contig 22899 bp, 18 predicted proteins | sample LakEriMetagenome_2_FD_203518 | JGI IMG/M metagenome (GOLD analysis project Ga0315899, IMG submission 203518) | Freshwater fungal communities from buoy surface, Lake Erie, Ohio, United States - Buoy 4 MA112 | ecosystem: Environmental > Aquatic > Freshwater > Lake | place: USA: Lake Erie, Ohio... | reverse complement strand
GTAGAATGGGTGGAAGGTTGCTCCTGATGCTGCCATAGGAGTCCTCCTTAATGACCTCCCCTCAACAACAGCCATCGCTGATGCTCCTCCCTAACCTCACCATTGCCACCATTAAACGCGCTGCTAGCGAGAAATCTTTTGAACGAGGCGAAAGTTACTTCAAGTCAGGAGCGGTGATCGGCTTAACGTTGCGACAGAATATATTACAAGCGGAAGTTGAAGGCAACGAAGTCCACCCCTATCGGGTAACAGCGATCTTTGATCAAGGGGGCGTAACAGAGTGCGATTGTAGCTGTCCCTATGATTGGGACGGTTGGTGTAAACACATTGTTGCTACCTTGTTGACCTGTGTACATCAGCCAGAAACCATCGAAGAACGTCCCTCCCTGGGCCAACTGCTGGCAAAACTAGATCTTGCCAAAGCTAAGGCCTTAATTGAATCCTGGGTAACAGATGATCCCCAATTATTGGAGTCCCTAGATTTTTTCGTCCATCGAGCTATCCCAGCGGAAAAATCCGCCACATTGGGAACCCCCCGTCAACGAAAAACCAGCGTTGATCCTGATCCCTATAAGCGACAGGTACACAACATCCTGCGAGATGCTGTCCAGGGCTGGGAAGATGGCAACGATGATGACAACATTGGCTATGAACTGGAACAGTTAATTAATGATGCCCTCGCCTTTGCGGAAAATGGGGACGGACGGAGTACTTTAGTGTTATTGAAGGGCATTACCGAGGGCTGTATTGAGTATTGGCATTTGATTGATGATTTTGTTGGCTCGTCCTTAATTGACTTTGGCATTGATCTCGATCCCGCTTGGACAGAGGGCATACTCAGTACAGAGCTAACAGAAGAGGAGTCCCTAAGCTGGCAAGAGAAACTTGAAGATTGGTCGGATTCCCTGGGTGACTTTTCCATGGCGATCGAAGCATTACGTCAGGGCTGGAACTATCCCCCCTTGCAGCGGGTTTTTCAAGGTATTCCCTCAAAATATGGTGCTTGGTCTGGTGAACCGCCCAGTTGGGGGGAAGAGTTTAGTCGGATTCGGCTGAAAATCCTCGATCGCCAACAACGCCATGATGATTATCTCCAGTTAGCAAAGGCGGAGGGGCAAACCCAAGCTTACTTGACCATGCTGGGGCGGTTAGGACGGGTTGAGCAGGCTATGACCGTAGCCCAGGAACAAATGACCACTTTGGAAGAGGCGAAGGCGTTGGCGGAAACCTTGCGGGACCAAAACCAAATTCCCCAAGCCCTAACGGTGGCGATGACTGGGTTAACGTTGACCTGTGATAGCCCTTACTTACTATTTGAGTTTGCTAGTTGGACCCGTGATCTGGCGGAAGGGTTAGGGGATCAGACGGCTCAATTAACGGCCAATATTATTGCGTTTAAAGCTCGACCTTCATTAAAGGATTACCAAGCTATTGAAACGCTGTCGGAGGATGACTGGTCTTCTACCAAAGAAGATCTATTGCAACACCTGATTAATAGTGATGATTGGTTTAATACGGAAGCTAAGGTCGATATTTTCTTACGGGAAAACCGATTAGACGATGCGATTAAAACTGTCTCGGCTCACAATAGCGCCCATAACCCGTCTCTATGCTTAAGGGTCATGGATGCAACGATTGCCTCCCATAGTCAGTGGGTGTTGGATACGGCGATCGCCAATGCCGAGGTCATTATGAATGCAGGTCAAGCCAAGTCCTATTACTCGGCGGTGGAATGGCTGAAACGAGCTAAGGCGGCTTACTGTGAGCTTGATCGAGAAGCAGAATGGTTAACCTATCGGCGACAGTTAAAAAATATTCATGGCCGTAAACGCAAACTCATGGATTTATTGGCTCAAAATCGCCTTTGATATCCCTCTGGTTTTCAAAATTGGCAACTTTAAAATAATGGTAAAGATTTGCTAATCTTCGTCCTTTTATGCTAACGTTTGCCACGCCAACAACGCTGAACCCCCTTCGATCGCCCACATCATTACCGTAAAGAAAAAGAGCAAAAAATACATCCAAGGTTGGGAAAGGGGACGCACCGATTCAGTGTCAATGCCCGTTTGCTCTGCCACTAATTGGGTTAAGCGATTAAATCCCGCCACCCGCATCGGTAATAAATAAGCCCGATCCCGCTGGGGGGTCACAAAGTAATAGACTAGACCCCCTTGCCCCGTGGTGCGACAGTTCAACTCCTTGACCTCCGACCAAGGCAATTGCCAACCAGAACGAAAAAAAGCCGGAACCCAGACAGGATAACGCACCTGAATCTGTTGATGATTGACGACTACCTGCTCACTCAACGCCCCCACCAAAGCGACTAATCCGATCGCCAAAGCCCCTGTGAGCAATCCGCCCCAGAGAGGTTGATGCTGACTAACCCAGGCCAAAAGTGGCAGAGGCACCGTTAACGCCAAATAAAGATTGATTAGCGTAATTTTAATCAGGGGGGAAAGACGGAAAATTTCCGGGGTCGTTAAGGGAACAGCACTCGGAGTTGGCGGAGAAGCGGAGGTCATAGCGGCGATGTACAGGCAAAGATTGTTTTATGGTAAACAGCTTTGACGAGGGTTGCTACCCCGATCCCCAGAGGAGTCCTGGGCCATAACTGTAAAACCTAAAACTTTATTGCCTGCTTGATCGTTTATCCCATTTGCCTAGAAAGAGTCGGGGATCAGCCCAAACCAGACCATTAGCCAGACGCCAAAACTTGATCATCAATGCTTAATTGATCGTTAAGAAACTCCTTAGGGCTGGAATCGGGATGTTACTTTCGGGATCAAGTAATTGGTTTAATGTCACAAATTTAAGTTAACTTACCCCCTGGAAACGCGGTTGTGCTCAAGCTCATCCTGAATAAACTAGGTACTCCATCGACATAAACACCTGGGGATCAGGACAAATCGCCGTTTTTGCCAATAAATTACCGAATAATGCTGGTTAAAATCACCTGCATTGATCGGGCCCTTTTTTGACTTTTTAACAAACTTTTTTACCCCCGATCTTTAAACATTTTTATGCAACTTTTACTCCCTCCTCCCACCCACAGCCATCATCGCCAAACCATCCATTGCCCCAACTGTGGTAGCCACGCCCTGCGCCAACAATATGTGATCGAAGCAGAAACCATTACAGAAACCGCTTGTCCTGTGTGTGATTATCTGTTGGTTAGTTCCCAACTCACGGGTAAGGTGATGGACTCCTATCTCTCTTTAGTCCAACGACGCTAAATTGAGAGCCGAGGGGATGTTAAATTTACGCCTAAAGTTTCGTCGCTAAGCTAGACGTAAATGGTTAGTTTACCCTTGAGGCACAGTGGTGATAGATCTATTTACTTCCGTCAATCTTCTCCCTGGCGATCGCCATAATCAGCGTTTACTGAGCTATGTGCATCCCCCCGACTGGCAAAATCCCCCTACAACAGGCATCTATGATTTGGTGGTTATTGGGGCGGGAACGGCGGGGTTAGTGGTGGCCGCAGGGGCAGCGGGTTTGGAGATTGGTTTGAAAATTGCCCTGATCGAAAAAAATTTGATGGGGGGGGATTGTCTCAATTTTGGCTGTGTGCCGTCTAAGTGTTTGATTCGTTCGTCGCGGGTGATGGGGGAATTGCAACGGGCGATCTCGAAGAGATCCGCTTTGCGGTGCGCCTATGGGATCGAAGTGCAGGGGAACATTAAAGCCGATTTTGGGGCGGTGATGGCCAGAATGCGGCAAATTCGGGCAGATATTAGCCATAATGACTCGGTGCAACGGTTTACGGATTTAGGCATTGATGTTTTTTTAGGGGCGGCGACTTTTACCAGTGGCCAAAGTTTAGTCGTTGGCGATCAAACCCTGAACTTTAAAAAAGCGGTGATTGCCACGGGGGCCAGGGCCGCGGTTCCCACCATTGACGGTTTGGCAGAGGCTGGATTTTTAACCAACGAAACGGTTTTTTCCTTAACTGCCTTACCTGATCGCCTCGCAGTAATTGGCGGTGGCCCCATCGGTTGTGAGTTGGCCCAGGCCTTGCAAAGGTTGGGAACCCAGGTCACGCTGTTTCATCGGCATAGCCATTTGCTCAATAAAGAAGATCCCGAAGCGGCGGCAATTGTGCAACAGTCCTTAGTCCAGGACGGGGTAGAGATTATTACCGATGCCCAATTAGAACGGGTGGAACTGACGACAATGGGCAAACAAATTACCTACCAAACTCCGGCTGGTCAAAAAACCCTGACGGTTGATGAGATTTTAGTGGGAGCCGGGCGATCGCCGAATGTGTCGGGTATGGGGCTAGAGGCGATCAGGGTAAACTATGATGCCCGTCTGGGGGTGATGGTGAATGATTATTTGCAAACCAGTCAGCCCCATATTTACGCGGCCGGTGACGTTTGTATGAACTGGAAATTCACCCATGCCGCTGATGCTGCTGCCCGCATTGTGATCAAAAATACGCTTTTTTCTCCCTTTGGTTTGGGGCGCAGTAAGCTGAGTGATTTAGTCATGCCTTGGGTGACCTATACTGATCCTGAAATTGCCCATGTGGGGTTGGATGAAGCGACTGCAAACCGTCAAAATATTGCTTACAAAATTATTAAAATTCCCTTGACTAACGTTGACCGGGCGATCGCCGATGGGGAAACAAACGGCTTTTTAAAAATATTACACCAAGCCAATTCCGATCAAATTTTAGGGGCGACCTTTGTGGCCAGCCATGCCGGAGAAATGATCTCGGAAATCACCACGGCGATCGTGGGCAAAATCGGTTTAAGTCAATTATCGACGGTGATTCATCCCTATCCCACCCAAGCCGAAGCGATCAAAAAAGCGGCGGATGCCTACCGTCGTACCCTATTAACTCCTGATAGTCGGCGTTTATTAAAGGGATTAAGCAAGCTGGCTTAGTTTATTGGTAAAGTAATACAGCAAGGATAATTTTGATTGATTTTTTCTGCTTTGGCTATTGCTTCTAATTAATTAATTAACCCTAAGATCCCATTTAAGTTATCCGCTAGCACCCTTTTTTTAGGGTCTAATAATTTTTGGATGATGCCAATATTTTAACCGATGGAAAGGTTATTTTAACGGCATCAACGGTATAATTTAGCTTCCCTTCTTTTTGTGTTTATGTCTGCTGAATCTCCTTTGTTATTGCTGGTTGATGGTCACTCTTTAGCGTTTCGGGCCTATTATGCCTTTGCTTTGTCGAAAAAGGGTCCATTAAGGACAGCAGCGGGAATTCCCACCAGTGTTTGTTTTGGTTTTCTCAATTCTTTAGTGCAAGTGATTGAGTCCCAAAAACCTGAGGCGATCGCCATTGCTTTTGACCGTCGAGAACCCACCTTTCGCCATGAAGCTGATGCCAATTACAAAGCGGATCGCCAAGAAACCCCAGAGGATTTTATTACCGATCTACGCTATTTACAGCAATTATTAGCCGCATTAAATTTACAAACCATCACCTACGCCGGTTTTGAAGCGGATGATATTTTAGGAACCTTGGCCCGGCAAGGTAGTCAAGCGGGTTATCACGTAAAAATTCTCAGCGGCGATCGGGATTTATTTCAACTGGTTGATCCTGAACAGCAAATTTCCGTTTTATATTTAACCCGTAATCCTTTTTCTAGTAATAGCGGTTATCAGGAATTTGATTGGGAAGGGGTGAGGGAAAAAATGGGCGTTACTCCGGCCCAAATCGTCGATTTTAAAGCCCTGTGTGGAGATAAATCTGATTGTATTCCGGGGGTAAAAGGAATTGGGGAAAAAACCGCAGCCAAATTATTAGCTGATTATCAAACCTTAGAAAATATTTATCATAATTTAGCCCAAATCAAAGGGGCATTAAAAACCAAATTAGAAACGGGAAGAGATGATGCCTTACATTCCCAAATGTTAGCCAGAATTGTTATTGATGTGCCGATCGCCGTGGAATTAGAAGATCTCCAATTAACAGGATTTTCCGGCGATCGCCTAGTGCCATTATTAGAAGAACTGGAACTGCGTACTTTCTTGGCAAAACTGCAAAGTTTACAGATTAATTTTGGTGGTAAAGCATTGCCCGTACCCATTGTTACTCCTCTCCAAGCCGATCCCAACAATAATCAACAATTATCATTATTTACTCAAGCAAGCAATCAATCATCGACGACAGAATTAGTTGTAACCCCCAAATTACCCCCTAAAATTCAGCCCCAAATTATTACCACCTCAGCCCAACTAGCCAAACTAATTGAAGAACTTAAACATCATACCGATCGCCATGATCCCGTTGCTTGGGACACCGAAACCACCGGACTTGATCCCTTTATCGCCAAACTCATTGGCATTGGTTGTGCCTGGGGAAAACAGCCTGATCAAGTCGCCTATATTCCCATTGGTCATCACAATCAAACCCAGTTAAAACTTGAAGACGTTCTCAGTCAACTTAAGCCTATTTTAGAAAGTGAATTTCATCCAAAAGTGCTACAAAATGTCAAGTTTGATCGCCATATTTTTCAGCACCAAGGAATTTACTTAAAAGGGGTTGTCTTCGATACCATGTTGGCCAGTTATGTGCTTCATCCTGAGCAAACCCATAATTTAACGGATTTATGTCATCGTTATTTGCCGGAATTTGTCGCCATCAGTTTTAAAGAGTTAGGATTAGTCAAGAATCAAACGATTGCTGATCTTGATTTAGAAAATGCCGCCCAATATTGTGGTCTCGATTGTTACAGCACCTATCTTTTACATAAAAAATTAAAAAGTCTCTTAGATCAATTGCCGGAACTTTTAAAATTATTAAAAGAAATTGAACAACCTCTAGAGCCAATTTTGGCAGCAATGGAAAATCATGGCATTCGCATTGATAGTGAGTATTTAAAAACCCTTTCTCAACAATTAGAAATTGATTTAGCTGGCATTGAAACCGCGGCCTATGACGCTGCGGGGGAATCTTTTAATCTTGGTTCGCCTAAACAATTGGGGGAAATTTTATTTGAAAAATTAGGCTTAAACCGCAAAAAATCTCGCAAAACTAAAACGGGTTATTCCACTGATCACGCTACGTTAGAAAAGCTACAAGGGGATCATCCGATTATTGATTATATTTTGGAGCATCGTACCCTAGCAAAATTAAAATCAACCTATGTGGACGCATTACCTGCGTTAGTTAATCCCCAAACCCAACGCATTCACACCGATTTTAACCAAGCGGTGACGGCAACAGGTCGTCTGTCTTCTTCTAATCCCAATTTACAAAATATTCCCATTCGTTCGACTTTTTCTCGTCAAATTCGCCAGGCTTTTATCCCCCAAGAAAATTGGATTTTAGTCTCCGCTGATTATTCTCAAATTGAGCTACGAATTCTTGCCCATTTATCCCAAGAACCCGTTTTGCTACAAGCCTATGGCGATCGCCAAGATGTCCATGCCGTAACAGCAAAATTATTATTAGGTAAAGAAGACATTACCCCCGCAGAACGTAACCTCGGAAAAACAATTAATTTTGGCGTTATTTATGGCATGGGATCACAGCGATTTGCACGGGAAGCGGGGGTTTCTGCCCTGGAAGGACGGGAATTTATTGACCGTTATCGTCGTACCTATGCTCAAGTTTTTGATTACCTAGAAACGATGAAATTAGAGGCGATCGCCAAAGGCTATGTGACCACAATTTTGGGGCGGCGGCGCTATTTTGAATTTGTGACGGAATCCCTTCGACAATTAAGAGGATGTGAAATAACGGCGATCAATTTAGAGAATGTGAACATGAATTATGCGGATGCCCAACTGTTACGCTCAGCGGCCAATGCCCCCATTCAAGGTTCTAGTGCCGATATTATTAAAGTAGCGATGGTTAAGTTAGCGCCGTTGTTAAAACCTTATCAATGTCGCATGTTATTGCAAGTTCACGATGAATTAATTTTTGAAATGCCGCCGGAAGAATGGGACGAATTAGAGCCATTAATTCAACAAACCATGGAATCGGCAGTTAAGTTATCATTACCTTTAGTGGTGGATGTTCATCAAGGTAAAAATTGGATGGAAGCCAAGTAAAAAGGATTAGTTTTAACTAATAATAGAAAGTTGCGATCCGTCGTTAGTTTTATATACCTCAATCCGCTGTTGAAAGGCTTCCTTAAATTGGGGCATATGGGTTACGGTTAAAATACAGGCAAAATCCGAGGCGATCGCCGTAATCGCTGCCACCAGGCGATCGCAACCATCTGCATCTTGAGTGCCAAACCCTTCATCAATAATTAACAGTTGTAAGGCAGTGCCAGACCGTTGGGCGAGCAATTTTGCCAAGGCTAAACGAATCGAAAAATTAATCCGAAAAGCTTCCCCGCCAGAGTAAGTTTCATAGGGTCGAGTACCCTGGGCATCGGCAATCAAAATATCTAACGTATCAATCATTTTGGGTTTACGTTTCGTGCTACTTTTGCCCTCCCGTTGGGTCACAAATTGAATGTGGTGCTGATTCCCTGTTAGGCGCGCCAAAATATAATTCGTCTCCGCTTCTAGTTGGGGCAAAATATTCTCAATCATCATGGCTTGAATACCATTTTTACCGAAAGCTTTACCCAGTTCTTCATGGACTCGAAACTGCTTTTTCGTCGCTTGAAATTGTTGTCGGGTTTCTTCATATTCTGCTTGTAAATTATCGAGTTGAATTAATAGTTGTTCAAAGCCGCCTTTTTGAGCTAATAATTGATCTAATTTTTGTCGCCGTTGTTGTAAGCTATTTTCTAACTGTTGAATTTGGCTTTCATGGTCAGCATAATGGGAAACTTGGTCTTCTAATTGAGCTAATTCCGTTTGTCTTTCTGTCAATGCTTGCTGGCGATCGCCGATTAATTCTTGATAATTTTGTTGGCGGTTGATGAGGGTCGGTAATTGGCTTTTTACCTGTTGTAATTCCTGATGGCGTAATTGCCAAACCTGTTGGTTTCGTAATTCCGTTAATAAAGACTGGTGGTGATCGCCGTCATAACCCAGGTTGTCAATTTGGCTTTTAACCTGTTGAATGTGTTGACTCAAAGGAGAGGTTTGGGCAAAGGTCGTTAATTGGGCTTGTAAATCCTCAATTTGTTGTTGGAGTTCAGGGCGATCGCCATTTAAACACTCTAACTTTGTTTGGGCTTCCTTCAGTTTGGCATAGCGAATTTCAATTTTACGGAGTTGATCCACTTCCGCCCTCGCTAAAGCATGGGTCTGTTCATCGTAATGACATTGTGCTAATTCAGTGGTTAAAATCGTTAATTCTGTTTGTAATTCCTGGGCAAAGGTTTGTTGCTCTAAACTCATCTTTAATTGCTCAATTTCCGCCTCCAATTGCCTTAGTTTTTCATGGGTTTCTCCACTTTGTTCTAGCTCAGCTTCTAGTTGACCCGATTTTTGCTGTAGGCGATCAAAATTGCTTAATTGCTGATGAATTTCTTGGTATTCGGTGCGTAAAATCTGTAATTCCTGTTCAGTTAAAGTTAGTTGCTCTTTAATAATCCACAGGTGATCCCGAAATTCTTGACATTGATTTTGACTTTTCGTCACCACTTGATCCCGATGATGCCCCACTAAACCTTGTTCACAAAGGGGACAGGCTGCTTCTGGAGTATCCAAAAAGGCTAATTTTTGTTCTGCTTCTGCTAACTGTTTTTCAAACAGGCGTTGATTTTCTTGTAATCGTTCTTTAAAATGCCGTCTTTCTTGACCTTTTTCTTCCACTCTTTTGAGGTAAATTTGCTTATTTTTTAATTGAGAAATTTCTTGATCCAAGGCTTGAAAAGTTTGTCTCAAGGCAGGAATGGCTGCAATTTGTTGTTGTAATTGTTGGACAATTTCTTGTTTTTGCTCTAGTTGAGCTTGGCGATGGGCAGCGACTTTTTCTAACTCACTTCGGATTTCATACTGCCGTTTTAATAAAGGGGAAACGTGATGCTGTAGGTGATCTAGGGCTTTTAAATTTTCTTTAGCGGTTTGCAGTTTAGTCAAACTTGTTTTAATTTCTATTTCCTGCTGTAAAATGGGCTGCAATTCTGCAATTTGATCATCTAAATACTCTAATTTCAAGACCCGTTGTTCAGCTTGTCGTTGTAATTCATTTTCCGCTTGAATTAATTGTTGCTTTAAAGCTTGCAATTGTTGTTGTAAAGCCTGATATTGTTTGAGGCTAACAGATAAATATTGCTCCTGTTGTTGTAGAGTTTGATAATTTAAAAATCCCTGATTAATTTGGGTTTCTTGGTTTAGAATATCTTGTATCGTGGCCCGTTGTTGCTCAGTTTCCGTAATTTGAGTGCGTAAGCGATCAATTTCTAGGGTTAATGATTGACATTGATTCCGTTGCCAGTCCACCTGAGTTTGCCAAGTCCGTCGTTGGTTTTGGCTGACCTGTAATTGCTGGAGTTGCCATTCTTCTTGTTTTTGTTCAATCTGAATTTGGGTAATTTCGCTGGTCAAGCGAGTTTGATTCTTTTGAATTTCTGGGCGTTGATCAACATCTTGTTTGAGGGATTGTATTCGTTCATCCAGCACATCAGCCTTTCCTTTGGCTTCTTTGGCAATATCTTTGGCTCGATTGGCGAGAATTTCATACTGGTCTAATTTGAGTAAATCGGCCAAAATTTGTTTGCGTTCATTGGGACGGCGGAGCATGAATTCATCAGCGCGACCTTGACGTAAATAGGCTGAATTAGTAAAGGTATCATAATCCAATTTGATGGCAGCAATAATGGCATCTTGAGTTGCTCGTAAACCTTTGGCGGAAAGGGTGCGAAAACTATCACCACTTTTAATTTGAAATTCTATGGTGCTGCTTTTACCCCGCTGCCGACTGCGAATAATTTTGTAAACTTGATCATTGCTAATAAATTGAAAATCTACCCGCCCATGTTCTGTACCATGGTGGAGAATGTCATCTTCACTGTCAGCACGACATTTGCCCCAAATCACCCAGGTAATGGCTTCTAGCAGAGAAGATTTGCCCGCCCCATTGGAACCACAAATACAAGCGGTGTGTAAGCCCCGAAAATCGAGACTGACATGGTGATAACTGAGGAAGTTGGTGAGGGTGAGGTGTTGGGGAATCATAGACCACTAGCCAGGGATAGAACGCTCTAGGCGATCGCCTAGGGGAGAATTTTGCGACCAAGCAGGAAAACTGGGGTGAATCTATTCAAACTGATCGTTGTCTTAGAGTCGGCATCCCTTTCGACTGTAGCTCTGTTTTCACAGTATTACATCAAATATTATTGATGAATTAGGTAATTTAGACCCCCTTAATGTTTCCAGATTTTTTGATCAAGAATTGGGCTTTTAGGATTTAAGTAAGGACAACGGGCGCAATTCTGGTTTGGGGGAAAGCGTAGAGAGATCCGATTCAAACCATTGTAATTTTGCCGGTATCTCCCCGAACCATTAACCTTTGTTTAAGGTTTCAGTGGCAGGAAAATGTTAGGGAATTATCCTGCTCTTAACCTTCTCTTTACCATAAGCTGGCTTAATGAATGTAACATTAGCAACTGTTTAGCCAGATTGATATTTCGCGTCGAGAAAACATCCATGACTACTTTCAATCAAATTAAAAAGTTGTCCAAACAACTGGTGCCTGTCGCGTCTGCTCTGGCATTAACCGTTAGCCTGGCTGCCTGTGGGGGCGGTGGTGACACAACAACTCAACAAGGCGGCGGTGGTGAAACTCCCCAATCCGGTGGTACTGAAACCTCGGATACCAAAGCCAAAGACGCTATTAGTAGCCCCGTTTCCTTGACCGGCGTGGGGGCCTCATTTCCGGATCCCCTTTATCAAGGTTGGTTCGTGGCCCTCAACCAAGAAGTACCTAATTTAGAGGTTAACTACCAGTCCGTGGGTAGTGGGGCTGGGGTTGAGCAGTTCACTGCCCGTACAGTGGACTTTGGGGCTAGTGACGTGGCGATGAAAGATGAAGAAATTGCCAAGGTTGAGGGCGGGGTTTTGATGTTGCCCATGACCGCTGGTAGTATTGTTTTAGCTTACAATTTGCCCGGTGTGGAGGGTCTCAAAATTTCCCAAGCGGTGATGGGGGACATTTTCTTGGGTAAAATCACCAAGTGGAATGACCCGAAATTGGCGGCGGATAATCCCGATGCCAAACTGCCTGATAAGCAGATTGTGGTAGTTCACCGTTCTGATGGTAGTGGTACAACCGGGGTTTTCACCAAGAACCTTAGTGACATGAGTCCAGAATTTGGACAAAAGATCGGTGATGGAAAAACTGTTGAATGGCCGACAACCCAGGGTAAATTCATCGGAGGCAAGGGGAACGAAGGGGTAACTGCTGCCATTCAACAAAATGAAGGGGCGATCGGCTACGTTGAGTATGGCTATGCCAAAAATAATGGTATTGCCATGGCCGCCATTCAAAATAAAGATGGTAACTTTATCACGCCGAGCGATGAAAATGCCTCTGCGACCTTGGCGGCGGTTGAGCTACCCGAAAATCTCAGGGAATTTATTATTAATGCCCCAGGGCCTGATTCCTATCCCATCGTTTCTTACACTTGGATGTTGGTTTATCCCAAATATGAAGATCCGAATAAAGCTAAGGCGATGGAAGTAATGATTGAGTTTGGCTTGAACCAGGGTCAAAAAATGGCCCCGGCCTTGGGTTATGTTCCTTTACCCGATCCGGTGCGCCAAAAAGTGGCCGCTGCTGCCGATGGGCTATCTCCCGATTACACTATTACGCTCAAGTAATCTGACTGTTGATTTCCCAGGGGAGGGCGATCGCCTTTAATTTAGGAGTGGTGCCCTTCCCGTGTTTTATTTTGCCTGCCCTAATCCCCTATGACGACTTCACCCTATTCCCGGACAACGCCCCTAGCCTCGCGCTCCGACCTAGAAAAAAACCTAGAGACCGGGTTCAAGTTTTTGACCCTGACCTTTGCCCTGGGGATCGGTTTGATTTTATTGGCGATCGCCACAGTCATTTTTATCCGGGCTTGGCCAGCTATCTCCACCTTTGGTTTGGGCTTTATTACCAACAATACTTGGAATCCTGTCACCAATCAGTACGGTGCGTTGGCCATCATCGTGGGAACCTTGGTCAATTCCTTTGTGGCGTTGCTGATTGCCATTCCCCTGGGTTTAGGGACAGCTTTATTTTTAAGTGAAGATTTTATTCCCGCCAATATTCGCACCGTGCTGGTGTTTATGGTGGAACTTTTAGCCGCCATTCCCAGTGTTGTTTACGGACTTTGGGGTATTTTTGTCATTATTCCCTTAATTAAACCCATGGGATTTTGGCTGAATCAATATTTCGGCTGGATTCCCCTGTTTAGTACCAAGCCTGCTGGGCCAGGGATGTTACCCGCTAGCATTGTCTTGGCAATTATGATTTTGCCTATTATTACGGCGATCGCCAGGGATTCCTTGGCCGCCTTACCCCCGGAACTTCGCCAAGCGTCCTTAGGGCTAGGAGCGACCCGTTGGGAAACCATTTTTCGAGTGTTGGTTCCCGCCGCATTTTCCGGCATTGTCGGCGGCATCATGTTAGCCCTCGGTCGGGCGATGGGGGAAACCATGGCCGTCACCATGATCATTGGTAACTCCAACCGATTAAGTTTTTCCCTCCTTGACCCCGCCAACACCATTGCCTCCCTCCTGGCCAACCAATTTGCAGAAGCCTCTGGGATGCAGGTATCAGCATTAATGTATGCAGGTTTTGTGCTGATTGTGTTAACCCTGATTGTTAATATCTTGGCTGAGTTAATTGTTAACAAAGTAAAAGCAAAATATTAATGTCATTAATTTCTTAAATATTGATTCAATCTTCTGACCCTACGCTAATTTTCCGAGAATGCCATGACCGCCGCCGACCTCAAAAAGCAAAAATCCGACCTCCGAACCCTGTTTGGCTGGTTGATGACTGGTCTCTCAGGATTCTGCTTAACCCTGACGGTGATTCCCCTCTTTGCCGTCCTGATTTTCGTGACGATTCAGGGGTTTCGTAACCTTAACTTCAATTTATTCATCAAATTGCCACCGGCTCCCGGTTTAGAGGGGGGAGGCGTCGGCAATGCAATTATTGGGACTTTGATTGTGGTATCCTTGGCGACGGCAATTTCTGTCCCCATTGGCGTTTTAACCGCCGTTTATCTGTCAGAATTTAGTGGTGACAACCAGATCGCTAGGGGAGTCAGATTTGCAACCAATATTTTGAGTGGCGTTCCTTCCATTATTGCCGGGGTCTTTGCTTACGGTTTGTTGGTGGCAACGGGCATTCTGGGTTATTCGGCTTTGGCAGGGGGTGTGGCCCTAGCGGTATTAATGTTGCCGACTATTATTCGTACCACTGATGAAGCATTACAAATTGTGCCCCAAGATATTCGCTGGGCGGCCTTAGGGGTGGGGGCTTATAAATATCAAACCGTGTTATTTGTGGTCTTACCAGCGGCCTTGTCTTCGATTATTACCGGCGTAACGTTGGCGATCGCCAGGGCAGCAGGGGAAACAGCCCCCTTAATTTTCACCGCTTTATACTCAAACTTCTGGCCCAAGGGCATCAAAGAACCGATCGCTACCTTGGCTGTTTTAGTCTATAACTTCGCATCCGTGCCCTATAAAGGCCAACAACAATTAGCTTGGGCAGCATCTTTATTACTAATCTTTCTCGTTTTAATTACTAGCATTATTGCCCGTTTCTTTACCCGTAAAAAAGCGTATTAATCCGGCAGGTTCCCTTAACTAACTCAATAATTAATGCTATCCCTTTTAAATTTTAATCAAAAATTACATCGTCCCCATTCTCCCACCAGAGAAGATGCTATGAAAAACGCTATTGATCATCCAAATTCCCCACCTCAAACAGTTTTTGCCGTTAGAAACGTCGATATTTATTATGGCAAACACCGTGCCGTGCGGGATGTCAGCATGGACATTCCCAAAAATAAAATTACGTCCTTCATTGGCCCTTCCGGTTGTGGAAAAAGTACAATTCTGCGTTGTTTTAATCGCCTCAACGATCTCATTGATAGCTTCCGTTTAGAAGGAAAAATTACTTACCACGACCAAAATTTATATGACGCCGATATCGATCCGGTCGCTGTGCGTAAAAATATTGGCATGGTCTTTCAAAAGCCCAATCCTTTCCCAAAAACCATTTTTGATAATGTCGTTTATGGAGCGCGGGTCAATAATTACAAGGGCAATCTTGATGAATTAGTAGAAAGCTCTTTACGTCGGGCGGCCCTGTGGGATGAAGTGAAAGATAAGTTGCAAGCCAGTGGCTTTTCCCTTTCCGGGGGACAACAACAACGGCTCTGTATTGCCAGGGCGATCGCCATGCAGCCAGAGGTTTTGTTAATGGATGAACCCTGCTCGGCCCTCGACCCCATTTCTACCCTCAAAGTCGAAGAATTAATGAATGAATTGAAGGAAAACTATACAATCATTATTGTTACTCACAACATGCAACAGGCAACCAGGGTTGCGGATTGTACAGCTTTTTATAATGCCGAAGCCACAGAGAAGGGAAATAAAGTGGGTTATTTGGTGGAATTTGGTCAAACGGAACAAATTTTTGGCGATCCCCAGCAACAGGAAACCAAAGATTATGTCAGTGGGCGCTTCGGTTAATGTTTTTAGCCCCGTAGGACTTAATAGTTAATGTTTGATTGATGATTGTATTAAAACTTAAACGAGGCAAAGGATCATGGTTATTTCTAATAGCATTTCCACCGACATTGTCCTGAAAGCGACAGGGGTGAATGTTTTCTATGGCTCCCATTTGGCGGTCAAAGAGTGCAACATTGATATCCCCGAAAAGCGGGTTGTGGCCTTCATTGGCCCCTCTGGTTGTGGCAAAAGCACCATGCTACGGTGTTTTAATCGCATGAATGACCTCGTGGCGATCGCCAGGATAGAAGGGGAAATCACCTATCGCGGTCGTAATATTTATGCCGAACAGGTTGATCCCGTGGGGTTACGCTGTTCCATCGGCATGGTTTTTCAAAAAGCCAATCCTTTTCCCAAATCTATTTATGAAAACATTGCTTGGGGCGCACGATTAAACAAATTCCAAGGGGACATGGATGAGCTAGTGGAATCCTCCCTCAAAAAAGCCGCCCTCTGGGACGAAGTCAAAGACAAACTCCGTCAAAGTGGTTTAGCCCTCTCCGGGGGACAACAACAACGACTCTGCATTGCTAGGGCGATCGCCGTTCAGCCCGATGTAATTTTAATGGACGAACCCTGCTCTGCCCTCGACCCCATTTCCACCCTCAAAGTCGAAGAATTAATCCACGAACTCAAAACCCAGTTCACCATCGTCATTGTGACCCACAATATGCAACAAGCCTCACGGGTGTCAGACTATACCGCCTTTTTCAACGCTGAAGCCACGGAAAAAGGTGCAAAAGTCGGTTATCTCGTGGAATATGACCGCACCGAAGTCATTTTCCAAAATCCCTCTGCCACTTCAACCCGAGATTACGTCAGCGGTCGTTTTGGCTAAGGGTTCTGTGATGACCCCATGGCTCTGTGATAGGATGGTAGACTGCTAAACCCCATGGATTAGGATTAGCCAATTCAGCCAAATCCCTTAACAAAGAATGGTTGATTAATCTAATGGGCTTGTTCAATTTTTTTAGCTGAGAATACTTTTTCCTGACCTATGTATAACCCTTCCCTACGCCGAGAATCCCGCTACGAACCCGCCGCAGTTTTACCCGTTACCCGCGAACAAACCTTGATTCATTGGCTAGAAAGTAATAACCGCCTGATCCACCGAGATATTGAAGAAGCCACCACCAGTAATATCAGCGATGAAGATGTGGATATTGCTGAACTAATGGATGGCGATGACGGCCTTTATTCCGACGACAGCATCAGTGATGGCGATGACGAATAATCATTAACCTTTGCGGGTCTGGCTTCATCCCGCCTATTGCAATCGGGGAAAACGTAAACTCAATAAAATGGCTTGGGCATAGTTTAAAAAGCTGTTGGGTTGTCGCGCTTGGACCCAGACCCGGCCTTCCCCAGAAAATTTACATAAACGCCCCTGACCGCCCCAAACATCGCCCCGGAGTTTATCGGTGGAGAGTCTTTCGTCTTTTTTCATTTCATAATCTAAAGTATCTTCAAACGCCACAATATAATCGGGGTTATAAGCTAGGCTGCCGTCGATGGGAATTTCTAATAACCCCCCATAAGTACTAAACCAAAGATCTCCCTCTCCTATCAAACGCAATAAAACTGTTTGATTATCATTATAAAAATGTTTCATGCTGCGGAAATTGGTGTCAATTTTAACCGTGGGTTGACAGGCTAAAAAGTTATCGGATTTTAAATAAATACCTTTTTCCCGCGTTAGAAAATAATGGCACACATCCCCCGGCAATGGGGGCGATAAATGCAGATAGCCGGGATGTTGATTAGCACTAAATTGATTAAAAAAAAGCGTCTCCAGACCTAAGGCTTTTCGTAAAATATCTAACAGGCCGCCCCGGAGTTTATTCACAAACAGTATTTGAGAATCCATAGCGGTGACCGCATTAGCATTCACAAAAACAATTTGATTGGGTTTTAATTCCAATTCTAGAACCGCATAAATTTGGTCTTTGTTAATGCGATAGGCGACGTTATAGTCCTCATCCATCGGGCGGGTAGACGGGGTTTTGTCGGCGTTTTCTTTCGGGCGAGCGAAAAGATGTTTATCATAATTGGTTTCAAAACTATTTTGATTTTGTTGTTTTTCTTCAAGATTTTCTGCCATTATTTTTCTGGGGATAATAGGTCAGGATTTAAAGAGAAGCTGGTTTCAGGTATTTAATGAAATCTAAAATTATGGGGTTTGAGTTGTTGGCCAATTTTTTGGGCGAAGGCAAAGGGGCGATGGGTTTGGCAAAGGATTCTACCCGTTCCCCGAAATTCATAGAGGATTTCTTGGTTCGGAAAAAGCAGTTTTTGCCAGGAAGGTTGATTGTTGACAGCTTGAAATTTTAAGGTATTTTCAAAGGCAATGAGGTGGTCACAGTTAATCGTATATTTTCCATCCACTTTGATGTCATAAATTCCGCCAAAACCACTCATGATCACGTCCCCTTTACCCACTAGGCTAAGCCAAGTATTGGTTTCATTTTTGAGCGGCGATCGGTAACCCATAAAAATTTCGATCTTTCCACTAGAAGCAAGATAGGCACTCTGACGAATAATAAGTTTATGGCTATTCAGTTGATAGTAACCAAGGTTCCCAATCAGGGCCGGGGCAAGGTACACTTCTCCGCCGTCTTCTCCACTGTGATAGTTATTTAAAAATAGGGTTTTGGCTTGGAACCGTTTATTGCTGTTATGTTTTCCCCCTTCACTACTACGGCGCATTAAGCTTTGTACGTTCATACCCGCTGTCATGGTAACAAGGGAACCATTCTGGGCAAAGAGTTCTTCGTCCGGCTCTAGGGTGATGTGGGCGATCGCCATTTGGGGAGAATTGGTCAATTTAACTTGCATAGGCAAAAGAAATACACTAACGGAGTTTGAGTCGGATATAACGCCCCAAGCTGCTAAGACTCCGGGTTTGCCAATAAATACTCCCGCCCCCCGTCAATTGAGAACTGAGTCCCCCGCCCGCTAGGGGATCGCCAATCACCCCCTTGGGAAAATTGACTTTTAAGCGGAGTTTAGGGCTAAAAGCGACCAAATGCTGATGCTCAATCATGAAACGCTCGTTGCATTGGGACTGGATCAGACTCCCGTAGCTGCCCAAAAAGACGCGACCCCGCCCATGGAGTTTCAGACCAATTAATCCTTGCCCCGAAAACCAACTCGAAAATCCCAGCCAATGGATTCCCATTTGTACCCCTGTGGTGTGGGCGACGTGGACTTGGGGTCTAACCACAATACCGCTTTTCGTTAAATTCAAACGGGTAATATCACCGGGGAAAGTTTTGCTAAGCTCAAGGGATAGGGGTTCCTCTGTGGGATTATGGATGGCGTTGAGTATGAGATCATCTTTGCCCAAAAGATGCCGAGCTAACGCATTCAAAAATCCGCCCCCAAAGCTCCGTTTTAAAATTAGTCCCTCTTCCATACTCACCAAGGTTCCCAGTGCTGTATAGAGACGTTCTTGGGGTTTTAACGTGACGTTCAGAACTGAGTAAGCAGGATGATAGCGGATTTTATATAACACAAGAGCTGTTAGGGCAAAAGAAAATTTTCTCGTTCCATTCTCACCTATGGCTGATCTGATTCACAATAGGGCTTGATTTTTTCTCTTTTTTGGGGTGGCAAATTTAGGGCAGATTTACGGACTTCTTCGCTCAGACTTAGCAATAATAGCAAAGATGTTAGGTGATCGTTAAAATAGCAATTTTCCCAACGGGAGGGGAGAGTGATTCAACCACGATATTGGTTTTTGATGTTGGTACTTATGACCGTGATCGGCGGTGGGTGTACGGTGACGGGACAAGGAGATGGCTACTTACAGGCGATCGCCGTTCTGCCCCCAGCTTGGTTTAATCCCTCCCAACTTCTTCAGTCCAGTTTGACTTGGATTAATAGCCTCGGCCCCCCAGCGGCGATCGCCTTCATCGGGATTTATGCCTTAGCGACCATCGCCTTTTTTCCAGGGTCGATTTTAACCATCGGTGGTGGCGTGCTGTTCGGTGTTTTTTGGGGATCGATTTATGTTTTTCTCGGCGCAACCCTAGGGGCAACGGGGGCATTTTTAGTCGGACGCTACTTGGCTAGGGATTGGGTAAAAGAAAAAATTGAACAATATCCCAAATTTAAGGTGATCGACCAAGCAGTGAAACAAGATGGCTTGAAAATTGCCGTTTTAACCCGTCTTTCCCCCATTTTCCCCTTTGTTTTGCTCAATTATGCCTACGGTATCACCGGCGTCAGCTTACGGGATTATGTTTGGGGCTGTTTGGGCATGATTCCGGGCACAGTGTTGTATGTTTACATTGGTTCCTTGGCAAGTAGTTTAGCGAATTTGGGGAGCGAGACTCAAACTGAAAACCCCTGGCTCTCTTGGGCAGTGCGATTATTGGGCTTTGCCGCCACCGTTGCTGTGACGATTTACATTACTAAAATTGCTCGTCAGGCCCTAGCCGCTGAAATTTCCCCTGACCAAAACTAAGGGTTTCCGCAAAATCCTCAGGTTACAATGACGCAATTGTGGCCATACACTAAATGGCAATGTGACGTGTGTGAGGAAAAATCCATGAATTCCCTGAATTCCCGATGGAGGAATCTTTGTGTTGGGGGCAGTCTCAAGCATTTATTCATTCTCTGTAGCCTGGGGCTTTTAAGTGTAAGTGGCAGTTTGGCGATCGCCATTTCGGTTTCCAAACAAGCAAGCGCCCAGTATGCCCCCGTCGCCACCCGTTCCAATAATCCCTGGGAATATGCCTCTTTCCCCGTCGAAAATTTCCAAGCCTATACCTCTGGTTTTGGCCCCCGGCGATCGCCAATGGAAGGAGCCAGCAGCTTTCACAATGGCTTAGACCTCGCCGCCCCCATCGGGAGTTATGTTCGCAGTTGGTGGCACGGTCGCATCGTTGAAGTCTCAGACCATACCGGCTGTGGCACCATGATTCGAGTCCAATCCGGGGAATGGCAACATGTTTACTGTCACCTGATGGGACGAGTCGAAGTTCACCAAGGACAACGTTACTTAGTGGATCGATCCGGCGGCATTATTCTCCAGCAAGGGCAAGATCTCGTTGCCGGAATGCGCATTGGTCGGGTGGGCATGACCGGCAGAACCACCGGACCCCACTTGCACTGGGGCTTAAAACATAATGGGGTCTACATTGATCCAGCGCGGGTTTTACAAGCCATGTACGGCGGAGCAACCTAGATAACTGTAAATTAAATGCGGTTTAGACTCCGTTTGCGCTGAAAATCCGCTTAAACTATTCGGGTCATAACATTAAACCAAAGCTTAAGTTTCCCAGTCACTTATGGTATAGTGAAAGACTGTGTCCGAATAAAAGCCACATTTATGCCTAAACTCAAAACTCGTAAAGCCGCCGCCAAACGATTTCGCCCAACCGGCAGTGGCAAAAAGATTGTTCGTCGGAAAGCCTTTAAGAATCACCTACTAGAACATAAAAGCTCAGAACAGAGACGTCGTCGTCTTTCCAACTCAGCCTTAGTGCATGAAGCTGACGAGAAAAACGTGCGGTTGATGCTGCCTTATATGTAATCTCTCCCCCGGCTGTATCCAGAGAGAATCGGCATTAGGTTAATACAGCCATCCGTTTTTTGACTATTTTTTCTTCCTAAACTTGAATTATGACTAGAGTTAAACGGGGTAATGTTGCCCGCAAACGTCGCAAAAAAATCCTCAAGTTAGCCAAAGGCTTTAGAGGATCGCACTCCAAGCTTTTCCGCACGGCTAATCAGCAGGTCATGAAGGCCCTACGTAATGCTTACCGCGATCGCCGCAAACGCAAACGGGATTTTCGTCGTCTTTGGATTACGCGGATCAATGCCGCTGCCCGGATTGAAGGTATTAGCTACAGCAAACTGACGGGTCAACTGAAAAAAGCCAATATTGAAATTAACCGTAAAATGTTGGCTCAATTAGCCGTTCTCGATCCCGCCGCGTTTAGTGAAGTGGTGAAAATTGCCGCTAACGCCCAATAGACAATTTAAGACTGATTTATCAAGAATCAAGCCGGTCAACTTCACCAAAGGCCGGCTTTTTTGTGTGCATTCTTAAGGGCATCTCTAAAAATTCAAACTTTATTGAGAAAAGCCCAATATACCGCAGATAATTTTCGCAACAAGGCAATTAATCGAGGTTCCCTTAAGTTCGTTGAGTTTATTAATATAGTTAGAATTTTATTTTTTGTCAGTACTTTACATCATCAATGTGAAAAGAATAAGAAAAGGATTGACAGTCGTTTAAACATCTCTTAGGCTTGAAAACATTTACTGTCTCTAAGCAGTATTGATTGACCCATTCTTGACACTAATTAGGTATTAATAACAAATGCGTGTTTGCGTAATCGGAACAGGATACGTCGGACTGGTAACGGGAGTCTGTTTAGCGCAGATGGGACATCAAGTGCTCTGCGTTGATAATAACGAGGAAAAGGTCAAGTTAATGCGGGCCGGACAGTCCCCCATTTACGAACCGGGTCTGTCGGAGTTGATGGTCATTAATATGCAAGCAGAGCGGCTGATGTTTACCACCGATTTGGGTAAAGGGGTTGCCGAGAGTGAAATTCTCTTTATTGCGGTGGGAACTCCCGCTTTGGATACGGGAGCGAGTGATACCCGCTATGTGGAGGCGGTGGCCAGAAGCATTGGTCACCATTTGGTGGATGAAAACTATCGCGTCATTGTGAATAAATCGACGGTTCCCATTGGTTCGGGGGATTGGGTGCGAATGATTGTAACCGAAGGGACGGAGGCGCGACAAAAGGAAACGGGGACGGCGATCGCCGTTAATTTTGATGTGGTGAGTAATCCCGAATTTTTGCGGGAAGGATCAGCAGTTTATGACACCTTCAACCCCGATCGTATTGTGTTGGGGGGGAATAGTCCCCAGGCATTGGCCTTAATGAAAGAGCTTTATACCCCTTTAATTGAGCGACAGGTAGCCGATGATCCCACTTTGCCCCCCGTGCCAGTGGTGATGACGGATCTAAGTTCCGCCGAAATGATCAAATACGCCGCCAATGCCTTTTTAGCCACCAAAATTAGTTTCGTGAATGAAGTGGCTAATATTTGTGATCGTGTTGGGGCAGATGTCACCCAAGTGGCCGCAGGGATTGGTTTGGATTCGCGCATCGGTAGCAAGTTTTTAAATGCCGGCATTGGCTGGGGTGGCTCTTGTTTTCCAAAAGATGTGTCTGCCTTGATTCACACCGCTAAGGATTATGGCTATACCACCTCAATTTTGAACGCGGTGGTGGAGGTTAATCAAGCACAACGTTT
>Ga0315899_10001996_pt1 | contig 22918 bp, 4 predicted proteins | sample LakEriMetagenome_2_FD_203518 | JGI IMG/M metagenome (GOLD analysis project Ga0315899, IMG submission 203518) | Freshwater fungal communities from buoy surface, Lake Erie, Ohio, United States - Buoy 4 MA112 | ecosystem: Environmental > Aquatic > Freshwater > Lake | place: USA: Lake Erie, Ohio... | reverse complement strand
TCGTTATCTGCCATGGAGAAACGGCCTGTCTTGAGACCTGCCTTGATCTAGGTTCTCGTCGGTATGGGCTGTTTGTGGAAAGAGAGCTGTACCTTGATATCAATCCCCGCAAGCCTTTGCACAAACATGAATTCTCCTCCTCCATACTCAGTTTCCTCCGCTGGGGGCGAAAATGTTTCCCGGATGCTCTTCTTCGTCCAGGCTCGATCAAGGTACCGGTTGTTGTCGTAATCGTTGCCTCGATCAAGGTACCAGTGTCGGGATAGTTGTAGTCTGTGGGTACCTGGAGGGCCGAGTGTAAGCGAGGGATCGCACAGATTTCGATGCCCAATGTATCCCCGGGGTCAAAACCCTGGGCATTCCTGGAAGTCCACGTGTGTGGCCACTGTAATGTAATTCAGTCCGGGGTCCTGCGTTAGATATTCGTCAACAGGGCGTGGGTGTTCGGAACTGGTTGTGTGTGGTTCAGCTTTCTACCATGCTACAATAATTCAATGGTTCCTCTGGGTGAACGCAGTATTTCCGAATACAGGCTGATTGCTGCCCGCTCCAAGTCAAGAACCGAAATTCAAATTGAAGCGATTTCAGTTTTACTGTATCGGTTTGGGATAAGGATCAACGGAAACATTTTTAGGATCGGCAAGCGTGAAGGTTGGCAGAGTTTGGGTGGCGCGAGCATGGCCGGCCTGTGCGGCCGCTGGGCGCACTGCAGGCGCCTATGCTACGCGGCAGTGCTCTTGGGGCTCGCGACTTTAGTCGCGGGAGAGCGGACGGACTCGACAAAATCAACAGCATCTGGAAACGGTCTGCAGTATGCTACCGCAGGAGTCCTGGCCGAGTTCACTGTGACTGCAAAGGTGTGCACGGCACCGCCGGGGCCGTATGTTGCTGCTCAGCATCTGTTGCATGATGAGTAGGCATGCTGCCATCTTTGGACTGATAGGCTGTGAGTATGCAATGACGAACCCCTCCCTCATTGATGAACGCATACCGCAGGACGAGTCAGGCGTGAGGAGGACATCTGGTGGAGACGAGTTCATCGTAGAACTCGAGGGCACTCGCCCCATCACTGGCTCCGTGACTGACAATCTTGACGGTATGTGGTCGGTTGCACTTGACTCCGCACGTGGGCTTGTGCGAAAGCTGGCTCCTGAGTCCACTTTGTGTGGTCCGTGGCAGGATCATATGCCGTGCACTACACGCCGACCAAGAGTGGCAACTATGAGGCTGGGGTAAAGTTGGCAAAGAGCGGAGGCCTGACAGGCCAGTACTTTGAGAATGTGTGGTTTTTCTACACGCCAGTCAAGACGACTGTCACTCCAACCATCAAGCTCGATTGGGGTTTGGGTAGGGTGACTGATTCGGCCGCCGACTACGTGAGCGTCCGCTGGCAAGGAAAGGTGAAGCCACTCTTTGCGGAGACGCACACGTTTTCGTTGAACTCGGACGACGGCGCCAAGCTGTGGGTCGACAACGTTGTACTGATCGGTACCTCTTTCGCCTCCCTCCTCCCTTTTTGCGCCTCCTTGCTTGTCCTCTCCTTGACATAGCGTCGCCGGCGTCGGCAAGACGCAGGCAAACTCTGAAACACTGTTCTCACTACACAGATCGCTGGGACTCTACTTGTAACGAGACGTCGGGGACCATTGTGCTCAAGCCGCACGTCTTTTACAACATCAAGCTCGAGTACAAGGAGGTCACGGGCACGGCGTTCGTGGAACTGAGTTGGGCGACACAGTCAACGCCAAAGGAAATTATTCCAGCCTCGCAGCTCTACTACGAGACGCATGTGAAGCAGTCGCCCTTCTCCTTCCTAGTTAGTCCCAACATCGCCGTGGGCGCCCATTGCTGGGCAACAGGCGAGGGCTTGGCGTTGGCCACCGCCGGCACATCTGCCCAGCTGACCTTACAGGCCAACGACGTGTATGACAACGAGCGGGGCGAGGGAGGTGACATCTTTTCGGTACGCGTCTTCCCACCAAACTCAGCGTGCTATGACGTGCCGACCGCCGCCTGCCCGGCAAACTTGGGGAAGGCGGATGGCAGGCCGGTGCACGCTGTGGTGGTGGATGAGGGCGACTCGTCCTATGTCTCCGAGTACACGCAGTATGTGGCAGGCTATAACACGCTGTACGCGACTCTGCTGACAAGAGGAGGCGTAGCGGCCACCTACTACGACAACCACGAGTTCATCTCGCCCGTCAAATACAGCGAGGACACGATGGCGATGCAGAAGGTGCAAATGAAAACCAGCAGCTTGGCAAACAACGAATTTTCCATCACGACCATCGACAATTTTGCTGTGCGATGGATGGGCAGCATCGCACCCGTGATTGATAGCGTCTACACCTTCTCATGGGATCGCGGCAACATGAACATGACGGACCGCGTCAAGATCTGGGTGGACAACTCCATCATCATCAACCAGTGGACTTCCTTGGGACCCAACCAAGATCCCTCCGGGACGATCGACCTTCGCTCCAGCTACTACTACGACTTGAGAGTGGACTATAAGGTGCCGGCGAACGGCGCGGCCTACACCACCCACCCCGCGCTCCAGTGGGAGTACGCAGGGATGGCTAAAACCGACATTCTCTCTAGTCAGCTCTTCAGGGGCCAGGAGGTGTCAGGCACGCCCTCTACGGTGTTCGTGCATCCTGCGGGTACTTGCGCCGCAAAGTCCTTCACCACGCCCAATCAGCAGGCAAGTGGACACTCCCTGGAGCTGGCGACAGCGGGCTTGCAGGCAGAGTTCAAGGTGACGGCCAAGGATCTCTACAACAACCTCCGCTGTATCGGCGGTGAAAAATTCAAAGTCCGCCTCACTGGTGTAGACTCGCTCGCCGGCGTGGTGGAAGATCTCGCGGATTCGAGCCCCGGCGCGTATCGCGTGATTTACACGGCCACAAAGTCCGGCACCTACGACGTGAGCGTTGTCTTTGGAGCAAGTGGCGTACGCTTCTCCCCGTTTCGCCTCACCGTGCAACCCGCTCGCCGGCATCTCATCAACTCGCCCACGACTGGGCAGGCGCTCTCGCTGTCGACCGCAGGCATGCTTTCCACCGTTACCATCACCGTGCGCGACAGGCACGAAAATTGGCAGCCCGACCCTGCCGTCGCACTGGCGGGCATCCGCTTCACTGCCACGCAGGCGGAGGGCGACTTCAACACAACATGGACCAACCAAGAGATCCTTCAGACCAAGGACAAGCCCTTTTTTGCAGACCTTGTCTCGTACATCGGAGACCCGACCCTCGCGGGGTCTCAGATAGCAACGCCGACCTCGCTGGACAATCCGAGGCTCATTTTGCGCTACACCATCACCAGATCGGGCAAGTACAGCATGAACGTGGGTGGCAGCGGAGTCTCGCATGAGAGCGCTGTGATGGGCTCGCCCTTCGGCCTGACTATTTTCCCGGGCCCGCCCTGCTCCGTCACATCCACAGCGTCTAGTCAGGCACTCTCCCTCGCTACAGCGGGAATTCGCAGCACTTTCACAATTCAGGCGCGCGACATGTACGGTAACGAGCGGGGCGTGCACGTCGGAGACAACTTCGTGGCACGCGTTCGCCAGTATTACGGCTCGGGCACCACTGACAACGTACTCTTGGTGGATCGCAACAAGGAGTGCTCGGGGCGCGCGGGCGCAACGGATACGGTGTGCGAGAGTTGGATGACCTACAACAGCAACTGGCAAACCATCGGCGGCCGCGATAAGCAGGCCACCGTGGTCGACCAGGGCGACAGCACCTACGTCGTCAGCTATGACGTCACTCGCTCGGGCACCAACTACGTGTGGGCCTCGTTGGCGCGTGCTGGCGGCCTCCATGCCACCTACTACATCTCGAGCTCAGCGAGCGACTACCTGTCCGATCAAACCATCTACGCACAGACGCAACTGAATCGCATTGTGCAGACTGACAACACCGTGGACTTTTCCGTCACATCTGCCGCACCCACAGTCTATGGCACTTCCAGAGATGGAAAACTGCTTGGAACAACGTGGGCGGCGCGCTGGACCGGCCTCGTGCTGCCGAGTCAGACTGAGGTCTATACTTTCTACGCCGGTGGTGACGTCTCCAACTCTGCAAAGAAGGAGCGCGTTAAGGTATAGCACTTCGTTTTGGAAACTCGCCCTTGTCTTTTTTATTTTATAAAAATAAATTTTTATTTTTATAAGTCGGGTTGTTGAAAACTCGCCCTTCTCTCTTTTTTATTTTATAAAAATAGTCGGGTTGTTGACACTGGAATGGACACTGACTTTGTCCCTACTGCTACAGCTGTGGGTAGACAACTCGCTCATCATCCAGCAGTGGTCGTCGCTTGCGAGCACGGCCGCGCCATCGGGCAGCATCAAGCTCGAGAAGGGGAACTACTATGAGGTGCTGCTTGCCGCGAAAACTAACACGGCCGACACCTCAGCCACTGCCAAGATGCAGCTCAAGTGGTCTTCATTCTCGCACCAGGCCAGCATCATCTCAAGCTCACGGCTCTTTGTCTCACACCACATCTCTGGCTCTCCTTTCCCGCTCTATGTGGAGCAGAGCGACACCTGCGCGGCGACATCGCGCGTGTTCAAGGCTGGCCTCTCGGTCGCCACTGCGGGCATCACGGCCATCTTCACCATCCAGGGCCGCGACGCGTACGACAACAAGCGGCTCTTCACTTTCAACAACAAGGTCCGAGAGTTCGAGTGGGCGCTCATATCCAACGCGTCGCTGCCGCCCGCAGGCCTGTCTCTCCAGAACTCTGTCGTGGATGGCGGCGAGGTTGCCTATAAGGGTACTGTGGTCTACTTGAACGCCGGGGGTTATCAAGTCAATTACACGGCCACAAGATCCGAAAAGTACAACATCCGGGGCCGCATGCTCTCGTCGGGCGGCATCTTTGGCACCTATTTTGAGAACGAGGACTTGTCCGACCACGCCACTGCGCCCGACGGCTCGCTGTCATTTGTCGAGCCGTACGCGCGCTTCGACCCCAAGATTGACTTCGACTGGGGCCTAGGTCGCCCGATCGGCGATGTGACCAATGGCACCGCCAAGATCCTCGATGCCGGTATTCTCCTGTCTGGCGACACAGTTGCCCCGTATGACCAAGTTACGCTTGACCCCAACACCGCCTCTGACGTTGCCGAGGCCTATGTTGGCGACCGCCTTCTCATCAACGGCGAGGAACGCACTATCATCACCAGCTCGCCCGCAAGCAACGTTGGCACTGCTGCAGCAGGATCGACCACCACCATCCTGCAGCTGGCGTCGAGTGCTTCGACTGTCGACCACTTCTACGTGGGCTGGACAGCGAAGGTCTTCAACGCGTCCGACAACAGCTTCGAGACACGCCTCATCACTGTGTACAACGGCACCAGCCTTTCTGCCACCCTCGCCTCGCCCCTCTCATACGGAGGACCTGCCGGCAAGCCGTACTCGGTGATCGGGGCTCGAGTGGTCAAAGTGTCGGCGCCCTTCTTGCTCCCCGTGGTGGTTGGCGCCAAGTATGTCGTTGCCGACACGGCCGCCTCCAAGGACATTGGCCCCGATTACTTCTCCGCCAGGTGGGAGGGCATGATCAAGGTGGATTACTCTGAGGTCTTCACCTTCAGCGTGTACTGTGACGATGGTGCGCGCTTGTACGTAAATGACCTGCTCATTCTCGACCACTGGTACTCGCGCATCTCGGAAGTCGACGGCACGATTGCCCTTGTGTCGGGCTCGCACTACCCCATCAAGTTGGAGTACAAGCAAGTGACCGGCAACGCTTCAGTGCAGCTGCGCTGGAAAAGCCGCTCGCAGCCCAAGGTCATTGTGCCGAGCTCTGCCTACTACTCGTGGACTACCACCCACACCCTGAGCAACAGCAACGGGTCTGTTTACGTTGAGCCGGCCAAGGTGTGCTCGACCACTTCGACGGCGTTCGGCCCGGGGCTCTCTGTGGCCACGGCTGGTATCACAGCATACTTCACCATCCAGGCCCGTGACGAATACCTGAACAACCGCAAGACGGCTGATGCGGGCATCCGCCCAGGCCAGCCGGGCAAGGGCAAGCTGGCGCACTATGGCACCTGCACGTTCACGAATGCCACTGTACTCACCCTCGATACAAGGTCGCTTGATGACTACCCGCCAGGCGCCTCTACGGTTGAGAACGCTTACAAGGGCTTTCGGCTGTACCTCGATGGGAAGGACCACCACGATGAATACCGCACCATCGTCGACTACACCAAAAACCGCGTGGCGATTTTGGATGCGCCCTTCACCAACACGCCGGGCGGAGCGGTAGCGTACAAGGTGGTGGATCTCATTTCGCGGAACGAGCCTGACCTCGAAGCGTTCCGTCTGGGCTTCCCTGAGTTTCACACACGCGTAGAGCCTCTTGTCGACGGCGGCGAGATCGTTCTTCACCACATCCCCATGCGCCTGTCCGGCGCGCAGTATCCGGGAGGCCTCACGGCCACGTACTACGATGCTGTGTCAACCACTGGCACCGATGGCGACTGGTCGCTTTCCAGCGACGTGCTGAGCAGGCCACGCTGGAGCACCGAGTGCTCGAGTGGAAGGCCGTGCGACTACACGATTGATTTCAGCGAGAGCGCGCAGTTCAAGCGCAAGCAGTATGGTGATGAATGCGGCGTGGAATGGGCAGGCAAGGTCAATGCTGGCGTGACTGGTGCTCCCACCACCAAATACGAGGCGCGTTTGGATAGTTCCACCGCCTGCATTGAGGCCACCGCCTATCTTGATCACTATATTCTCTTCCGGGACGGCACATGCCGCGGCAGGTGGGCCAAAATCACGCAGCATCCAAAGAACTTGAACAGCGGAACTGAAATCTACGTCGCCGTGCTGGACTTGGGGGCGGCAACCTGGAGTGATGGCTCGGATGCCTGCAAGCATGGCACCGGAGACGCCTATGAGATCTACCAGGGTGCGCTCATCGGCGGACAGGGACCCATCTCGAAGCCGCTCTTCCCACGCTTTTGCGCGGGAGGCACTGAACTGACGCGCGGCTGGAAGGTGTACGAGCCCTCAGAGAACCCCACGGCTTCACTTGACGACAGCGTGTATGCTGTGCGATGGTCGGGCATGATCTCGGCTACGGAAGCTGGTGTTTACACCTTCTTTGCCGATCTGCCGACGGCAAACACTGCTGGCGCTGTTGATGACCGCGTCAAGCTCTGGATCGACGACAAGGCAGTCATCATGCAGTGGACGTCACTGTCGACCATTAATCGCGCTCGGACAGGCACCTTCTCCTTCGACAACCACCCTTCCATGCACAAGATCAGTGTGCACTACAAAAACGTGAACGCGGGGACCTCGGGGCTCCAGTTGCGCTGGCAGAGCAGAGCTGCTGGCCACAGGCAGGCCTTCTCCTCTGCCTTCTCTGGCACTGTCCCGGCCAGTCGTAGCTCGTGTAACAATGGCGTGTACAGTGCACAGTACTGCCGCCTGGGGAATACGCAAAACCCGGGCGAGGAGGGTGCTGCCAGCTCCCAAGTGGCTAACCTCTACAATATGCATTACATTAAGTTTACGTCGCCCAACGCGTGCAATGGACGCTGGACGAGAATCGGCACTGACAGTGGCAGTGGGGATGCTTACAATCACGTGGATTCATGTGTCCGCTTCTCCTCGGCGACCTGGATGGACGGTGGTGCCGGCTGCACGTGCTCGCAGAACGATCAGTTCAAGCTCGTCGAGTGGCTCAGTTTCCCCGGCACCGTGCGCAATGCCAGTAACTGTGTCAACGAAGGGCACTCCGTTTCAGCGCCTTTGACGTCCAGCGTGTCGTTGGCCGACTTTATCATTTCCCTCAACCCCGAGAAGGTCTCGGAGATGAAGATTGTTGTCGGCACCCATCTGCGCATCAACGACGAACTTTTGAGGGTCAGTCAAGTGACCAGCGGCACCCTCAACGTCACACGTGGACAGGCGGACACCACCAAAACCGTTCACATGTTGGGCGCAACTGTCTACGCCTTGAGCGAGGTCGCTCTCGAGGCCGTTGGCGTGCCCAATCCCGGCACAACATTTGCCTCGCACATCATCCTCTTCACCACAGGCGCCTGCAAGGGTCGTTGGGCCAACATCACCATCTACGATCCAGACCGGCAGTGCGTGTCTCTCGGTGGCACCAACCTCGGCGGCGGCCACAACTGGCTTGACGGTAAAGGTGCATGCACCGTTGGCGGCGGGGACAAGTACCTTATCAAGTTTGGCATCGACGCAAACTTCAACCGGAATGGCATCACCAACAGCTCCGGTGCTGCTGGTGCCCTGTCGGCCGAGAGCTGGCTGACAACTGTTGGTAGTCTGCAGGCGCACACCGCTGCCTGCCCGCTGGGGAAGAACTCTGTGCACTTGGGCCTTGCTGCCCCCACCAGGGATCAGGACTTTGACAATCACTACATTCGATTCACCTCAGGCACATGCGCTGGTGAGTGGGCGCGCATCGCCTCGTATGAGGGCTCATCGCAGTGCGCGACACTAGAGTGGGAGTCTCTCGGCACCGGCTCCGCCTCCGGGCAGAAGACCAGCGTGGTTCAAGGCCTGTCGCTTACTGGCAACGCCGGACTTACGAACACCAATATCACGGAGCTAGACACGATCATCTCGCTTTTTGCTAACGTCATCTCTGACCTGGATCTCAAGGCCGGCTCCTACATTCAAGTTGACTCGGAAATCATGCTCATCACCGGACTGGTCCCCTCCGACAAGATCATGGTGGAACGCGCGCAAGAGGGCACGGGCGCCGTGCGGCACATGCGCAACTCCACCATCTCCCTTGCGGGTCTTCGCTGCAGCTTTGGCGACTCTTACACCATCGGTGTCACGTCTGGAGGGCCCATCGTGCCGTCTACGCGCCTGTTTCCGCTTGCTAGTCGCTACGAGACCAGCTTCACCCCCACCATCAAGGGCGACTACCAGGTGCACTCATCCTTGGCACAGGGCTCGGGTCTCGATGCCACATTTTACGACGATCAAGAGCTGACTATCGCCAAGCTCACCCGCGTGGATGAGACTCTGGACTTTGATGTCGTGTCGGACGAGGTCGGCTTCCACGGCGACTATCCGCGCTCGCTTGAGAGCAAGCTGTCAGATCGTCTGAGCTTCTCAGTGCGCTGGGCTGGCCTGCTGCAGCTCGATGACCACTTGGACGATAGCGTGCCCAAGATCTTTACCTTCGAGTCCAGCATCGCTGAGACCGATGAGCGTGTCAAGCTCTGGATCGACAACAGCCTCATCATTGATCGCTGGGAGACGTACGATCACCTCAGTGCAACCTCGTTTTCGGCCACCATCGGCCTGCAACGCCCTAACTACTACGACCTGAAGATGGAGTACAAGCAGTACGCAGGCTCGCATGCTGAGGCCGTGCTCAAGTGGCATTGCGGCATCGCTGGCAGCGCCTGTGAGCACAAGAGTATCGTCCCATCCTCCAACCTCTTCCACATTCGCGAGGTGGCGGGTAGCCCCTTCCCGCCCTTTTCTGTTGAGCCAGCCCCGACGTGTGCGTCGAGAAGCACTCTTGAGGGCCCTGGTTTGAGTTCAGCTACTGCGGGCATGCCCGCGGGATTCACGATCCAGTCAGCGGACGAATACGACAATGATCGTGGCAGTGGAGGCGACACCTACGTTGTGCGTGCTGTGCCTTTCAACACATGGGATAAGATGGAGCCGGTTCAAGTACCAAGAACCACCAAGGACTGCCTGCGGTGCCCGCAGACGATCTTTGGCACCGTGAAAGATTTAGGTGACTCGACCTATGAGGCGGAGTACATGGGTACCAAGCGCGGCCACTACAAGGTTCTCACGTCGCTCGCGCTCAGCGGCGGACTATTTGCCACCTATTACGCCGGCGCTGGCGAATCCAGCCCCGGCAGTAGGAACCCAAAAGGAGGCATCTCTGCTTTCCACCGAAGCGGTCAGCTAGGAGACTCGGAGCGTGACTTTGTGTCGCCCTGCCACCTGCGCGACTGGAAGAATGGCGTTCCTCTCAGCACCTATGAATGCGCTTCGCCTGGCTACGACTGGACAGACACAAACCTAGACCATGAAGGCACCGCCGCCGCTGGCACCGCTACCTCGATCACGCTCGCAAATACCGCCAGCGCTGTCGACCAGGTGTACACTGGCATGCACATCGCCTTGTATGGGGACATGGGTGATACCGTGCGGGTCATCACCAACTACGTCGGTTCAACCAAGATGGCGACCGTCGCAAATCTGCCCAAGAACGTTACGACGACGACCCAGTACACGATCGTCAGCTCCAAGGTGCACCGGAACAGCGGATGGATCAAGGGCGGCTTGGCTGTGGGAGGCAATAGAACAAGCATCAGGCTTCCCGCCAGCGGCGCCTGGAGCCACTTTGACACGGAGCCTTACTCTGCTACCGTTGCGACCCCGAATGACGGTAAAGGGCAAGTGCGCGCGTTTACGAGCGTGGCTACACATGGCGGTGTCGATTGTACCATTGGCCAGGGGCGCGTTCGGCTCGATGCCGAGGCCTCAGGCCTCGACGGCGCCTACACCGATCGGTACATCAAGTTCACATCTGGAAATTGTACGGGCCGGTGGACCAAGATTCAGGATTTTGTGGGGCCAGGCAACATTGCAAAGATTGTCAACGTCTCTTCCACCGCCACGATCATCATTCTTCCCCCGGTGTTCAACCATTCGGACAATTACTACAAGGCGGCAATCGTCTGCGTGATTGGCGGCACCAACATCGGCGAATGCCGCACCATCTCTTCTTCTTCGGCGGGCAGCGTGACTGTGGACATCGCCTTCTCAGCGAACCTCGACACCACGTCCGTCATCAAAATCATGGGCGAAAGCAAGTGCGCGGTGCTCACGACACCATGGAGCGACAGCTACGGCGGTACGTGCACAGTCCTGGCCACTGACAACTACAAGTTGACGGGAGGCTGGCAGGTCGTCATCACTGAGGGCACATGCAAGGGACAGTACCGGCGCGTGGCCAACTACGAGCCCGAGGCCGCCCTCGACACGCACACACGTCGGTATGGATATGGAGGCGTGATCCGAGTCGATCCACCCTGGGACACTGCCTCACAAGCCAACGGCAACGGGCCTTATGGGGAGAGGCCTATCGATGGCGAGACAGAGACCATCAGTTACAATTACCAGGGCTGCCCCAATGGCCCCGACGCCACGTCGCAGTACTCGCTCATCCCCGCTCAAAAGGCGCCCGGCAGCATCGCCTCGGTTGACAACACCTTTGCCGTGCGCTGGGCTGGCTTTGTGAAGCCGACCACCGCCACCGAGTACACTTTCCTGGTCCAAATGCCCAATGCCGCGGCCGGACAGGAGCGCGTCAAGCTGTGGCTGGACAACAAGCTCGTGATTGACCAGTGGACCTCGTTGTCAGGGTGCCTGCCTTCGGCAACAATGGCCTTTACCGGCTCACCAACCATGCTTTACGATCTCCAAATGGAGTACAAGCGGCTACAAAACTCGCCAAAGCCGCCGCGCATCAAGCTCACTTGGCAAAACTCGCTAGGGGGCGCCGAGGTGGCACCCACCACGGGTGGCGCTGGCAATGCTCCTGCCATTGCCTCCTCCAGGCTTTTCACCAACATTGCTGTGCCCAACAACGACTTGGTCTTGTATATCGAGTCCGCGGGCACGGAGTCTCGGGCCAGCTCTGTGAGCGGCAAGGGCCTCACCGCGGCAACCGCCGGCATCCAAGCTTCGTTCACCATCACCTCGCGCGACGAGTACGCCAATCTTCGCGATCTAGATGAGGACAGTTACATTGTCTCGGTTAATGGCCCTAACACGCACATTAGCGTGAGCCCGGATCCCTTGATTGACACGCCTGGAACCTACGCCGGAACGCATTTGCCCACGGAGAGCGGTGACTACAGAATTTCCGTCGAGCGCGCGCAGCCGGGTGGCCTAGTCTCGGAATGGTTCAACAACATGTGGCTCATGGGGGAAGCGGCTGATTCTTCTGTGTCCGAGGTGGTTGACTTCAACTGGGGCAAGGAGTTTGTCACCTTTCGCCCCACGAACGAGACGCGCACCGGCAATGACTATGTCTCGGTGCGGTGGAAGGGATACTTCAAGGCAGAGCTCTCGGAGATCTACACGTTCCATGCCGTCTACCAGGACGGCCTCGTCATGTATATTGATGGGTCTAAGGTCATCGACAACTGGGCGGGCGTCAACGCCAGCGATGCGGACACGAGCTCCCCAGACTACATGGAGCCCACGGCCGAGGCCCGCGCCACGCTGTCGGCGACGGCAGGGCACATGTATCCCATCACACTGGAGTACAGGGAGGTGCAATCAAACGCCTCGTGCAAGCTCTTCTATTCGTCTGCGTCGGTCACGCACACAATCGTGCCGTCCTCGCGTCTCTATCACTCTGCAACCCACGTCTTTGGTTCGCCCTTCAAGCTCTACGTCAATCCGGCGGTCACGTGCGGCCCAAAGTCGGGGGTGGTAGGCGCGGGTCTCTCGCACGCTACTGCGGGTTTGCAGGCGGCTTTCACGATCCAGGCCCGAGACTTGTACGAAAACACCAAGACCAAGTGGGAGGACACTTTCGTGGTGCGCTCCGCTGCGTCTGGCTCAATTGCAGCGGACGCGCTCGGCAACTATGGCACCATGGCATGGTCTGCGCTGAGCAAGCACGGCACCATTAGTGCCGATGTCACCAAGGGTCGTTATATCGTGCGCTACACGCCCACTGCTGCCGCAGATGTCACCATCTTCTCCTCGCTTGTCGTGCCTGGTGGCGTGTTCGCCACATACTACTATGACGCCCTTTCAGCCACCTACTACAACGAGCCACTTGCTGCGGCTACCGTGCAGACAGTCAGCGCCGCCCACACGCCCACCGTCCCAACTGTTGCCTCGTACACGGTGCGCTGGTCGGGGCTCTTCCGGCCCCGTGTCGCTACGACGCACACCTTCCAGCCCATCACCACAGGGCGTGCGGACAAGTCCGACCGTGTCCGGCTGTGGGTCGACTCGAAGCTGATTATCGATCAGTGGACCTCTCTCGCCGATTCCATACCCACGGCCACCGTCTCGTTCCCTCTTGCAAACGAGTATTACGAGCTGCAAATGTTCTACCGCGCGTATGCAATCTCGTCGTGGGGAGCCTTGCAAATCAATAGCGGCTCGGGCATGGACACCATCGGATCGGATCAGCTCTTTATGTCCACGCATGTAGTGGGCAGCCCGTTCACTATCAGCACTAAGCCGGCAGCCACGGACTTCGCTACGTCCATCATCTACGGAGAGGGCCTCACAATCGCCACGGCTGGTGTGCCTTCAAGCTTCACTGTGCAAGTTAAGGACGCGTTCAACAATCTGCGCAAACAGGGCGGGGATGAGATCCAGTCGCAGCTTGCAAGTGTTGGCACGGGTGCTGTTGTCAACCCCAAGATCGTCGACAATGGCGACGGCACGTACGCCGGCTCCTTCATGCCCAGCACGCAGGGCATGTACGACCTGTCTGTCTTCTTGGGCTCCACCATCAAGACTGGCACATTGCTCGTGGAGCCAGGACACGTGTGCTCAGTGACGAGCTATACCAACGGGCTCTCCTTGACTGTCGCCACCGCGGGGTACACCGCCACCTTCACCATCCAGTCGAAGGACGCCTTCAAGAACCTGCGAACGCTGGGCAACGACAACTTTGTGGTACGGCTCTCCGGGCCCGGCAGCGGCGCCGCGTCGGAAGAGCACAATGTGCGCTCCAATTACATCGGCATGTCGCCCAACTCCAACTTGGGACGGTTCACCGTGTCTTTCCGCGCGACCAAGTCTGGAGATTTCAAGATTTCAGTGCAGGCTGCTACGGGGAATGGCCTTGCTGTCAAGTACTTCCGTGACCCTGAGCTCCAAAAAATTGCGGATGAGGGGGCGACATCACAGCTCGACTTTGACGTCGGGGACCACACGAGCAATGCCAATGTTGCCGTTGTCGACGGCTTCAGCATGCTGTGGAGCGGATATGTAAAGCCCACCAGCTCCGAGGAGTACACATTCCATACCAAGGTCGCCGAGGCCGATGAGCGAGTGAAACTCTGGATCGACGACCAGTGGGTGGTCGACCAGTGGACGTCCCTCAGCTCCACTGCCCCCACGGGCACTCTCTGGCTTGCTGGCGGTATCCTGTATGATCTCAAGATGCAGTACAAAGAGGTCAACGGCCACAGTGCCACCTCACTGCACTGGGAGTCCTCGTCCACTTTGCTGACGCTCGTCCCGTCCTCATGCCTCTTTAGGTCCGTCTTTGACGTGCAAGGAAGCCCTTTCACCGCAACTGTCTTTCCCGCCCGCACCTCGGGAACAATATCGGTTGCTCGGGGCCAAAGTCTCTCGCTTGCGACCGCGGGCACTGCTGCCTCCTTCACCGTGCAGGCCAAGGACCACATGGGGAACTTGAAGACAACGACTGACGACATTTTTGTGGTCCGCGCCAAATTCAATGGAAAGCATAGCTATCCAACAACCACGCCCTTCACCAACGGTGGCGTGGCAGAGCAGAGCCGCAACCGCGTCGGCACCGTCGTTAACACCGGCCCTGGACAGTATGTGGCCTCGTACATTGCCACATGGAAGCGCAATCACTTGTCAGATGACGGTTGGGATGTAGACAAGGCGACCTCAAAAAAGGCCGGTCAGTATGGAGACTTCGGGCAGTCGGGCATTAAGAAGAAGTTCCACGATGTTGTCGTGTCGCAGGCGGTGCAAGGAGGGCTCATGGCGACCTACTACTCGTCTGTCCCCTCGAGCCACAACTCCGGCGACTGGAGCGCAGGGCTGACGCAGGAGCCTTGGGACTCCCCGTATCGCACCAAGCTCACTCCCGTCATCAGCCAGGCTGCTACATCGACCACCGAAATGCCCAGTACAATGTGCGTCGACGATGTGCACACCTTTGGCATCCGCTACTCCGGCTTCCTCAGCCCGCCACTGGCGCAGCGCTACACCTTCCAGGCCAAGATTTCCGACACTGCCATCGACACCGCCGAGCGCGTGCGTCTGTGGATCGACAACGTGCTTGTGATTGATCAGTGGGCCTCGCTCTCGGCGACGCAGTGCGGCGCTGGCTGCTTCCAGGGGACGCTTGACTTCTCGACCGCCTCGAGCCACCACGATCTTGTGCTCGAATACAAGGAGACGGCAACGGCGTCCAACACCAACGCCAAAGTCCAGCTCGAATACAAGACCGGTGCCACCGGCGCTGGAGGCAAGCTGGATGAGTGCGTGCATGCGATGGGCGCAGCTGCCTGCTCAGCCTGCGAAGGCAAGACGAACGCATGCACATACGACGGCTCTGCGGTGCTGATCCCCAGCGCTCGTCTCTATCAACGTCACGACCTCGGTTTCAAAATCTTCCAGGCGGGGGGTCTCACTGCTACCTACTATGACAATCATGTCACAGGGCCGAATCCCGCTCTGGACGGCGGCGTGTCGCGCGTGACTGTTGCGGGCACGACTAGTGTCACGGCGTACAACACCACATGCCAGGTCGGCTGTCTTCGTTCGGGTTGCCCCGGCTCTGGCTTCACATGCACGTGCAACGTGACGGCCGGCAGTGTCACCAGCGTCACGGTGAATGCGGGAGGCTCGGGCTACTCGGCAGTCAACCCGCCGGTGGTCAACTGCATGGGCGGCAGTGGACAGCTCTTCTTCGTCCACCTCGACTATGCCGAGGGGCACGTTGGTGGCGATCTTGCTCCCAAGAAGGCAGTTGTTGAGCCTGTGGTCGACTGGTCCGGAGCCTCGGCTACTGATCGCCCGTACCCCGATTCCGTCACCGACGGCCAATTTGCGGTCCGCTGGATGGGCTTTGTCAAGCCCAGCCGTACGGATGAATACACCTTTCATGTTCCCCTTGCCATTGCAGGCGCCACGTCCGAGCGCGTGCGCCTGTGGGTTGATGATTTGCTGATCATTGACCAGTGGGCGTCGATGGGAAGCTCCACTTCTGCTCCGAGTGGTACCATCCGCTTCCCGACCGGCAACGAGTACTACAACATCCAGCTTGACTACAAGGTGGTGCGCGTGGATCAAGCGTCGCGCGGCCTGGCCTTGTGGTGGGAGAACTATGCAGATCGCCTCCCGGCGCTTTACGGTCGCTCCAACGCCAACGCATCCGACGCCGTGTCCAAGGGTCTCATCCGCTCTGACCGCCTCTTCCAGTCTCTCGTCACCTCAGAAGTCAAGCGCGATGACCGCGACATCTGGGAGACCGATTACTATGATCCTGCTCAGGGCTGGGTGCATGAGGACCGTGGGGTGCCACGCACAGCACAGTGGGCCAAGACCAATGGCTGTCCATCCTCGTGGGGAACGGCGACGCGCGGAAACAATTTGCGCTATTTGGAATGCCGGGGGCAGGGCACGTGGGAGCACGAAGTGCTTCGCGTCGACGTGCGTGCCGCAGCGCTGTGCGCGGCCACTAGCAACGTGCTCGGCGTCGCCCTCACGATCTCGACGGCGGGTATCACGCGCACATTCACCCTGACGGCACGTGACGCGTACGACAACCAGCGGGACTCCACCGACGACTCCTTCATCGCGCGCGCCACACTCAACGATGGCTCAGACCCCAATCAATTCCACGGCTCTCTGGATCACCAGGATTGGGCTTTCCTAAAATTCGCTAACGGTGAACCTTCCTACAAGACTGCCAGCAACAAAGAGGGCGACTTCAATCCGATCTGGGACCAGAACGGCAAGTACGAGATCACATACGCAGTGAGCAGGTCCGGCACCTTCCAGCACACGATCAAGGAGCTCGACTCCACAGGCACGGGCCTGTGGGGCTCCTACTTCCACGGCAAGACGCTCGACCAGCAGACCGCCCAGGGCTCGGGTGTGCTCTTTGCCGCCCAGCAAGACAGCAACATTGCCTTTGACTGGGGCACCGCCTCCTCGCCAGTCAAATCCGTAGTCGTGGATGCTAACGGCTGGAGTGCGCGCTGGACTGGCTATGTGCGTCCGAAGTTTAGCGACCTCTACACGTTCTCGGTTCTCTCTGACGGCGGCGCAAAAGTGTACATCGATGGCGTTAGAGTCCTCGACAATTGGGCTTCGACTACGGAAATGGAGACGACTGGCACCATCGCGCTCACAGGCAGCGTGTGGTATGACATGCAAATCGAATACATGCCTGCGCCGGCGGTACCAGTACATGAAGCCAAGCTCCAGCTGTCTTGGGATAGCCCGCAACAAGAGAAGCAGCTGGTGCCCACAGACAGACTGCGTTCTAGCGCCACCCTGGTAGGCCCGGAGTCTGCTGTCGGGGGAGCTAACGGCGGCTTCAACATCCTGGATATCCACCCTACTGTCGTTTGTGCCACAACGTCCGACATCCGTGGTTCCGGCCTTTCGATCGCCACTGCGGGCATTCCGGCCTCATTTACGGTGTGGACCAAGGACATGTACGGCAATCTTCGCGACGACACGCACGATCTTCTCTTTGCGCGCATGTTCCCCGACGATGCTCTGAGTGAGACGGGCGTCACCTACGGAGGCACCGGCCTGCAGGCTACCTACTATGATCTGGTTGGCCAGAGCAACCCCAGACGCGCTGCTGCCTCCGGCAGCACCATCGATTTCAGCAACCGCGTCAATCTTGACCAGCTTCAGTTCAATGATGGCAGTGCGGCTGTGTCATTGGCTAGGGCCCAAGCCTTTAGTGCTCGTTGGGCAGGCTTGGTGCGGCCGAGCAATGCTGGAGTGTACACCTTCCATATCGAGACCGCGGGGGTGGTTCTTGAGCGTGTGAGGCTGTGGGTTGATGATCGTCTCATCTTGGATTCTTGGACCTCTTTGCAATCTTCTACAGCTCTCCAGGGTACCTATAATGTTGTTGATGCCGGCGATCTCTACCGGATCCAGATGACGTATCGCAACCCAGCCACGTCCACGGCCAAGGCTATTCTCAAATGGGAAGCTGCCAATATAACCGCGGAGAAAGTAACGCAAAAGTTCTTGTACCCCTGCAAGTACGCCTCTGGCCTCAACAACGTAGGAGCATCGTGTGACAGTGACAGCAAGATCCAGACGCAGACCACGGACAACTCGGCCAACAAGCTTGAGATGGGCGACAGCTCGACCTCTGTGGGCTTTGGACTCCGTCGTCTCACGCCAACTACCACGGGTCCGGCTCCAGCCCGCAACGGGCCATTTGTGACCAAGCTTTGGAACGGCAACTCGGCGTTTGCGCCCTTCCAAGGCAACCGCCGCCCCTTTACCTACGTCCAGACACGCGCTGGCTCGCACACCATCGCGGTACATGAGGTCGCGTATAATTTGTATGACGGGTCACAGTCGTTTGCAGGCTCCGTCGGGACGGGCCTCATGGCGACGTATTACGAGACGCCCATGTTTGGCACGCCCCGCAACGCCTACGACTGCCAGCAAGGCCGCACCTTGTGCAACACGCGCAACGTCGATTTTTCGACGACTGGTCTCAACGCGCCCTTCTCGCTCATTGCTGACGGCGCCTTCAGCGTGCGTTGGAGTGGAATGATTCGTGCCCCCGATGCCACGCCCCTCGTGACCTACAGCACTCCTCTGGGATCCACTACCATCAAAGATGAGCGAGTCAAGCTCTGGATCGACAACAGTCTGCTCATCGACCAGTGGACTTCGCTCCAGAGCACCAACCCCTCAGCTGCGCTCCTTGATCTCACGGCAAACCAGCTGTACGACATTAAGCTCGAATACAAGAACGTCGTGTCCGGCGCGGCGGAAGGTTCACAGCTGAAGCTGATGCAGGCCTGGAGCCTCCAAAGCGCCATGGTGGTGCCTTCTACCCGCCTTTATTCGTCGCATGCCATCTCCGGCACAGCCAAGCGCGTGCGCGTTAACCCCGCCGTGGCCTTCTCGCCAGCATGTGAAGTGCACGGCCTGGGCCTCACTCTGTCTACAGCGGGCATCCAGGCCACATTCATGATCCAGAGCAAGGATGCCTACAACAACAGGCGCGGCGTCGGAGGAGACCTCTTCATTGTGCGTGCTTTCTCCGACGGCTGCCAGACTGTCAACCCCGGCCGCGACAACCTGTGCGATGGCTTCAGCGGCATCACCAAGCCTGACGGAGGACTGCTCTCGGACATCGAGAAAAACGGCGCCTGCAGTGACACTGCTCTTTGCGCGCCCTACCCACCGCAGGTGGCTTCCAACGGCCCCAATCTCTTGGGAGATTGGATACCCGGCGGCTCGTACTTGGGCGAGATTAAAGGCTTGTCACTTTCGCAGCCTGAGTCCGATTATGGGACTGGCAGCAACCTAGGCAACGGCACAATTGTGCTTGATACGGGAGAGCTCACGGAGGACCACGCCTATGTTGGTGCCACCCTGACCTTCGCCGGAGCCTCTTGCAACATCCTCGGAACTAGCAGGGAGATTGTGGCCTTCAATGGTGCCACAAAGATGGCCACGCTGAGCAGCGCCCTGGCCACCGCGCCCGGAGCCAACTGCAAGTACTCGATCAGCAACTCAACAACCGTCGTGTACCTCGCTGGCAGCACCTCGATATCCGTAGCCACTGCCGCGGGCAGCTACGATTCTCACCGTATCCGCTTTCTGACAGGCCCTTGCATCGACCGCTGGACCACAGTGACTTCCTACTCCGGCAGCACGGAAGACCCCACGAGGGCGATGCTCCTCGGCGCTCAGACCACCTCTTTCAAATCCGGCAGGGTACTGTCGCAGTCGTCCGCCAGCACTTTGACGCTTGGGGGCCCGACGTTGAACACGAGCGCCGACTACCGCGGAATGTGGATCACGGTGCGCGACTCTCTTGGCGCCTCCATGGGCCAGAGCAAGATCGCCAACAACTCTGCTACCGTCGTCGGATACAGTGCAACCGTGGTGCCACCTCTTTCCGCGGCCTCTGGCGCTTACTCCTATGTGATTCACGGCTGGGATGATGGCGGACGCCCGTGCGAAAACTACGGCTGGGGCTTAATCGAGCTCATCCCTCCCAACTGCGACCGCATTATTGATGAGGTTTCCTTTCTACTGTCCTTTCTCTGTGTCCATTCTAGTCCCTTTTCGTCCCCCCTCTCTCGCGTGGTCTGGGCGTGAAATGTTTCTAACATGTGTGCTATGTTGTTGATTTCATGGATCTTGTGTGTCATATTGTCAATGTGCGAGGGAGCTGACGGACTATACACATTTTCTCGTCGTTGGTAGGGGGTGCTCTCGGTCGTGACGTCTACGTCGCAATTCACGCTTGGGGCTTCCGCGTCCCTCACGGCCGATGCCTACAAGGGATACTACTTGTCTGTTGACGGGTCCGGCGAGCAGCGGAAGATCAAAACCTACTCGTCTTCTAAGGTGTACACGATACCCTGAACAATATACCTACAAAAAACATATGTCTCCGAGCTGGTCCACACTCAGCATCACACTCCCAACGCAACGTACGCTTGCTGCACATTTTATATTTTTGTTTCATGCTGCACACACGTGCAGAGACCCCTCAGCGCGTGCTCCCGGAAGATGGGCACACTGCACGCATGCACGCAGGAACACACACACACACACACACACACACAGGTGGCCACAGTGATGGACGCTTTTACGTCGTCTCCGACGGCAGGAGACAGCCGCTACACGGTACGTGGATGCACTGGCGATCCCGGTGCCATGCTTTGTGCCAACTGTCCGCGGATCGTGCGTGCCGACGTCATCGATAACGGCGACTCGACTTATTCCGCCTCCTTCACTGCCACGCGCAAAGGCCAATATTCGGTATGTGCGTGTGTGAGTGTGCGCGTTTGTGTGTGAAACGTCGATACTTCAGTCGACATCAACAAAGAACGCAACTCACAACATGGGCGCGCACAGGTCGTCACCTCGCTCGTCAACGCCGGCGGGGTAACAGCGACCTACTACAATGACCTGTCGAAAGCAAGCTTCTCTACCAAGTCCAACGACTTTGGCGCTGGCTCTCCCGTGTCTTCGTCGGTGATCGCCCCGAATATCGACTGGTCGGCGCCGAGTAATGGCGCCAAACCCAGAGCGTCGCTCGTCGACGCTGACTTCGGGGTACGCTGGGTTGGTTTCGTCCGGCCCTCGCGTGCGCAGCAGTACACCTTCCACATGGTCATCCCTAACGCGGGCGTGGCTGCGCCCCACATCGAGCGAGTCAAGTTGTGGGTGGACAACAGCATTATCATCCAGCAGTGGTCCTCGCTCAGCTCCACAGCTCCGAGCGGCACCATCGCCTTCGGGCGAGGCGACGGCTACTATGACATTTCCGCCCTCTACAAGTGCGCCTCGCAAATAAGTGCGAACAAGTGCGGCTACACTCTGCAGTGGGAGAGCACAGTTTCGGGCGTCGCCAACCTCGACATCTCCAAGTCGCGCATCCGCTCTGATCGCCTCTTCCAGCGACTGGATGTCCCCAACATGCCCTCTGGTCTCCACGTCCAGCCGGCAGTGACGTGCGCTGCTGAGAGCACGACGTATAGGGCAGGCCTCACGCTGGCAACGGCTGGCGTGGGCTCGTCCTTCACTATCCAGAGCAAGGACGCGTACGAAAACACGCGCGAGGACACGAGCGCTTCCTTCACTCTTAGTGTTCACGGCTCAGGCGGCACGCCCGTGTACGCAGGCGCGGTGGTGCCGAATGCCCCGTCAATAAAGGCCACTTACACCGCCTCGTTCGAGCTCACCAACGCCAAGGGGTACGAGGTGTTTGTGAAGCATGGCAACGAAAATGTCAAGGGCTCTCCCTTCTCCCTTGTTGTGAAGCCCGCCGGAGCGTGCGGGACGACATCCACCGTGCAAGGCACCGGCTTGACAGCGTCAGCTCTCTCGCCGGCCAAGTCCGCCTTCACGATTCAGGCGCGCGACATGTACGGCAACACACGCACGCAGGGCGCGCCGATCGGCAGCCAGTACGTGGTGCGTGTCGTGCGCACCTCCGGTGCCAACCAGCAGGGGACCAACGGCCCCCCAGCCATGTACGGGTCCACGGCGCACGATGTCACCGGAACGTTGCAAGGGATGTTTAACCAGGCGACAAACGACGGCAGGTTTTCCGGATACTACCAAGTCCCTACCACGCCAGACCCCGCCGTCCTCAGCCACTACCTCTACGCCTCCTACGCTAACGTCGGGGGTGTGCACGCCACGTACTATACCACTGCCAACAGTGGCGCGAGCTATTCAGCGCCCATCAACCGCGACGTTTCTGCCGTCAACGTCAGGAAGCACCTCACGCAACTCGGAACTAACGGTGCCATCACAACGGCGGCAGCAGCTGCTACTAACCTGTGGGGAAGTTCGGCAATTGCAATGGATGTCGACTATGTGATTCGCTGGAATGGCTTCTACAAGAGCACGAACCAAACTACCAGATACTTCAAGTGGGATGCCGGCACCATCAACTCCGACCGCGTCAGGATGTGGATTGACAACGTTCTCATTATCGACCAATGGACTTCGCTCGCCACAACGATGACTTCCAAAAGTGCTGGTCGCACTCTCGACATCGTCGATGCCCTGTACGACGTGCAGGTGGAATACTATCGCAGGGCTGGCTCCGTCTCCACCAGCGCCGAGCTCAAGGACAGCAACGACAACATAGTCTTCTCGTCCATCACGAGTGATCGTCTTTACTACCAAGAGAAGATCTCTGGCTCGCCGTACGCCGTGTCCGTCTCTTGTTAGAGGGAAGGGGGAGGGATTATTGGTACCAAACAGAGGAGGAGTTCAAACAGAGGAGGGGTTATTGACACCAAACCGTGAGGAGATGTGGGGGAACAGGAGAGGGGGCAGAGAGAGAGAGAGAGAGAGAGAGAGAGAGAGAAGAGAGAGAGAGAGAGAGAGAGAGAGAGAGAGAGAGAACCTGGACGCTAAAACACACCCCAAACCTGCAATAAATCACAATGACATCAAAT
>Ga0315899_10001995_pt1 | contig 22927 bp, 25 predicted proteins | sample LakEriMetagenome_2_FD_203518 | JGI IMG/M metagenome (GOLD analysis project Ga0315899, IMG submission 203518) | Freshwater fungal communities from buoy surface, Lake Erie, Ohio, United States - Buoy 4 MA112 | ecosystem: Environmental > Aquatic > Freshwater > Lake | place: USA: Lake Erie, Ohio... | reverse complement strand
CGTCTTTTCGCCAATATGGTCGCCGGCCACGTGATGCTGAAAGTTTTCGCGACCTTCGTCGTCCTGCTGGGCGGCCTTGGCGCGGTTGGCCCCTTCGTGGCGATATTGCCGCTTAGCGTGAATATCGCTCTGGTCGGGTTTGAATTCCTGGTGGCTTTCCTCCAGGCATATGTGTTCGCCATTCTGACGAGCATCTATCTCCACGACGCGGTGCATCTGCACTGAAGCGCTGGATCTTTTTCGCAAATCTGTTGAATTCAAAAGGAAGGAATGTGTCATGGAAGTTGCTGCTGCGAAGGCCCTCGGTGCCGGTATTGCCGTTATCGCCCTGTTCGGCGTTGGTCTTGGAATCGGCAATATCTTCTCCTCGCTGATCTCCAGCGTGGCGCGTAACCCGGGTGCTCGCGATGTGGTGTTCCCGATCGGCATTCTGGGCTTCGCGCTGACGGAAGCGGTGGCGTTGTTCGCGCTGCTGATCGCGTTCCTGATTCTCTTCGCTTGATGGCTGCTGCCCCGCACCTTTGGGGCGGGGCAGGTTGGTCCGGGGTGGGGCTTGTTGAAGCTTCGCCCCTACCTGACTGCTATCTTGGCCGCGAAGAGGGTTAGCCTATGCGCCGTATAATGCTTGCGACGATGCTGAGCGCCTTGATGCCAGCATTAGCTTGGGCAGCGAGTTCCGCTGGTGGCCCACCGGTGGAAGGTATGCCGCAGCTTGCCTTTGGCCACCCGGTGCAAGGCCCGCTGCTGATCGGCCAGATTGTCTGGCAGGTCATCATTTTCTTCGCCTTGTTCCTGGTACTTGCCTATGTTGCGCTGCCTCGTCTTGGGGCGGTGATTGAAAATCGGCGTCAGCGCATTGAAGCTGATTTGGAAGCCGCGCGGGCTGCAATGCAGTCTGCCGATGCCGCCATCACCGCGCAGCGTGAAGCGACCCAAGCCGCCCGTTCCGAAGCGCAGGCTTCAGTGAATGCAGCCATGCAAGCCGCGCAGCAGGAAATAGATGCCAAGTCGGAAGCGCTGAATGCCGCGCTGGTCAAGCAGATCGCTGATGCAGAGGCGGGCATTGATCAAGGCCGCAAGACTGCGCTTGGCGCGGTTCAGCAAGTGGCATCGGATACGGTGGGCGCGCTGCTGACGAAGCTTGGTGCAACTGCCGATGCCGGCAAGGTGCAAGCGGCGGTTCGCAGCCAAGCCGCGGCCAGGGGGATTGCCTAATGGAAAGCCACTCATCTTTCTTGGCCGATCCCACCTTCTGGGTTGCAGTTTCTTTTGTGCTTTTCTTCGTCCTGCTTGGCAGCAAGCTTTGGAAGGCGGGAACTGGCGCGCTCGATTCCCGTGCGGATGGCATCCGCAAGCGGATTGATGAGGCGAATAAGCTCCGCGTTGAAGCCGAAGCGAAGCTGAAAGAAGCCGAAGCCACCCGGGCAGAGGCCGTGAAGGAAGCGGCCGAATTGCTTGCACGCGCCAAGGCTCAAGCGGCGAGCATCGCATCCGCTGCGGCGGCGGAGGCGGAGGCTTCTGCCGAACGGCGCAAGCAGCTTGCCATGCAGCGTATCGCCGCCGCGGAAGCGAGCGCGATTGCCGAAGTGCGCAACACCGCGGCCGATATCGCCGCCGCTGCCGCACGGGCGGTATTGGCGGAAACGATCGATGCCGCCGCGGATGGCGCCTTGATTGATCGCAGCGTGGCTGATCTGCCCCGGGCTCTCCGCGTCGCCTGAAAGCCGGAGTGATTTGCCTAGGCCCCCTTCCCATGGAAGCGGGGCCTTTTTCATGCCTGCGTGAATCCTCTTTTTCTGCCGCTGCAAAAATAGTAATCTCCCGAACATTCTACTGATGGGAGAAGCTTCATGTTGCGCCGCCTTACCCTTGCCGCCGCTTTGCTGGCGGGTTCCGCCTTGTCTGCCCAGGCCAATAACTTCCGCTGGGCCAATGATGGCGATGTGAATTCCATGGACCCCTATACCCGGCAGGAAACCTTCCTGCTCGCCTTCGGGTCCAATTTCTATGAGCCGCTGGTCCGCCGTGATCATGAAGGCAAGGTGGAAGCCGCACTTGCCGAACGTTGGGAACAGCCGCAGCCGAATGTTTGGCGCTTTCACCTGCGCCGTGGTGTGAAATTCTCGGATGGGACGCCCTTCACCGCCGATGATGTTGTCTTCAGCGTTGAACGTGCGCGCGCACCTGGTTCCAATGTGCAAGGTGTGCTCGCTTCCGTGAAGGAAGTGCGCAAGATTGATGATCACACGGTTGATTTCGAAACCACCGTGCCCAATCCGATCCTGCTGCAGGAAATCACCAATTGGGGCATGTTCAGCCGCGCCTGGGCGGAAAAGAACAACGCCACGCGCCCCGCGGATTTGACGACGCGCGTGGAAAACTTCGCCACGCGCAACGCCATGGGCACCGGCCCCTTCATCCTGGTTTCGCGTGAACCAGACCGCCGCACGGTTGTCGCCCCCAATCCCAATTGGTGGGACAAGCCCGTGCATAATCTGACGCGCGCGGAACTGAACATCATTTCCAATGACGCAACGCGCGTGGCCGCGCTGCTCTCGGGCGAGATGGATTTTGTCTATACCGTGCCGCCGCAGGATGTGGATCGGATTTCGCGTTCGCCGGGTGTGCGTATTGTTCAAGGGCCGGAATTGCGTACCATCTATCTGGGGTTGGATCAGATGCGCCCGCAGCTGCTGAAATCCGATGTGCAGGGCAAGAATCCCTTCCAGGATGTGCGCGTGCGCCGCGCCATGCAATTGGCGATAGACACCACGGCCATCCAGCGCAGCGTGATGCGGGGCCAATCCCGCCCGACCAACCTGATCTATGGCCCGGGCGTGAATGGCTTCCGTGAAGAAGATGACCAGCGCCCGCGCGTTGATCTGAACGAAGCGCGCCGGCTGCTGACGGAAGCGGCTTACCCCAATGGCTTTGGCGTGACGCTGGATTGCCCGAATGACCGCTATGTGAATGATGAGGCGATCTGCACCGCCGTTGTCGCCATGCTGGCGCGTATCAATATCCGCGTGACGCTGAACGCGCAGACTCGTGCGCGCTTCTTCGCCGAGGTGAATGCGCCTGGCTACAATACCAGCTTCTATCTGCTGGGTTGGACGCCTTCTACATCGGATGCGCATAATGCGCTGTTCAATCTGGCCGCCACCCGCGATGGCTCACGCGGCATGTTCAATAATGGCGGCTATTCCAGCCCGCGCCTGGATGATCTGATCAGCCGGATTGCGGTGGAAACCAACCAAGCCACGCGCCAGGGGCTGATCACGGAAGCGGGCAAGGTCATTCAGAATGATGTCGGCTATATTCCGCTGCACCAGCAGCAGATTGTCTGGGCCGTGCGCCAAGGCTGGAATGTGGTGCAGACAGCGGATAACTACATCCAGCTGCGCTTTGTGCGTCAGGGGCAGTAAGACCTGATGCGAGAAACGCCCGCCCGGTGATCGCCGGGCGGGTTTTTCTTTGCCCACCGCTTTGCCCTGAGACTGCACCCACGCCCCATTGATCGCCTTTGGAAAAGGGAGGATGCTCAGACCGCGCTAGGCTCTAGAAAAGCGCTGGAGGAACCGTGGCTGAAGCGGCAATAGATTGCGATCTGCATCCGGGTCTGCCCAGCATGGCAAGCCTGTTCCCCTATATGGATCAACATTGGCGCACCAGCCTGAAGGAACGCGGCGTCTCCCAACTTGAAAGCGCCTCCTGGCCGCCCGCCGCCCCTTCTACCGTGCGCGCCGATTGGCGCGGCCCGAAGGGGGAGGCTCCCTGCACGCTGGCCACGCTGCAAGCGCAAGTGTTGGATCGCTGGGGGGTTGGTACCGGCATCCTGAACCCGCTTTTCCCGGCGCAACTTCCCTTCAGCCGAGACCTCTCGGCTGCTTTTGCGCGCGCGTTGAATGATTGGATCCGCGCCGAATGGCTGGAAGGCGATAAGCGCCTGCGCGCTTCCATCCTGCTGCCCAATGCCGTTGAGGAATCTGTGGCAGAGATCGAACGCCTGGCGCCAGACCGCCGCTTTGTGCAGGCCATGACGCTTTGCATGGGGGAGATCCCGCTTGGTCGGCGCGAATGGTGGCCGGTGTATGAGGCGCTGTCACGTCACGACATGCCGCTTGCGATCCATGCCGGCAGCAATTGGCGCCATCCTGTTACCTCGGTCGGCTGGCCTTCCTATTATCTTGAGGAATACACGGCGAATTCGATGGGGTTTCAAGCATCGCTTGCTTCCCTGATCACCGAAGGCGTGTTTGTGAAATTCCCGAAGCTCAAGGTCGTGCTGCTGGAAAGCGGCGTGTCCTGGCTGCCGGCTTTCCTGTGGCGGTTGGTGAAATCCTGGAAGGGCGTGCGCTTCGAAGTGCCCTGGCTTGATCGCCCGCCATCGGAATATGTGCGCGACCATGTGCGGCTTTCGATCCGCCCGCTGGATGTGCCGGAAGAAGCCGCCACCATGGCGCGGCTGATGGATCATTTGGGATCGGATGAGCTGTTGTTGTGGTCTTCCGATTGGCCACATGCGCATTTTGAAGGGGACGCAACCGTGCCCCAAGGGCTCGACCCCGGCCTGCTCAAGAAAATCATGGTGGATAACCCGCGCGCGACTTATGCTCGGTTGCGGGAAGGAGAACTGGCATGAACATCATCCGCCCCATCGCCGCCCCTGGGCGGCCCGCCGCCGCAACGCTTGGTCTGGTGGATTGTGATATCCATCCGCGCTGCGCGGATTTGGGCGAATATCGCCCCTTCATGACCGATGCCGCGTGGCACCGGCTGACCACCTACGGCATTCATGCGCGCCACGGTTTCCATAAGGGCTATCCCTTCCCGAAGGCGGCGCCGCTCGCCAGCCGGCGCGATGCCTGGGGGCCGCAGGGCCAACCGCCCGCTTCCGATCTTGGCTTTGTGCAGAAGCAATTCCTGGATCATTACGGGCTGGATATTGGCGTGCTGAACCCCTTGCAGCCTTCCGGCCAGGGCGATGTGAATGATGATCTTTCGGTCGCCCTCGCCTTCGCCGTGAATGAATGGCAATTGGCGCATTGGGTGGATCATGATGCGCGGCTGCGCGCTTCCATCGTGGTGCCTTATGAGGATGCGGCGGCATCAGCCGCTGAAATCCGCAAGCGCGCCGGCGATGGCCGCTTCTGCCAGGTGCTGCTGATGAGCCGTACCTCGGAACCGCTCGGCCGCAAGCGCTATTGGCCGATTTATGAGGCCGCGGCGGAAGTGGGCCTGCCAATTGGTATCCATGCTTTTGGTTTTTCCGGCAATGCCATGACCAATGGCGGCTGGCCTTCCTTCTATGTCGAGGAAGTGCAGGAACACGCGACCAGCGCGCAAGCCCAGGTGGCGTCCTTCGTGGTGGAAGGCGTGTTTGAACGCTTCCCCACGCTGAAGATTTTGATGATTGAATGCGGCTTTGGGTGGATGCCGTCACTCGGCTGGCGGCTGGACAATAATTGGAAGCGCCTGCGCGATGAGGTGCCGCATCTGAATCGCGCGCCGTCCGAATATATGCGTGAACATGTCTATGTCTCGACCCAGCCAATCGAAGAACCGGCGAAGGGTGAGCATTTGCTGGATGCGATGGAATGGATCGGCTGGGATCGTATTCTCTACGCCAGCGATTATCCGCATTGGGATTTTGACGATCCGCGCATTGCGATTCCTTCTTTTATTCCAGTGGAAAAGCGCGCCGCGATTTTTGGCGGCAATGCGCGTGGCTTCTATCGGCTGTAATGGCGCGGCATGTAGTGGCGGCGGTGGATGAAATCCCGCCCGGCGGCCGGAAGCTGGTGGAAGCAGATGGCAAGAAGATTGTGGTGTTCAATCTGGGCGGAGAGTTCTTCGCGCTGTTGGATCGCTGCCCGCACCAAGGGAGCGCGCTTTCGGGTGGTATCTTGTGCGGCCTGACGCTGAGTGATGAACCGGGGAAGTATCAATTCTCCCGCGCCGGAGAGATGCTGCGCTGCCCCTGGCATAATTGGGAATTCGATATCCGCACGGGGAAAAGCTGGTTCGATCCGCGCCGGACAAAGGTGCGCGCCTTTCCGGCGCATGTGGAAGCTGGCGCTGCCTTGGTAGAAGGGCCGTATCAGGCGGAGACGTTCTCGGTAAAGGTTGAAGCGGATTATGTAGTGGTGGAGGTTTGAGCGCGTTGGGCGGTTAGCCCTTGCGCAGTTCAGCCCGAATAACTCGCGATCTCAATCAAGTTCCCGTCTGGGTCGCGACAATAAACCGACATGATCGGCCCCAACGCGCCGGCCTTCGCAACCGGTCCAACTTCCACCGTGACACCACAGGCGCGCAGATATTCCACCACCTGATCTGACTTCATGGTGACAACAAAACAAAGATCATCCGTCCCCGGCACGCCGCCAGCGGCACCTGTGAACCATTCTTCCTGCGTCGCGGTTATCGGACGCAGATTGATCTTCTGCCCACCAAAGCGAAGGGATGTACGGCGATGCGGGCCGAATTCTTCCCGCTCCATCCCCAGCACGCGCTGATACCAGGAGGCGGAAATTTCCACATCGCGGCAGGTAATGACCAGATGATCCAGGCGGTCCACGGCGAAACGCATAATGCTTAGCCTTTCTTCGGCAAACGGGCCGTCACTTCAATTTCAATGCGCATGATATCGGTTTGCAGCCCGGCATGAATCAGCGTGGAAGCCGGGCGCGACTTGCCGAAATGCTTGCGAAAGACGGGCCAGCAGGGCTCCCAATCTTCGCGCCGCGGCACAATGGTCAGTACGCGCACAACATCATCTAAGGTGCAGCCGGCTTCCGCCAAGGCGCGGCCGATATTGGTGAAGCATTGTTCCGCCTGCGCCACCACATCGGGCGCGATGGTCATGGTGGCGTAATCATAGCCCGTGGTGCCGGACACCCAGACGTAATCGCCATCCACCACCGCGCGGGAATAGCCGATTTCCGCTTCGAATTTGGACCCGGAGGAAATCAAGCGGCGTTCATTCATGGCGTTATGTCCTTATCACGCGGTGATTGGCCCGCCGCATTTTTCCGGGCGGAATTTGCGTTCGGTGGAAGCTGGAAATTTCGCAAGCTTATCTGCCGGGCGGATCGGACGGCGCAGCAATTCCCCACCGCAATTCGGGCAAAGCCCGCCTGGCAGCTTTGTGCGCGCGCAATCCACGCACCAGGTGCATTCAAAGGAACAGATCAGCGCATCACGGCTTTCCGGTGGCAGATCGCGCCCGCAGCATTCGCAATTGGGTCTCAGTTTCAGCATCAGTTCTCTCCTGTCACGGCGGTGCGACGATGCGCGCGACAATGCGCCTTACGATCGGCAGCACGACCAACACGGTCGGGAAGGCGATGACCCAGGAAGAAAGCCAGGCAATCGGCCAACGCGCCAGAAATTCTGGCCCCGGCCCCAAAGCCAGCAGCGTTGAGATGCCGGAAATCATGATGGTCATGATCCCGGATAGGATGAAGCCCGTCACCGGCAGCGTGAAACGCGCCGGCAGGCGGCGGTCCTGCGCTTGGTTCACTCCAGCCCCTCATAGAAATCATTGCCCTTGTCATCCATGACGATGAAGGCAGGGAAATCCTCAACCTCAATCCGCCAGACCGCTTCCATACCGAGTTCGGGATATTCCAGCACTTCAACCTTCTTGATGCAGTCCTGCGCGAGCCGCGCGGCGGGGCCGCCAACCGAACCCAAATAGAAGCCGCCATAATTCTTGCAGGCATTCAACACGGCCTTGGAACGATTGCCCTTGGCCAGCATCACCATGGAACCACCGGCGCTCTGGAAAGCTTCCACATAGGAATCCATCCGCCCCGCCGTGGTAGGGCCGAAGGAACCGGTGGCCATGCCCGTCGGCGTCTTGGCCGGACCCGCATAATAAACAGGGTGATCCTTCATATATTGCGGCAGACCCTGCCCCGCATCAATGCGTTCCTGCAATTTCGCATGCGCAATGTCACGCGCCACCACCATGGTGCCGGTCAGGCTGACCCGCGTCTTCACCGGGTATTTGGAAAGCGTGGCGCGGATGTCGCTCATGGGGCGGGACAGATCAATCTTCACCACCTCACCATTCAGAATATCCGTGGTGGTTTCTGGCAGATACTTAGCCGGGTCATGTTCCAGATCCTCGACAAAAACGCCTTCTGGCGTGATCTTCGCCTTTATTTGCCGATCCGCAGAACAGGAAACACCAATGCCTATCGGCAGGCTCGCACCATGCCGTGCCAGGCGCACCACACGCACATCATGGCAGAAATACTTGCCGCCGAATTGCGCGCCAATGCCAAGGTTCTGCGTGAGCTTATGCACCTCCGCTTCCAGTTCCGTATCGCGAAAGGCATGGCCGGACAGATCGCCCGAATTCGGTAGCGCATCCAGCCATTTCGTGCTGGCCAGCTTCACGGTTTTCAGTGTCGCTTCCGCGCTAGTGCCACCAATGACAATCGCGAGGTGATAGGGCGGGCAGGCACTGGTGCCGAGAGTCTTTATCTTCTCTTCCAAAAACGCAAGCAGCTTGGGCTTGTTCAGCACGGCGCGCGTTTGCTGGAAAAGGAAGGTCTTATTCGCTGAACCGCCGCCCTTCAGCACGAACATCAAATGCATTTCATCGGCGTGGTGGTCACCGGGCTGCGCCATGATGGAAAACTCAACAGGCAAGTTATTGCCGGTGTTTTTTTCCTCATACATCGTGATTGGCGCCATTTGCGAATAGCGCAGATTGGTTTCCGTATAGGTGCGATGCACGCCGTAAGACAGCGCTTCTTCCTCATCACCTTCCACCCAAACGCGCTGGCCCTTCTTGCCAAAGACAATGGCTGTGCCGGTATCCTGGCACATCGGCAAAACACCGCCGGCGGCGATATTGGCATTCTTCAGCAGATCGAGTGCAACAAAACGATCATTCGCACTCGCTTCCGGGTCCTGCAAAATCTTCGCAAGCTGCGCCAGATGCGCCGGGCGCAGCAAATGGGACACATCCTTGCAGGCCTGGAAAGCGAGGGCTTCCAGCGCGGCGGGCTTCACCTTCAAAACGGTCTTGCCATCCACCTGCATGGTTGCGATGCCTTCAATCGGCAGCTTGCGCCAGGGCGTGGTATCGGCGCCGAGTGGGAACATGGGTGAATAGCGGAAATTTTCCGGGCGCGCCGGGGTGGCGGCATCAAGCGGCGGTGTCATTGGCCTATTCTCCAACCAGCAATTTTCTCGCGGCGCGACGGCCGCTTTTTCGGAAACCTTATTACCAGCAGCGGCGGAAAACCGCCAAACCTTCAATCCCTGGCATCGCGCCAGCGATTTTGCGCCATGGTCCAGGCAATACCAAAGGCACGGAATTCATGCCCGGCAATTTGGCGCAGCTTCTTTTCCACCGGTGCCGCTATATCGGCCAAAGCCGTGCCATTGCTCGCCTTGGCCAATTCGCGCCCGAGCGCGGTCGCCAGAGCCACACCGCGGCCATTGCAGCCGGTCCAGGTCAGCACACCCGGCGCCAATTCATAGACATGCGGCATCTTGTCATCGGTCGCGGCGACATACCCCCACCAGATGTAATCGAATTGCACATCGCCAATCTGCGGAAAAACGCGCTTTACCCGTTCCGTGATGCGCGCGCGAATGCGCCCTTCCCAGCCAAAGGGCACGATCAAGCCGCCACCCGTCACCAGCCGGCCATTCGCATCGAAGCGATAGAAATAAAGATCGCCCTGTGTGTCTGAAAGCGCATGCCCCTGCGGCAGGATGGATTTGCGCACATTATCTGACAGCACCGATGTGCCCATCTGATACGACCGCACCGGCACAATGCTATGCTTCAGCCCCGGCCAGAAATCCCCGGTATAGGCATGGGTCGCGATAATCACGCGTTCGGCGTGCAAAACCCCGCGCGGCGTTTCCACCGCCCAACCGCCGGGTTCCTGCCGGATGGCGCGCACCGGGCTTCCCGTATGCACCACCGCCCCCGCACGCATCGCCGCCGCTGCCAAGCCGCGCGCATAACCCAGCGGATTGATCCGCCCGCCGGTCTTATTCTCCCACCCGCCATGCCAATAATCCGTGCCGGCGAGGGAGGCCATTTCCGCGCGATCCACCATGCGCACCGGGGCGCCTCGGCGGCCCCATTGTTCCACGCGCGATGCCGCCACCTTCATGCGTGATGCCCGATGCGCCGGCTGAATCCAGCCGTTTTGAACCGCTTCGGCCTGGATGTCGTGCTTGCGGATCAGGTCAAACACCAAGGATGCACTGTCGCGGATGAGGCCAACCAATTCCTCGCCCTTGTCGCGGCCCCCATGCTCACGCGCGACACTCGCCACAATGGCATCGGGATCAAGGCGCGACATATTGGGAATCACTTGGCCGTTATTGCGCCCGGAAGCGCCCCAGCCGATTTCTGCACCTTCCAGCACTGTCACCGGCACGCCGCCTTCGGCCAAATGCAGCGCCGCGGAAAGTCCCGTGAAGCCAGCGCCCACCACGGCAACGCCGGTGCGCGCTTCACCCAGCAGCGGTTCCGTCGCGGGCGGCGCGGGTGCGGTAGCGGCCCAAAGGCTCGGCGGCATAGGGGTGGAGATGGCATTCATGCGCTTTTCCTTCCGGTGAACAGCACCGCGACGAGCATCCCGGCAACGGCCAAGCCTGCCCCCAGAATTTGCAGCAGGGAAAGCGGTTCACGCAACCAAAGCCCCGCCAGCAGCAGCGCCACCACCGGCACCATGACAGAAAGGGTGGCGGCGCGAGTCGCCCCCAAAAGCTCCACCGCGCGGGCGAAGAAGAACATCGCCACACAGCCCAGCACCAGGCCCTGAGCGATCAGGTGAAACAGCACCAACCCCGCCGGCATGGCAAACACCTCGGCAGCGCGCAGGGGCAGCCAGAAGGGCAGGATCGCAAGGCCCGAGACAATGGTGATGGCCGCGGTGGCGGGGATCGCCGGCACCTGCCAGCGGCGCAGCAGCAGCGTGAACACCGCCCAGGTGGCGCCGGACGCCATCAGCAGCAAATCACCGCGCCAAGCGCCGGGGTAATCCCCCATCACGCCATCCCAACCAATCATGAGCACGCCCATCACCATGATACTCAGCGCAAGCGCCCGCCCGCGCGTCGGCCATTCCTTCAGCAGCGGTATGGCAAGCAAGGCGCCCACAATCGGTGACGTCATAGGCGCAATCGTCCCGCCATGCGATGCCGGCGCATAGACCAGCGCCACCAGGAACAGCAGAAGATTGGGCGCGCCGCCAAACAGCGCCAGTAACAGAATGCGCTTGAGCCCAAGGCGCAGCAGCGTCTCACGCGCCGCCCAGGCAAAAGGCAGCAGCGCCATCATGCCAACGCCGTAGCGAAACGCCGCCAGGTCGAAACTACCGAAGCTGCCATCCGCCAGCACAGGTCGCGCAATCACCGCATGGCCGCCCCAGATCAGGGCGGCGGCAAAGCCAAAGGCCAGACCCAGGATGAGTTTCGGGTTCATCGCCCCCCTTTGCACCCTGGCGCCTTCTTAAGCCATGAAAAATCCTTCACGAGCGCATTAAATACGATCAAATAGGTTGGTGGAGCCATTGGTTCGGGTCAGAATGCGTCAGAAGAGTCGGCCCGCGCGGTTAAGAGGTTGGGTTCCACTCAACCATCTCGCAGTTTTCGAAATGCAATCCAGTGAGGCGATGAAAAAACGTCCCATGTCCGACGACAGCCAGGCGCCCATGCTGGGCGCGCACCCAGGACCGGAATTCTTCCACACGTCCTAAAAAAGTCTCCTCTGGCTCGACGGGTACTCCCCGCATATCTGGTTCGCCCTGATGCCACCATGGGTCGTGCAGATGCTGGAATGATAGCATCGGAAACGCGGCGGCCAGCACGTCAGGCGGGCGCCCGACATCGCAGCTATTTCCCAATCGCTCTCGATGACGACAGGTGACAGTGATGGGTATTTCAGAGCCCCCGAACAGCCCGAGCGTAGTCTCTATTGCCCGCGTGAGTGGCGAGCATATGACTAGGTCTGGTGCCGGGAGGAGTGCCAATTTTTGTCGGGCGAGATCAACTTGCTGCCGACCGTGGTGCGAGAGCGGCGCATCGAAGTGCAGCGGGTCCACATTGGTCTGATCGAATATGGCATTGAAAGTGGATTGTCCGTGGCGGATGAGAAGGATTTGGGCGCTCATGACGGTAGAGCTAAGGGGCCAGGACCCTTTTGTCACCCATCGCATTTTGGCAGAAATGTGGACGAGGCACTGCCTTGCTGGATCACCCAGGGGCTTGGCCGAAAATCCTCAACGCTTCCCTCAATCCGCCGCCAGGGTTACAGCGGATGCAACCGCAAGAAAGGCTTTCGCATGTTCTACGAACCGCATCTGGGCCATGGCCTACCGCATGACCCCTTCAAGGCCATTATCGCGCCGCGCCCTATCGGCTGGATTTCGAGCCTGGATCAGCAAGGCCGACCCAATCTGGCGCCCTATAGCTTTTTCAACGCCGTGCATTCCAGCCCGCCCATGCTGGCCTTCACCAGCGAAAGCATGAAGCACAGCGCGGCGAACGCCATCGCCACCGGGGAATTTGTCTTCAACCTTTGCACCCGGTCCTTGTTTGATGCGATGAACATCTCTTCAGACACGCTGCCTGAAGGTGTGAGCGAATTCGAAGCCGCCGGGCTTGCCGCCGCACCCTGCCGCATTGTGAAGGCGCCGCGCGTTGCCGCCGCGCCGGCCGCTTTAGAATGCAAGGTGACGCATTCCATGCAGTTGCAGGATATGCATGGCGCGCCGCTGAAGGGCTGGATCATCATCGGCCAGGTGGTCGGCGTGCACATCGATGAAGCCTATATCACCAATGGCCGGTTTGATACGGCCAAGGCGCAACCGCTCGCGCGCTGCGGCTACCGCGATTACGCGGCGGTGACGGAAATGTTCGAAGCGCTGCGCCCGACCGATGGTGGCGGTTATGCGCCGGGGCAGAAGGATAAGTGAGTCAAATCAAAAGTGACTCCAGCCGCCTTGCGGTAGCGTGATGGCGGCGCCGGAGGCATCGCGCACCACAACGCCTTCACCCGCAATGAAGCGCCCAAGCCGCGCCACCGGCACGCCGGCCTTGATGCTGGCGGCGCGCACCGCATCCGCATCTTCCGGCGCGGCAGCAAAGAGTAATTCGTAATCATCGCCGCCAGTCAGGATCAGCGGCAGCAGCGCAGCGTCGGCAGCAAGCGCAGCGCTCGCGGCGGTGGAAAGCGGCACAGCATCGACCATGACCTCCGCCCCGCACCCCGCCGCGCGGCAGAGATGCCCCAAATCCTGCACCAACCCATCCGAGACATCCATCGCCGCCCGCGCCACGCCGCGCAGCGCCTGGCCAAGCGCCAAGCGAGGTTCCGGCAAATGATACCGCCGCGCCAAATGGCCTTCCGCATCCGCCGCCAGTCTTCCCTGCAATACCCGCAAGCCAAGCGCACCATCGCCAATGCTGCCGGAAACCCACACATCATCGCCAATGCGCGCACCGCGCCGATGCAAAGCCTGCCCCGGCGGCACGGTCCCGATAATGGTCAGGGAAAAACAGGCAGGGCCGGGCGTGGCCACCGTATCGCCGCCCAATACCGCCAAGCCGAAACGCTGCTGATCTTCTGCGAGCCCCGCGACGAAATCCGAAATCCAGGTATCAGCCGTGCCGCGCGTAAACGCCGTGGTCATCAAGTAACCCAGCGGCGCCGCCCCCATCGCTGCAAGGTCGGATAGATTCACGCGCAGCAATTTGCGCGCGATCATGCCGGGCGGATCATCGGGCAGGAAATGCACGCCTTCCACCAGCGCATCCGCCGCCAGCACCAATTGCTGCCCCTCAGGCGGCGTCAGCAGCGCGGCATCGTCGCTCAGATCCAGCGCGCCATCACCCGCCAGCGGGCGGAAATGCCGCGCGATCAGGGCGAATTCGCGGGGCAGGCCCATGGCGCGCTTCAGGCGCCTGGCGCGAAATCCGCCGGGCGTAGCCGATGCGCCAGCGTATCCAGCATGCCATTGGCGTAGCGGGTTGCTTCCTCATCCAGAAAGCCCGCTGCGATATCCAGATATTCGTTGATCACCACACGCGCCGGCGGTTCATGCGCCTGCATCAATTCGCCGGTCGCAGCGCGCAACAACGCGCGCAACACAGGGTCCAACCGGTCCAGAGTCCATCCCTTTTGCAGGCAATCCATGATCGCGGCATCGGCCACTTCGGCGTGCGCCGCCACCTGCTTCAATATCGCCTGGAACAGCGGAATATGCGCTTCCGGCACGCCGCCTTCTTCAAATTCAATCGGCCCCGCTGGCGCGCCGATACGGTGGCGGATGAATTGATCCGCGACAGTCTCAACACTCTCACCCGTATGCTCACTTTGGAAAAGCGCCTGCACCGCGGCAACGCGGGCGCCGGTACGTGGGCGCGCAGACGCGCGCCTTTCGGCTTTCATGCCAGTCCCCAGCTTCGCGCCACGGCGATTTGCGCGACAAGCGCATGCGCGGCTTCAATGCCCTTGTTCATGCGATCAGGGCGTGAACGCGCCTCTGCCTGCGCAAGTGTGTCCACCGTCAGCAAGCCAAAGCCAATCGGCGCACCGCTTTCCACAGCGATATCCATCACACCCTTGCAGATGGCATCACAAATGAAGGTGTAGTGATCCGTCTCACCCTTCACCACGCAGCCCAGCAGCAAATACCCATCCCAGCGGCGCCTAGCCTTCATCGCCATCCGCAGTGCCGCCGGCAATTCAAAACCGCCCGCGACATCCACGGTTTCAACCTCAGCCTTCAAATCCTGAAACACCGCCATGGCGCCAAGGCGCATGCCTTCGACAACATTGCGATAATAGGGCGCCTGGATCACCAGAATGCGCGGCGCATCGCCGGCAAGATGCGCGCGGCCCCGTGTCGGCGAATTAATTGTGCTCATGGCGTTTTCTCCGAAGGAAGAGGCCGAGTTTCCAGCACTTGCAGCCCATAACCTTCCAGCCCAATCAGCGGGCGTGGATTATTCGAAAGCCGAATGATGCGCTTCACGCCAAGATCTTCCAGGATCTGCGCGCCAATGCCGTAATCGCGAATTTCCGGCGCAATCGCATTCGTGGCGCCGCGCTTCAGGCGAATGGAAAGCGCATCGGGCCGCGGGTCGCGCAACAGCACCACCACGCCGCGCCCTGCCGCATCAATCATGCGCATCGCCGCATGCAAATCGCCAAGCCCACGGCCCGAGACAATTTCGCGGAACAGAGACGCCGCATGCATGCGCACCAGCACCGGCGCATCAGTGCTGACATCACCCTTCACCAGCGCCAGATGCTCACCAGGTGCTGCCGTGCTTTCATAGACTATGGCGCGCCAGGTGCCACCAATCGCCTGCTCAACTTCACCTTCCTGCACGCGGCGCACCAGCTTTTCTGTCCGGCGGCGATGCCCGATCAGGTCGGCAATGGTGCCAAGCTTCAGCCCATGATGCTGCGCGAAGGCCACCAAATCCGGCATGCGCGCCATGGTGCCGTCATCATTCATGATCTCACAAATGACGCCGGAGGGATTGAGCCCCGCAAGACGCGCGAAATCCACCGCCGCTTCCGTATGCCCCGCACGCACCAGCGTGCCCCCTTCCCGCGCCACCAGCGGAAAGACATGGCCGGGCGTCACGATATGTTCCCGCCCCACTTCAGGATTGATCGCAACCGCGACGGTCCGCGCGCGATCAGCAGCGGAAATTCCCGTGGTCACGCCATCACGCGCTTCGATGGAAACGGTGAAGGCGGTTTGATGCCGCGTGCCATTGGATTGTGCCATCAGCGGCAGGCCCAGCTGGTCCACCCGCGCGCGCGTCATGGAAAGGCAGATCAGGCCGCGCGCATAACGCGCCATGAAATTGATCGCATCCGGGGTCGCGAATTGCGCGGGGATCACCAGATCGCCCTCATTCTCGCGGTCTTCATCATCCACCAGGATGAACATGCGCCCGCGGCGCGCTTCTTCCAGCAATTCCTCGGTCGGCGAGATGAAGTCAGCGAAGGAAGTGCGGATGGCGGTTTCCGCCGTTTGGGAAGTCATGCCCTGAACTCCAGCATGCGGGCGACGTAACGGGCCAGCGTGTCTATTTCGATATTGACGCGATCACCGGGCTGCAGCGTGCCAAAGCCCGTCATCGCGGCGGTATGGGGGATGATGTTGACGCCGAATGTCGCGCCGTCAACCTCATTCACGGTCAGCGAAACGCCATCAAGGGCGACCGATCCCTTAGACGCGATGAAAGGCGCCAAAGCCTCCGGCGCGCGGAAGCGCCAGCGGACCGAGGCATTTTCGGGTGTCGCCGAAATCACCTCCGCCACGCCATCCACATGGCCCGAGACCAAATGCCCGCCCAATTCATCCCCAAGCTTCAGCGCGCGTTCCAGATTGACCTTGGAGCCTTTCTTCCAGCCGCCCAAAGTGGTTTTCGCCACCGTCTCGGCCGAGGCATCCACGCTGAAGGAATCCGCTGACAACTGCACCACCGTCAGGCAGACGCCCGAACAGCAAATGGAAGCGCCAAGCACAGCCGGCGTTGGTTGCAGCAGAAAATCGGGGGTCACGCCCATCACCAGGCGCAGATCATGCCCGCCGCCGATCGGCTGCACCTCTCTGACCGTGCCAAGGGCCGTGACGATACCGGTGAACATGGCGCTAATCCTCGATGCGTTCGAATTCAGAGAGCATATCATCGCCAAGCGCCCTCAGGGCCGTGCGACGAAAACGAGGCATGGCGCTGAGCGCGGCAAGACGCAAGCCCTCAGTTGCCGGATGCCCATCGCCACCCATCACGGCGGGGGCGTGAAACCAGGCCAGCCGGTCCACCAGACCCTGCCGGAGCAACGCCGCCGCCAACCCCGCGCCGCCTTCAGCGAGCACACGCGTCACGCCACGCCGGCCAAGGGCGCGGAGCAAAGACGGCAGATCAAGCCCGCCAGCCGCATGGGCCGGCACGGTCACAATATCCGCACCAGCTTCCATGAAGGGCGCCTGCGCCGCCGGCGGATGGCCGGGGGCGGTGATGATCAGCACCGGCGCCACGCCCGCGCTTTGCACCAACCGGGCGCTGGGTGGCGTGCGCAGCCTGGCATCCGCCACCACGCGGAGCATGGGCACACGCTCCATGCCTGGGATGCGGCAGGTCAGGTCTGGATCATCGGCGAGCACGGTGCCGGAACCGACCAGAATCGCATCATGCCGCGCGCGCAGCGCATGCACTTCGCGCCGCGCCGCCGCGCCCGTGATCCAGCGACTTTCACCGGTAGCCGTCGCGATGCGGCCATCAAGTGTGGAGGCAAGCTTCAGCGTCACCACCGGCATGCCCGCCTGGATGCGGCGGAAAAACCCGGCATTGAGCGCGCGGGCTTCGGCTTCCAGCAGGCCTTCTTCCACGACAATCCCGGCGCCGCGCAGCATGGCAAGGCCGCGGCCATTCACGCGCGGGTCGGGGTCGCGCATCGCCATCACCACGCGCGTGATGCCGGCCTCCGCCAGGGCTTCACAACAGGGCGGCGTGCGACCGTGATGGGAACAGGGCTCAAGCGTGACATAGGCTGTTGCACCGCGTGCCGCATCGCCGGCACGGCGCAGCGCTTCGGTTTCCGCATGGGGCCTGCCGCCGGGCTGGGTCCAGCCGCGGCCTATCACGCGCCCATCCTTCACCAGCACGCAGCCTACGGCAGGGTTCGGCCAGGCATTGCCCAGGCCCCGCCGCGCTAGGGCGAGTGCCGCGCGCATATGAAGAAGATCATCCATCATCGCGGCATCACCTGGGCCAGCCCCACGCCGGAGCTATTCCTTCCGCCCCAATTCGCCCAAAAAGGACTGAAAATCCTTCGCCTCACCAAAATTGCGATAGACGCTGGCGAAGCGCACATAGGCCACCTGGTCCAATTCCTTCAGCGTTTCCATGACAATCTCCCCGATCTTGTTGGAGGGGATGTCGCTTTCGCCTTCAGTTTCCAGCCGGCGCTGGATGGAATTGACCAGTTTTTCGATGCGGTCCTCATCAACTGGGCGCTTGCGTAAGGCAACGCGAATGGACCGCGCGAGCTTTTCACGTTCAAACGGCACGCGCCGCCCATCGGTCTTGATGATGGTAATCTCGCGCAGTTGTACGCGTTCAAACGTCGTGAAACGCGCGCCGCATTCTGTGCAGGCGCGGCGGCGGCGAATGGCCGCGCTATCTTCCGCCGGGCGGCTATCCTTGACCTGCGTATCGTCAAATCCGCAGAAGGGGCACTTCATGCCGGATAGATCGGGAAGCGATGGCAGAGTTCCATCACCCGCGCCTTGACCGAAGCTTCCACCGCGCCATTGCCGGCTTCATCATTGGCCCGCGCCGCGCCATCCAGCACTTCGCCGATCAGCTTGCCAATCTGGCGGAATTCCGCCTCACCAAAGCCACGCGTTGTGCCGGCGGGCGTGCCAAGGCGCACACCCGATGTCACCATTGGCTTTTCGGGATCAAAGGGAATGGCGTTCTTGTTGCAAGTCAGATGCGCGCGATTAAGCGCGGCTTCCGCCACCTTCCCGGTCAGCTTCTTTGGCCGCAAATCCACCAGCAACAGATGATTGTCGGTGCCGCCCGTCACCAGATCCAAGCCTTGCGCCTGCAATTCACCCGCCAGCGCCTTGGCATTGGCGACAATCTGGCGCGAATAGGTACGGAATTCCGGGCGCAGCGCTTCCCCAAACGCAACGGCCTTGGCCGCGATCACATGCATCAGCGGCCCACCTTGCAAACCGGGGAAAACCGCCGAGTTGAATTTCTTGGCCAGCGCTTCGTCATTCGTCAAAATCATGCCGCCGCGCGGGCCACGCAGCGTTTTGTGCGTGGTGGTGGTCGCCACATGCGCATGGGGGAAGGGCGAAGGATGCGCGCCACCGGCAACCAGCCCGGCGAAATGCGCCATATCCACCAGGAAATAGGCGCCGACTTCATCGGCGATGGCGCGGAAGGCCGCGAAATCCCAAATGCGGGCATAAGCGCTGCCCCCGGCGATGATCAGCTTTGGCTTTGCTTCACGCGCAATGCGCGCCACTTCCGCCATATCAATCTGCTGGTCTTCGCGCCGCACCGTATAAGGCACCGGCTTGAACCATTTGCCGGAAAGATTAGCGGGTGACCCATGCGTCAAATGCCCACCGGCCGCGAGATCAAGCCCCATGATGCAATCGCCTGGCTGCAACAGCGCCAGGAACACCGCCTGATTGGCCTGCGCGCCCGAATGCGGCTGCACATTGGCGAAGCCGCAGTCAAACAGCTTGCATGCGCGTTTAATCGCGAGCCTTTCGGCAATATCCACCGCTTCACAGCCGCCATAATAGCGCCGGCCCGGATAGCCTTCGGCGTATTTATTCGTCATCACCGACCCCTGCGCTTCCATCACAGCGTGGGAGACGATGTTTTCTGACGCGATCAGTTCAATCCCATCCTGTTCGCGTTCCAATTCCTGCGCCACGGAGGCAGCAATTTCGGGATCGGATGCGGCCAGGCTGGCGGTGAAAAAGCCGGCGGGGGGCGGGGCGGCGCCGAGGCCTTCCGGCGCACGGACCAGGGCAGGGAGAGGGGTTTTCATGGCGTTGTTTTTGCGCCCGCCGCGCCCTGCTTGGCAAGCACCGGATCGAGTTTTTGTACCCGCCCGACATGCCGTCCGCCTTCAAAGGGTGAGGCCAGAAAGGCCCGGATGGCATCCAGCGCGACCTCGATCCCCGTCGTGCGGGCGCCGAGGCAGGCGATATTGGCGTTGTTATGGGCCCGGGTCAGCCGCGCTTCGGTCGCGTTATGCAGCACGGCAGCGCGAATGCCGGGGTGGCGATTGGCGGCAATTGCCATGCCAATCCCGGTGCCGCAGACCAGAATGCCGAAGCCGTCACTGCCCGCCACCCGGTCGCAGACGGCATGGGCGAAATCCGGGTAATCCACCGATTCTGGGCCATGCGTGCCGAGATCGTCAAACGCCAGCCCCTCGGCTTCCAAAGCGGTCTTCAACGCCTGTTTCAGCGGCAGGCCGGCATGGTCAGAGGCGATGGGGATGGGCATGGTGGGGCGCTCCAGTGGCCGAGAAATGACGCCTTAGCGGAAATCCGCACGATTCGCAGCCTGGGTTTCAGCCGAAAACCTGCCCCCAAGCCTGGCGCAGCGCCTGATCTACATCATTCATGCTGGCCGGAATGCCAAGCGCATGCAGGCTGGTGACGCCATGTTCCGCGATCCCGCAGGGCACAATGCCGCCGAAATGGCCGAGATCCGGCGCCACATTCAAGGCCACGCCATGCCAGGACACCCAGCGCGTCACGCGCACCCCAATGGCGCCGATCTTGGCTTCCTGCCCGGTCGCGCGATCCGCCACCCAAATCCCCACCCGGCCTTCGCGCCTTTCGCCCTGCACGCCGAAATGCGCCAATGTGCGGATCATCCAATCTTCGAGCCCGGCCACAAAGGCGCGCACATCGCGCGCCGTAATGCCGCCATGGGGGCGGTGCAGGTCAAGCATCACATACCCAGTGCGCTGACCCGGGCCGTGATAGGTCCATTGCCCGCCGCGCCCAGCCTCAAACACCGGAAAGCGGGCATCGTGCAAATCCTCAGCGCGGGCGGAAGTGCCGGCGGTGTAGCTGGGCGGGTGTTCCACCAGCCACACAGCCTCCGCCGCCGTACCCGCGCGTATGGAAGCGGCGCGGGTTTCCATGCGTGCCAGCGTCTCGGCATAGGGGGTCAGGCCCGGCAGGGTTTCCCATTCAAGGGCGGGCGTTGATGGCAGCGCATTCATGGGCTAATAGGCCCGCCTTCTACCTGGTTTGCGGCCATGGCGGAATGGTAGACGCGCCAGCTTGAGGTGCTGGTGGGGGAAACCCCGTGGAAGTTCGAATCTTCTTGGCCGCACCAAATTTCACCCTTTCGGGTGTTGCTGGGTAAGGTAGCCCTCATGGATGATGATTTCCGCAAAGCCGCGCTGGATTACCACCGGCTACCCCGCCCCGGGAAGCTTTCCATCACGCCGACCAAGCGGATGGAGACCCAGCGCGACCTTGGCCTGGCCTATTCCCCCGGCGTCGCCGCCGCGTGTGAGGCAATAGCCGCCGACCCGCGCGCTGCCTTTGACTATACCGCGCGCGGCAATCTGGTGGCGGTGATTACCAATGGCTCAGCGGTGCTTGGCCTTGGTTCCATCGGTGCGCTGGCGTCCAAACCCGTGATGGAAGGCAAGGCGGTTCTATTCCAGAAATTCGCCGGCATCGATTCGATTGACATCGAAATTGACGAACGCGACCCCGATAAGCTGATCGAGGTGATTGCCGCGCTGGAACCCTCCTTCGGCGCGATCAATCTGGAAGACATCAAGGCGCCTGAATGCTTTGAAGTGGAACGCCGGCTGCGCGAACGCATGCGGATCCCGGTCTTTCATGATGATCAACACGGCACGGCGATTATTGTCGCGGCTGCCGTGCGCAATGCGCTGTTGTTGCAAGGCAAGCGGCTGGAAGATGCGCGCCTGGTCAATACCGGTGGCGGCGCGGCGGCCTTGGCTTGCCTTGATCTGCTGGTGGCCATGGGCCTCAAGCGCGAAAACGTCACCGTCTGCGATATTGGCGGCGTGGTGCATAAGGGGCGTGATGACCTTGACCCCTACAAGGCCAAATGGGCGATTGAGACGAATGCGCGCAGCGTGGAAGATGCGCTGCCCGGCGCTGATATCTTCCTCGGCCTTTCCGCACCGCGCGTCCTGAAGCCGGAATGGCTGAAACTGCTGGCGCCCAACCCCTTGGTGCTGGCGCTGGCCAATCCCGAGCCCGAAATCCTGCCCGAAGCGGTGCGCGCCGCGCGCCCGGATGCGATTGTGGCGACGGGACGGACGGATTATCCAAACCAAGTCAATAATGTTCTATGCTTTCCCTTCATCTTTCGCGGTGCGCTGGATGTAGGTGCGACCACCATCAATGAAGAAATGAAAGTCGCGGCGGCGGATGCCATCGCCGCACTTGCGCGCGTTGAGGCTTCCGAAGTGGTGGCCGCCGCTTATGGCGGGCAGGCGCCGATTTTCGGGGCCGATTACATCATCCCGAAACCCTTTGATCCGCGCTTGATTCTGGAAGTGGCGCCGGCGGTCGCGCGCGCCGCCATGGCAAGCGGCGTTGCTACACGCCCGATTGAAGATTTCGCCGCGTATCGCAGCCGGCTGGAACGCAATGTGTTCCGTTCCGGCAACCTCATGCGCCCGGTGTTCGAGGCCGCGCGCAAACGCCCCCGCCGCATCGCCTATGCGGAAGGTGAGGATGAACGCACGCTCCGCGCCGTACAATCCGTTTTGGATGAAGGCATTGCCGAACCCTTCCTGATTGGCCGGGCCGATGTAATCACCTCGCGCTGCAAAGCGCTGGGTCTGCGCATGGTGGTGGGTGAGAGTGTCAAGGTGCTGGACCCCTCGCAGGATCGGGACACCTTTGCCCCGCTGGTGGAATTGTACCGCCGCAAGGTATCCCGCCGCGGCGTGCCGCCGGAAACCGCCGAACAGCGCGTGGCCACGCGCACAGGGGTCGCGGCTTCCCTTTTATTGGAAGCCGGCCTGGTGGATGCCGCGCTTTGCGGCGGCACCCAGGATTGGATGGAACAATGGCGCCATGTGCTGGATATCATCGGCAAGCGCGATGATGTTGGGCGCGTCTATGCGCTTTCCGGGCTGATCACGCGCAATGGCGAGCATCTTTTCGTTGTGGATACGCATCTCTGCGTGGAACCCAGCGCTGCGCAAATCGCGGAAATGACGCTGCTGGCCGCCGAACAGGTGCGCGGCTTTGGCATTCAGCCGAAAGTGGCGCTGCTATCGCATTCTTCCTTCGGCGCCTCCCATGCGCCCAGCGCTCGGCGCATGCGTGACGCCCTGGGACTGATCCAGGCACGCGATCCGGGCCTGGAG
>Ga0315899_10001991_pt1 | contig 22949 bp, 17 predicted proteins | sample LakEriMetagenome_2_FD_203518 | JGI IMG/M metagenome (GOLD analysis project Ga0315899, IMG submission 203518) | Freshwater fungal communities from buoy surface, Lake Erie, Ohio, United States - Buoy 4 MA112 | ecosystem: Environmental > Aquatic > Freshwater > Lake | place: USA: Lake Erie, Ohio... | reverse complement strand
GTTTTTTCTGACAGATAGTACAAAAAACTATCTTCGGGGAGCCCTTTATTTCAATGAAAAACCAAGGCTTGATTCAATACAGCCGGTAATGGAATTCCTTAAAAAGGATATAGACCAGATGATTAAAACCTTTAAATGGAAAAGTAGATAGCTTTTGTGTTAAGGTAAATAAATCTATTTTTTAGATTACAAATGGAATCTTTTTTTTCTGCTTATTACCTATCTCTTTTTAATTTGGCTTTTCGAACTAAGGAAGGATAAACTAAAACTTTATTATTGTTAGATCAGGCCTTTGAGCAAAGATAATTTCATTTTTGAAAGCAATACCAGCGTATTATAGCTTATTTCAGTCCTTTCCTGCTGAGTATTTCCGGCAAGAAATCGTTGTCATTCCAGCGACAGCTGGAACCTCCTCCGGCAAGGTTTATTTTACCAGGAGCTGTATTTTATGGGAACGGGCAACCCGGCAAAAGGACCATTTGCCATTTGATTAAACCCGAGTGGCAGCTGTAGATTTGTGCAGCCGTAAATTTCATGATATTTTTTAAATCTGATGCAAAAACTACGGCAGAACGCGGGAAGGCAAGACCGAAGAAAGACAGACCCTGATTTCCAAAATAGAAGAATAATTATTCCATATAGACTATTCCAGAATGGTTTTATAACGAGCTCACATTACATTTTCCCGAGCCTAACCATTACAATCTAACAAGGAATTATCTTAAAATGAGTAAATGGCTATAGTAACAAACATTGTGAAAGATTCAATCCAACAATTATCTTAGCTATCTGGTTTTTACCAACTAAATGAAAATTGATGAAAGCGTTTTATCTATTTCCCTTCGGTTGGTTTTATTCACCAACCGATCTTAAGTATAAATTTATGAAGGTATTTTATTTGTTCCTCTTAGTTTTTATCGCACAAAGTGCATTTGCTCAGCTCAGTCCTGATGAAAAGAAGGTCATTGATTATCTAAAAGCCCATCACCGGGAAGCGGAAGAGTTGTTGATTGAATCTGTCAATATTAACAGTGGAACGCTAAACGTGGATGGAGTAAGAAAAGTTGGTGCGGTTTACCGTAGGGAGCTTGATAAGTTAGGCTTTACTACAGAATGGATTAATCTTCCTGATTCCTTACGTCGTGCCGGTCATCTTGTTGCGAGCAGAAAGGGAACTCAGGGTAAACGACTATTTCTAATCGGCCATCTTGATACAGTTTTTGAGTTGGATATGGAATTCAGCCCTTACCAAAAGCTGAACGATTCTACCGCAACCGGGCAGGGAGTAAACGATATGAAAGGGGGTAATGTGGTTATGATATCTGCTTTAAAGGCATTACATGAACTCGGTTTGTTAGACAACACGCACATAATTGCTTATTTCACTGGCGATGAGGAAAGCTCTGGTTCACCACATGAAGTAGCAAGAAAGGATTTTATTGAGCGTGCAAAATCAACAGATATAGCTTTGGGCTTTGAGGGAGCGCAAGGTTTACATACTGTGGCTGTAGCCAGAAGAGGAATTGGTGGCTGGACCTTGAATGTTACTGCCAAAACAGGGCATTCAGCAGGAATTTTTAGTGAAAGTGCAGGCCACGGCGCCATTTATGAGGCTGCACGTATTATCAATGACTTTAGAATCCAGCTCAAAGATGAGAGATATCTCACGTTCAACCCGGGCTTAATCAGCGGTGGTTCAGAAATACGCCTCGATCCTGCCAATGCAAAAATGGAGGCTATCGGCAAAACGAATATTATTTCACCTGCAACATTCGTAGCAGGAGATCTGCGTTTTATTTCCGAGGCTCAGCGGGACAGGGCCAGAGAAAAGATGAAATCCATTGTTTCTCAGAATCTTAATGGAACTTCGGCCAGCATTTCATTTACTGATGGATTGCCTGCAATGGAACCAACGGAAGGGAACTATAATCTAGTCAAGTATTTGGATCGAATTACCCAGGATATGGGTATTGGCGCTACAAATCCAGGGGATCCTGGTGCGCGCGGAGCTGGCGATATTTCTGATATTGCAAAATATGTAGACAGCCTTGATGGTATGGGAGCTTCCGGAAGTGGAGCACATAAACCGGGTGAATTAATCAATTTGAAAGAGTTTCCTTTGTTAATACAACGTGCAGCCTTGATGATTTACCGTTTGAGTCGTCAGAATCCGGCACTTAATTAACTCTTAATTGGGTCTTTCAGCATAAAACGCCAGTAATTTGGTACTTTTGTAATTATGATTCAGATTAAATCCTTCGCTTTTAACCCTTATCAGGAAAATACCTATATCCTCCATGATGACACATTGGAATGTGTGATTATTGATCCTGGTATGTATACAGGTGAGGAGCAAAATACATTTCTGAAGTACATCGCTGATAATAACCTGAAGCCGGTTTTATTACTCAATACCCATTGCCATATTGACCATGTACTAGGGAATAAGTTTATATATGATACTTATGGATTATTTCCTCAATTTCATAAAGGTGAGGAAGTGGTACTTAATTCTGTCGTTTCTTATGCTCCTCAAATGGGTATCCGATATGAGGTTTCGCCTTTACCTCAGATTTATTTGTCTGAAACAGGAACAGTAAAATTTGGCGAAACTAAGCTTGAGCTCATATTTTCACCCGGTCATTCGCCTGCGCATCTCTGTTTTTTGAACAAGGAAGATAATTTTCTAATTGGCGGTGATGTCTTATTCTACCGAAGCATAGGCCGCACAGATCTACCCGGTGGCAATCATGATCTGTTAATCAGCAATATACGCGAAAAGTTATTTAGTCTTCCTGATGAAACCAGAGTTTACCCTGGTCATGGACCTGCAACAAGTATTGGACTTGAAAAACAATTCAATCCTTTTTTAAGCTGACCTTAAGAATAAAAGGGTGAACACATCATACTACATCGCCAAAAGGTATTTATTCTCGAAGAAATCTGTCAATGCAATTAACTTTATCTCAGGAATCTCAATGCTTGGGGTATTTGTGGGAAGTGCGGCATTGATTATCATTCTTTCAGTTTTCAATGGCTTTGAGAATATTGTACTTTCTATGTACAATACTTTTAGTCCGGAACTAAGAATTGAGCCAGCTCTGGGTAAAACATTCGATCCTTCGGATAAGCGTTTTATAAAGCTTAAAAACGATAAACGCACACTTAACTATACTGAAGTTTTAGAAGAAAAAGCATTGGTCAGGTATGGTGAAAGCCAGTCCATTGCATTGATCAAGGGAGTTAGCGAAGGTTTTATGAAAAACAGAACGGGACTTGATTCGGTTATATCAAGTGGTAGTTTTACACTTAAGCATCTTGGTAGAGATATGGCTGTAATTGGTTCCGGCCTTCAAAATTCCTTATCGGTAAATCTCAGTAATGAGTTTCAAACACTTGAAATTTATTCCCCTAAAAAGGGCGCGTCAAATGCTGTCAACCCTGCAGATGAATTTAATATTCGTTCTATTTATCCATCGGGTGTTTTTAGAGTGCAGCAGGAATTCGATAATATGGTTATTGTACCCATTCAGTTTGCACGTACTTTGCTTGACGAAGAAAAATTAATTTCTTTTATTGAGATTAATACGGTGCCCGGAACAGATTTGGAGGAATTTCATCAAGAAATTAAAAGCATTTTTGGAAAGAATTTTATTATCAAAGACCGCCGTCAGCAAAATGAACTGCTATATAAAATCCTGAACTCAGAAAAATGGGCTATTTTTCTGATCCTTACTTTTGTCCTCATCATAGCAATATTCAATATTATAGGCTCCTTAACTATGCTGGTGATTGATAAACGTAAGGACATCGCAATCTTAAGTAGTCTTGGAGCAAACAAGGAATTAATCAGAGGGATATTCTTTATTGAAGGGATGATGATATCAATGTTAGGGTGTATTATTGGAATGGCCTCTGGACTTATTTTCATTCTTTTGCAACAGAAATTTGGTTTCATTTCTATGTCAGGAGCTAATATGATCATTGATCAATATCCCGTAGGAATCAAGTTAACCGACTTTTTTCTCGTTTTTGCTACCGTTTTGATAGTTTCAGTTGTTGCCTCAGGAATTTCTTCGCGGTTAAGTGTGAAAAACACGGTCAACCTTCGGGAGGACTTGTAACACATCTTTATTTTATCTATATTGTTAAAATACATAAACCATTAATTAACCTGTAATGAAGAAACTCATCTTAAAACTATTAATACTAGTTTTTGCTTTAACCTTAAATTCCTGTGCTACCATTCTTGGAGGTAAGGTTACTGAACATCAAAGAAGTAAGCCAGCAGCTGGTGAGCCTTCACGTAAGGTTCGTGCAGCTGCCTTAATAGCAGATATAATTTTATTCTGGCCTGGCGCAATTGTGGATTTTGCAACTGGAGCTATTTACCAGCCAGATAAGAGAACTGAAGCGGAAAAGGCAAAAAACAATTAGCCTAAATAACCTGAGTTTGATTTAAGGAAGGGTAGAAAGTATCATTTTAATTCTTCTCATGATGCTCTGGGGCCGCATTTTTTGATTTTTGAAACCATACCTGCGTTTTATCGCTTAATTTAATCCTTTCCTACGGAGTATTTCCGGCAAGTAATCGTAGTCTATTTCCCCTTTGGTCGGTGTTTTCACCGTACCAAGAACCATCTATCAAATGGTCGGGGATAACACCAACTACAGGGAAATGCATTGTCATTCTGGCAAAGGCCAGAACCTCCTTCGGCAAGGTTTATTTTACTCGGAGCTGTTTTTCATCGGGACCGGCTTCCGGTAATAAAACCATGAGCGATGTTCTCTGTGGTTGGGTGTTATTACCAACCACATAATATGATCGTGTCTGGTACGGGAACACCGACCAGAGGGGAATTTTACGGACAGATCGAGTTATAAATATTTGTTTGTTAAGAGATAATTTTTTACGTAATCCTGAACACCCGCTTCCAAACTATAGAATTCCAAGCTATAACCGATTGATCTTAACTTTTCCATGCTTGCCTCGGTAAAATACTGATACTTTTCACGAATGTCTTCCGGTGTAGGAACAAATGAAATGGAAACCGGGGTATTCATTGCATGGAAGGTTTGTGTTGCAAGATCAAGGAAAGTTCGTGCCGTGCCTGTCCCCAGGTTATAAATACCCGAATCTTTACGATGATGCATCAGGAAATATAACACATTGACCACGTCTTTGATGTAAACAAAATCTCGCATCTGTTCGCCATCCTTAAATTCGGGGTTATGAGATTTAAATAATTTCATGGCCCCTGTTTTTTTGATCTGATTGAAAGTATGGAAGATTACTGAGGCCATACGACCTTTATGATATTCATTCGGGCCATACACATTGAAAAATTTTAATCCTGTCCAGAAATAAGGTTTCTTTTCCTGTTTTAAAGCCCAGCTATCAAATTCATTTTTCGAATCTCCATAAGGATTCAGTGGTTTCAGCATTGGAATTTTCGATTCATCATCCTGATATCCATGTTCTCCAAGGCCATAGGTAGCAGCTGAGGAAGCATAAACAAAAGGAAGACCGAATTCTGTGCAGATATTCCAGATAGATTTGCTATAATCAAGGTTCAACTGATTGAATAATTCAACATCTGTCTCGGCAGTATCGGTTCGGGCACCAATATGGAACACGAACTGTACATGTAGATGATTTTCGATAAGCCAATCAGCAAAAACTTTTCGTTCTACAAGTCTGGAATACCGCTTAGTTTCATAATTTTTATTCTTAATTTCATTAGAAAAGTCATCCACCAGCACTAGGTCATAATAGCCTTCATCGTTTAGTTTTTGAACCAAACAACTGCCGATAAATCCTGCTGCTCCTGTAATTATGATCATCTTAATAGGGTCTTTTGTACAATTATAAGAATAAGTTTTGTTTCGTTTCTGGGATGATACCGACTTTATGAGCCTCCTTAAAAAAGGTTTCTACAGCTTTTCTTCCCAGCTCATCTAAATCGATTGAAAATTTGTTGACATATAATTCGATGTGCTTTTTAATAACTTCCGTACTCATTTCCTGCGAGAGTGAGCGGATAAAATCAAATCCTGAATCCGGATGATCAAAGGCATATTCAACACTTCTTCGAATGATGCGGTTTACTTTTTGTTTTATTTCTTCGGGAAGATTCCTTTTGATCATAATACCCCCTAATGGAATTGGACCATGGGTTAGATCCTCCCAATATTCTCCCAGATCAATGATTTTTTTTAAACCCTTATCCTGATAAGTGAAACGATTTTCATGAATAATTACACCCAAATCAATCTGATTGTTCAATAAGGCAGATTCAATTTCAGAAAATTTCATCTCAATCTTATTTTTTGCTTCTGGGAATGCTATGCTTAATAGAAAATTGGCGGTTGTATATTTCCCCGGGATGCCAATTCTTAGGTTAGAGGCCTGAGGTCTGAGACTTTCCATGTCCAGACTTGAGTATTCATTCTTGTTACAGATTAGCAAAGGACCTACCCCGAAACCCAATGCACTTCCAGAATGAAGTAAAACATAATTTTCAGTGAGGTAAGCATAAGCATGATAGCTCAGTTTAGTGATATCAAGGTCTGCGCGAAATGCTTTTTGATTAAGTGTTTCAACATCATCAAATACCACCTCAAAGCTGAGGCCTTCAGTATCGATTTTCTGATGAATCATGGCATCGAAAATAAAGGTATCGTTTGGACAGGGCGAAAAACCTAGGCTCAGATTCATGAGTTAAATAGTTGAATAAGAGTGTCGTTCAGATTTTTGATTGCAAGTCCAATTTGCCAGTTATTCTTATTACGACGTTCCACCATATTAGAAATCGATCTGATTTGAATCCCCGGAATACCGGCTTGTTCGCAGGCATAGAAAAATGAGGCTCCTTCCATTGTTTCGATCTGAGGATTAAAGCGGTTTACAAATTCAGTGATTGATTCTTCATTGCCGTGGACTTTATTTACAGTTGCTGATTTAACTTCCTGCAGCTGATTATAAACATTAAATCCGGTAATTGGGCTTGCTGTAAATTGACTTTTACCCAAACCGATTGTTTCAGCTTTCAAAAAAGTATTGCCATCTTCCGCTCCGAATTCTGCAAGAATATCTTCTGATACCCGGCATAAGTTTCCCGGCAGAATTAGCGGATCAAAACTACCGGCAATACCGGCATTTACAGCTAAATCGAATGATTTTGAATGAAAGAGATTACCCAATGCAAATGCTGTAGCGACCATACCAACACCACTGATCATAACGCTCAACTGATGTGCTCCAATATTTTTTTCCATGACTGGAAGCTGATGAAAACCATGATGGAGCAGAAATGGTTCTATCTCGGCCGGTGTTGCGGCAACAAGAAGTATATTCATTAAGCGAAGTTACGTAATTAGCTTAATTTGTTCTTACGGCATTTCTAGTTTGAGTATATTTGTATTTTAATTTATTGAAAATGATATATATTACTCGAAGAGAACGATTTAATGCGGCACATAAGCTTTTTAGAGAAGAATGGAGCGATGAACAAAATCTAGAAATTTTTGGAAAATGTTCTAATCCTAACTGGCATGGTCATAATTATGAACTGTTTGTCACGGTAAAGGGGGAGATTAACCCTGAAACCGGCTTTGTGATTGATTTAAAAGAACTAAAAAGAATTATCACAGTATATGTTACTGACGTATTGGATCATAAAAACATTAACCTAGATGTTAATTTCATGAAAGGCAAAATGGCTTCCACGGAAGTACTCGCAGTAGCCATTTTTGATGTTCTTGAGCCACATGTTCAAAAGGAGGGAGCAATTCTCCATTCAATTAAATTGTATGAAACAGAAAATAATTTTGTGGAGTATTTCGGTTAACATTGTATTAAATTTATTTTGAAAAATGGGAATAGAAAGTGATAATTCTGAAATTGATAAGCTTGAAGGATACCTTAAGATAGATGATTACAATCAGGATAAGGTTGAAAGGATTGCCTCTCATTATAAAGCAATTTTAGCTGATTTGGGCGAGGATCCGACTCGTGAAGGACTCTTACAAACCCCTGTCCGTGTTGCAAAGGCACTACAGTTTCTTACCCATGGGTATTATACAAAGCCTTCAGAAATTTTAAAAAGTGCCATGTTTAAGGAGGATTACAGCCAGATGGTGGTGGTAAAGGACATTGAGGTATTCTCTATGTGCGAACACCATATGCTACCTTTCTTTGGCAAAGCTCATGTTGCCTATATTCCGAATGGTTATATTGTGGGCCTAAGTAAAATTCCGAGGATTGTAGATTCTTTTGCCCGCAGATTACAGGTTCAGGAGCGTTTAACCAATGAAATTCGGGACTGTATTCAGGATACACTGAATCCTGCTGGTGTTGCAGTAGTTATAGAATGCAAACACCTTTGTATGTCTATGAGGGGTATACAAAAGCAAAATTCAGTAACTACCACCTCTGCCTTTACAGGTGAATTTGTAAATGAAACTACCCGTTCAGAATTTTTGAGGCTAATCACAGCAAATTTGAGCTAATTTTTTATCTAAATTTTAAACATATATAACCCTTTAGGGTATTTATTGACATGAAATCATATATTTTTCCGGGACAGGGTGCCCAGTTTTCTGGAATGGGTAAAGATCTTTACAATCATTCTGAAGCAGCAAGAAATCTATTCGAAAGTGCGAATGAGATCCTTGGATTTAGGATTACAGATATTATGTTTGAGGGTACAGATGAAGATTTAAAGCAAACTAATGTCACTCAGCCAGCCATTTTTCTTCATTCAGTAATCCTTGCCAAAGAGTTGAAAAGTGAATTCATGCCCGACATGGTTGCGGGGCACTCTTTAGGTGAATTTTCTGCACTGGTCTCTGCAAAGGCGCTATCCTTTGAAGATGGTTTGCGCCTGGTGAGTGCTCGTGCCAATGCAATGCAAAAAGCATGTGAAATCAGACCTTCTACCATGGCAGCGATCCTGGGGCTTGATGATTTCACGGTGGAAGATATTTGTTCTCGTGTAAGCGACGTTGTGGTACCTGCAAATTATAATTGTCCGGGCCAATTAGTTATTTCGGGCTCCATTGAAGGTATTGATAAGGCCTGTGAATTATTAATTGAGGCTGGTGCAAAAAGAGCATTAAAACTGAATGTTGGTGGAGCATTTCACTCTCCCTTAATGGAACTTGCCCGTGTTGAGTTGCAATCAGCAATAGAGAACACTGAAATTAATGAACCAATTTGCCCTATCTATCAGAATATTGATGCTAAACCATACACCGATGTAGCCAATATTAAACATAATCTAATTTCCCAGTTAACCGGTGCGGTTCGCTGGACCCAAACTATTGAAAAAATGTTGCAAGACGGAGCTACATCCTTTACAGAGGTTGGTCCGGGCAGTGTTTTGCAGGGTCTTGTAAGGAAGGTCGATCGTAGTATCCCAACATTTAGTGCTGAATTATAACCTTGAGTATTCAATTTCCCTGAATTGCTCCTGTTTATAGGATATTATTCACCTGATTCAATTCTTCAAATACGGGTGATTTAGGTGTAACAATTACCTAAGTGTAACCGAACCCTTTCCCATTGTATATCCGTCAGCGTGAAGCATTATTGTATATACTCCTTTTTGATAGGTGCCTCCTTTTATCCAATCTATGGTGTAGGCTCTTCCGTCATTGGCAAATTCTAGAGCTGTTTTGTAGGAGTATTGTAACTCTTCATTGTCAGAAATAAAAACACCTCCATTCTTGTCAGTCACCAGATTGCCACTTGGGTCAGTTACTCTTAGAAAAATAGTATGAAGGCCCTTTTGAGCCAAAGAATTATTCACCAGAGTAAAATCTACTCTAAGTTTATCAGTTTTATTGGCACGGGTTACCGTACTTTCTTTTCCCTTACCGCGAATGTTGATTGCTGCGATTGAAACATTTCCAGATTTAATCGCAGCAGCAGCCTGAACTTTAGTATTTAATTCATCATTCTGCTTTTCTAACTCATTTACCTTTGAGCGTACAGAGTCAACAGTTGATAAGAGTTCATTTCTTTCACTTGTTAACTCTTGATTTTGCTTTTTAAGTTCATCAATTTCTGAAGCGTATTTTGATACAAAATATTTTAATTGCTTTATCTCTTCCTGTGCCCTTGCAAGTTGTCCTTGTGTAATTTGTCCTTGTTTGAGGGCGGATCTTAACTCACCAATCTTTTCTCTTGCTATTGCCTGATCTTTTAGCATTTGATTGGATAGTTTCAAATTATTGCTACTTGCATTATCCAGTTCAGCCTCAATTTTATCAATTTCGGTCTGCATTCTAGTTTTTTCATCACTTATTGTAACTATACGATCATTAGCTTTCTTATCCTTAAAAAATAAATAGGCATTAGTTCCAAGCAAGGCAAGTATCACAGCAACCAAAAAATAAATCTTGTTTGAGTCCTTTCGTATTGGCAGCTCCTGTTCAGGGTTTTCCATGTTCAATTATCTGTTTAACGACACAAAATGTTCATTTTAAAAATATTCTTTGAAACCTCAATTGAAACAAATATATAATCTAAGAATTGGACTTTAATAAATTTTGAATTGGCTTTATATTTTAAGGGTCTAAAAAATAGCTTAAACACTCAAAATACATAATTTAGCCTGTGTTCGGTATAAGTAAACTTAAAAGGTACCGTTTTAATTAATCTCATGATGCTCAGGAGCTGTATTATTTGATTTTTGAAACCAATACCTGCGTTTTATGGCTTATTTCAGTCCTTTCCTGGGGAGTATTTCCGGCAAGAAATTCCCCTTTGGTCGGTGTTATTACCGTACTATGCACGATTATATCAAGTGGTCGGTAACACCACCACAAGCGAATTTCGATTACAGCTGGAATCTCCTGAGCCTAACCAACCTTTGTCATCCGATAGCTATCGGATCCAGCGAAAGTGGGAACCTCCAAATTCTTAAATAATGACATTGAGCGAAAGCTGGCACCTCATTCTATTGCTGGTGTGCGCGTGCCGCGTGTTCTAGAATATTTTAAAAGCACACGCATGCGCCAGCAACGGGTAGTCCGGTAATAGAACCATAGCCCATATTAAATAAACCCGAGTGGCAGCTCTATCTTTTTTGCAATACCGAATTTCATGATTTCTATTCAATCATTTGCAAAAAAATAGGGCAGAACACGGGGCTGGAATAAGCGAAGAGAAACAGACCCTGCTTTCTAAAAGATGAGAAAAATAATCAGTCTAAACTTAGCCCAGCAAGATGTTATATCGAACTCAGGTTAATTTATGATATTATTTATCCAAATTGTTATCCAAAATACAATATTGCAATTAATTAGATTAATTATCTTTACAAACAGAATATTCCTCTTTTACATGCTTAGAAAAATTATTTTCATCCTCACATTTCTTGTTGTTGCACCTGTTTATTTGAGATCTCAGATTAAATCTAATCCTAAACGAGAGTTCAGAGGGGTATGGGTAGCTACAGTTGCAAATATTGACTGGCCTTCCAAACCGGGATTAAGTTCCGGAATACAAAAAGCTGAGCTTATACGCATATTTGATGATCATCAGAAAAGCGGAATCAATGCTATTATGCTACAGATCAGACCTGCTACTGATGCATTTTATGGCAGAGGCCGTGAGTTATGGAGTCGGTTTTTGACAGGAAATCAAGGCAGCGGACCTGTTCCCAACTATGATCCGCTTGATTTTGCAATTGAGGAAGCACATAAGCGTGGAATGGAATTACATGCTTGGTTCAATCCATATCGTGCGACACATAATCTTATTGATGCTCATACGGCAGCAAACCATATATCCAAACAAAAACCAGAGTGGTTCTTTACGTATGGAGGTAAGAAACTTTTCAATCCGGGATTGCCCGAAGTGCGTCAATATATAGTAAGTGTAATTATGGATGTAGTTCGTAATTACGATATTGATGGTGTTCATTTTGACGATTATTTTTATCCTTATCCTGAGGCTCAACCGATTCGAGACAGTGAAACGTATTATAAATATGGAAGCAACTTCAAAACTATTGAAGACTGGCGTAGGAATAATGTGGATACACTGATTCATACCTTATCAGACAGCATTCATAATGCAAAAAAACACATCAAATTTGGTGTAAGCCCTTTTGGTATTTGGCGAAATAAATCTCAAGATCCTGAGGGCTCTGAAAGTAATGGATTTGACGGTTATGGTAAACTTTACGCAAATGCACGTAAATGGGTACAATCAGGATGGCTTGATTACATTAACCCTCAAATTTATTTCCCTTTTGGATACCAGGTTGCACCTTATGATAAATTACTTGATTGGTGGAGTAATAATACCTTCGGAAAGCATTTATATATTGGACAGGGAGTTTACAGGGCAATGGAGAATCGTCCCGGTTGGAGTGATAGGTCACAGATACCCAAACAAATACGGTATTTGAGAAATAATAAAAATACACATGGTAGTGTATTTTTCAGTTCTAAGTCAGTCACCAATAATATGGCTGGTGTAAAAGACTCTTTGCGTAGAGATTTTTATCGCTATCCAGCACTTCAGCCAACCATGCCATGGCTTGATAAAGTAAAACCCAATGCTCCTACTGTACTAACAGCGAAAGCTGTAGCAAAGGGTGTTGAATTAAGCTGGCAGTCACCCACTGTGGCGAGTGATGGAGATAAGGCTTTTGGATATGTAATTTACCGGGTTAATCGTGGTGAAAGAATGGATATCGAGCAGGCCCACCACATTTTAAAGGTCTCGTTTAAAGCATCAGAAACAACATTTACAGATACTTTAGTTAATGCTAATCGAAGTTATACGTATGTGGTTACTGCAGTAGACAGACTTAAGAATGAAAGTCAGGCTTCAAATGCTGTTACTGCAAGTCCGAGATTTTAAGATTCTATAATCATAAAAAAAGCCGTTCATGTTTATGAACGGCTTTTTCATTTAAAGAGATTTTATTTCTTCTCTGGGAGCAATACCATCCTAATGAAATTATCAGGACTCAGACGATATTGAGCTGTCGCTTTTAGCGCTTCCGGATTAAGCTCCTTTAAAGATTCAAGATAAGTTAATACCTGTTTTGGCTCATCTTCATTTTGAAGTTGATTGGTAAGATAACCTAGCCAGAAACCATTATCCTTGAGCTGTGTTTCGGTGGAGCGGGTTTCCTCAGCTATGAATTTTTCAATATCACTTGAAAGGGCACCATTTACTCTGATTTTGTTTATTTCATCAAGTGTTGAACTGATTAATTTTTCAACATTTTCAGGGGCACATCCAAAAGAGATGTTGAAGGTATAGCGTCCTTTTGGAAACTTGGTGTAGGAAGCACGAGCTCCAACGCCATAGACTCCGCCCTCGTCCTCGCGCAGGCGCTCAATCAATTTAATAGTCAATACCGAAGCCAAAGCATCTAATTGATTATTATGTTTTTCGCTCCAGGTATAATCACCGCTGAATACAAGCCGAACACTTGCCTTTGGCTCCTGACCTTTGTAGATCTTTTTATCAATTTTACCACCCGGAATCTGAATTCCAAGCTCTTTTGCAGTTTCTTTACGGTTAGTAGATGGAAGTGAACCAAGATACCGCTCAAGCAATGGTTTAAATTCTTCTGGTTTAAAATTCCCTACGAAAATGAAAGTAAAGTCACTTGCATCAGCAAAGCGATCTTTATAGATCTCGAATGCGCGATCCAGACTTACCTGATTTATTTTTTCAATTGATGGTCCTGTTCTGCGGACATTGTAATTACCAAGAATAGCGGCTACAGAATCTGCAAACACGCTGTTTGGATCGTTACCTCTATTTGCTAATCCACCCTTTTGTTGTGCAATCAGACCTTTAAAGGTTTCAGCATCTTTGCGGGGTTGTGTGAAATAGAGATAGGTTAATTGCAATGCAGTTTCAATGTCTTTCGGACTTGTTGAACCTGACAGTCCTTCAAACCGATCACTTAGGTATGGAAATACTGAAACTTTTTTTCCAGTCAGTAATTTAGGAAGTTGAACAGAGTTAAAGTCTCCTAGTCCGCCATTTCTTATAATCGTTGTGGCATATAGTGCTGATTGAAAATCAGCATCACTGTACAATGAAGTTCCACCCGCGCTGAATGCAGAAAAACTGATTTCATCGTTTTTGAAATCGGTTGGTTTCAGAATCACTTTTATACCATTGCTTAATTTAAACTCAGTAATTCCAAGCTCAGGTATTTTAGATTCTGAAGTGACTTTACCACCACTTAGTTTTGCAGACAATAACGGTTTGTTTGAAACCTGATCGACATAGGCACTGATATCACTTGTTTTTGCGCTGCTGATCCAGCTTTCAATTTTGGCTTCATCTGGCAAATTTGCTTTATCCTTTTCTGGACCCATCATAATCACATCGCGATTAACATCTGTGATATACTTTTTGGCCAGGCCATTCACATCACTTAGATTAATTCCTCCAATCATGGAATTGGCCATTTTGAATTCATATTCAATACCCGGACTAGCTTCCTGCTCAAGGAAATGACGAAGATATTCGTTTACTAAGCTTTCGGAAGGTGTCTTGTCTTTCTCCTTGAAGGAAGACTCCATGTTAGTCAGGTATGATTGTTTTGCACGATCCAGTTCAGTTTGTGTAAACCCAAAACGCTGTACGCGTTCAGTTTCAGTGAGAATTGATTTAAACCCTCTTTCCATTTCTCCGGGTTTTGCCACAACGAACACATTGTACATATCAAGTCCGGCTAAAAAACCACTTATATTAGCTCCTGCCTGTAAAAAAGGAGGATCAGCTTGTTTGCTCATATCGGCAAACCGGTTGCCAATCATAGAGTTAAAAAGGGATCTTAAAATGCTGTTTTTATAGTCGTTGGTAGTGATAAGTTTCGTTTCAGGATGCTTAATCATTAACTGTGCTACACTGACAGGAAATTCTTTGTCGGTTACTGCTATGAACTGATTTTTATTCAATAATGAAATTGAATACTGCGTTCTTTGACGTGGTTTCGCCGGATTTTTTAGATCAGAGAATTTTGCCTTAATGGTTTGTTCCATTGCATCAACATCAATATCTCCTACAACTATCAAGGCCTGTAAATCTGGACGATACCAATCTTGATAGAATTGTTTAATAGTTTCGGCAGAGAAATTTTTCAGTACTTCTTCTGTTCCAATAGGAAGGCGGTCTGAATAACGTGAATTATTGAAAATCATCGGAAGATATTGATCCTGCATACGCTGTTGAGCACCTTTTCCCAATCGTTTTTCTTCCAATACAACTCCACGTTCTTTATCAATTTCTGCAACATCTAAAGTTGCATCCTGCGCCCAGTCGCGCATAATCTGAATTCCGTTTTTCAGTACTTCAGGATCATCAGATGGAATCGGAAGCTGATAGACAGTTTCATCAAAACTTGTATAGGCATTGAGATCTGCACCAAAACGTACACCTGCTTTTTGTAGATAATTAACAAGATCGTTTTTTGGGAAATTTTTTGTGCCATTAAAGCCCATGTGTTCCATAAAATGTGCAAGACCCCGCTGGTTATCATTTTCCATTATTGAGCCTATTTTATTTGCCAGGTATAGCTGAACCCTATTTTTAGGTTCAACATTTTTCCTGATATAATAGGTAAAACCATTTGGAAGCTTACCAGTTCTTACTGCAGGATCTAGTGGAATGACATCTGCAGAATTTTGCTTGGAAGTAGCAGCTGGATTCTTACTTTTTGCTGCAGTTTGAGCATTTAAAGCTCCAGTAAAAGCAAGAAGTACAACTACCACGAGGGCAAGTACTTTTTTGTCTATGTTTTTCATTTTTTTTTGGTTTATAATTGGATTCCAAAAATACAAAAAGTTACACCTTGATTATAATTTTTCTACTGTACATCCACCAAAGGATACCGAGCCAAATCAGAATAAAAGTTACTGCACCTGCAAGGGAAGCATTAATTGGTGAAAAGTAAGGACTATAGAATGATTGATAAAGCCATTCACGGGAGGTTACTATTGTTCCATCAGGCATATTAACCTTGATCATCGTCAGAATTCTTGGAATTAGTCCGGAAAGGAAAAACACAGTTATTGCATTGATGCCATAGACAACAAATGGCGTTGTACCTTTTTTATAACCCTGTACATCAATCAGCCAATAACATAATGCAAGTCCGATGCTAGCAAGTCCGCCAGCATAAAGCACAAACGAACTAGTCCACAGTGCTTTATTGATAGGAAAGCAGAGATCCCATATTAATCCTAGAATGACTGCTAAAATTCCAATGGAAAACATCCATGAAATTTTCACACTTTCTTCTTTGTCTTTACGTTTTAGCCAGGTACCGATCAGCAGTCCGAAGATTCCGGTTCCTATCGCCGGAATAGTGCTAAATATTCCTTCAGGATCCCATGTTTTTGCAGAACGCCATAAGTGTGCTTCTGTCAGCAGAGATCTGTCAAGCCAGGCACCCAAATTAGTTTCTTTTTCAAGATTAGCAAATCCTACTCCCGGGACTGGAATCAGCGTCATCATTGCCCAATAGGCAAGGAGGATACCGATTAAAATTCTAAGCTGGGTTTTCGGACTTGTTTTTATAAAAATAACTGCAGTAATGAAGAAAACAACAGCTATACGCTGTAAAACTCCGGGAATCCGAACGGTTTGTAATGCTTCCATAGGGTCTGTAAATACTTTTGGGAAGAGGTTTAGAAACAAGCCTAATCCAAATAATATAAGCGCTCTTTTTAAAGCAGTAAAAATAAGCTTAGAGTGGCTCATGTATCCTTTTTTACTACCTAGTGCGTAGCTGATAGAAACCCCAACAATAAACAAAAAGAAAGGAAATATGAGATCTGTTGGGGTACATCCATGCCATTCAGCATGTTTAAGTGGGGCATAAATATGAGACCAACTACCAGGATTATTGACCAGAATCATTGCTGCTACAGTCAGTCCCCTGAAAACATCAAGAGATAATAGTCTGGCCGGAGATTGTTGAAGAATTGAAGGTTGCGACATGAGTTTATTGATAAATCATCTTAAATCTGCACTTTTTTATTATAATAAAAAAGTGAATGCCTCATTTAAAAATCCTGCTAAGTGAATGTTTAGTAATTGGGGTAAGATATTGTATAAAAGCGATTTCTTAGAGTTTCTGAGCCAAAACTTTAAGAGCTGTTTCGTCCTTGTGTTCTAAACTTAACTGTAAAAGCTGATTTTTAAGATCATCGCTGATGGCCTGGTATTTTTTCTGGCCATACAGATTTTTCATCTCATTTGGGTCATTTTTCAGGTCATAAAGCTCCCAGAAATCTTTATGCTCATAAAAACGGATTAGTTTGTAGCGACTTGTTCGTATTCCAAAATGCTTTAAAACACTGTGCTCGCCAGGAAATTCATAAAAGTGGTAATACGCCGAATTTCTGATACTTACATTAACATTTTTGAATAGAGGCACCATTGATTTACCCTGAATTTCTTTTGGTATGGTCAGCCCGGCAATCTCTAAAAATGTAGGGGCAAAGTCAACATTAGATATGATCTGATTTGAAACGGTACCAGGTTTTATTATACCAGGATATCTGATGATCAAAGGAGTACGCATTGATTCTTCGTACATAAAGCGTTTGTCAAACCATCCATGTTCACCCATATAGAATCCCTGATCTGAGGTATAAACTACAATAGTATTTTTTGTAAGGTCATTTTTATCAAGGTAGGTTAAAATTTTACCAATGTTACGGTCGAGAGAAAGTGTAGTGCTGTAATAATCCTTCATATACCGCTGGTATTTCCATTCTGTTAATTCTTTTCCCTCGAGTTTTCTTTTCTTCAGGTCCTCATCTATTTTATCATAATATGTATTCCATTTTAACCGCTGGTCAGGATGCATACGGGCAAGAAAAGAAGCCGCGAGCGCATCGGGTTCACTTTTCATTTTGAGGTCATAGCCAAGTTTCATAGTCTTTTCTATAGACATATCCTGCATTCCGGCTGCTATTCGGTTGGTATACTGATCATAAAAATTTTTAGGAAGCGGGAATTTGATCTCATCAAATTTGCCCAGATCCTGAGTATCAGGCATCCAGGTACGGTGAGGTGCTTTTTCGCCTACTACCACGAAAAAAGGTTTTGAAGCATCGCGCTTATCCAGAAAATCAATGGTAAGATCTGTGATCACATCAGTAGCATAGCCTTCTTTTCGAGTGGTATCACCTTGCATATTAATCAAATCAGGATTATAATACTGTCCTTGTCCAGGTAAAATGTTCCAGTAAGTAAATCCTTGTGGATAGGAAACCAGGTGCCATTTTCCAATCCAGGCAGTTTGAAATCCAGATTGTTTTAGGCGAGCAGGAAAAACATCTTGAGAAGCATCGAACGTATCTTTGTTATTACGCATTCCATTCATGTGACTATACTTGCCGGTTAGTAACACTGCCCGACTTGGGCCACAAATAGAATTTACAACAAAGGCTCTCTTAAATAACGCTCCTTCTTTCGCCAGACGGTCTATATTGGGAGTTGCGCCATATTTGGAGCCATATGCGCCGATAGTAGAAATAGCATGATCATCTGTCAGAATGATGATGATATTAGGCTTTGAGTTTTGTTGTCCAAAGGCTGCTGAGCATATTGAAAAAAAGCAAATCAGAAGGAAAATCGTTTTCCTCATACTGTCTGTTGGTAATAGTTTAGTATTTCCATCTGATAAAAGCTTCCATTGCTTCATATTCGGCTAAGCCCAGTTTATCGTATGCTCTTGCAGTTTCGCGGGTGCGGTCTTCAGCACGGACCCAAAACTCTCTGGCATCGTCACCGGGAAAGACCGGTCTGTCTTTTTGCGACTGATGCTTAAAAATAGCTAAGCGTTTGCGTTCAACCTCCTGAGGAGACAAGGGAACGGCCATCTGAATTTCATGAGTGTCAAACTCATGCCATGCTCCTCGGTAAAGCCATAACCAGCAATCTTTAATCCATTCCCTATCTTTTAAACGCTCAAGAGCCTCAATGATAATATTGAAACATACTTTATGAGTACCATGCGGGTCAGCAAAATCGCCGGCTGCAAATATTTGATGCGGTTTAATTCTTTCAAGCAGCTCCATTGTGATCTTGATATCAGCCTCTGAAACTGGATTTTTAAGTGTTTTACCTTTATCATAAAAAGGCAGTGACATAAAGTGAATTTGTTCATCACGAAGACCGGCAAAACGTGCGCCGCTAATCGCTTCTCCTTTTCGTATCAGTCCTTTTAAAATCTGAATCTCGGAGGTATCCGCTTGATTGGGTTGTTTTGTTCCCAGAAAATTTCGCATGGAAGAGTACAGATCATCTAGTTTTTGGGTATCCAAACTAATAGATTTACTAAAATCACGTGCAAACTCTACAAATCGGAGTGCATCGTCATCCCAAACTGCGGTATTACCTGAAGTCTGGTATGCTACATTTACATCATGACCCTGATCTACCAGGCGAATAAATGTTCCACCCATTGAGATGACATCATCATCCGGATGGGGAGAAAATATAATGACCCGCTTTTTATCGGGAACTGCCCGCTCAGGCCTTTGTGAATCATCAGCATTGCCTTTACCTCCTGGCCAGCCGGTTATGGTATGCTGAATTTTATTAAAAATATGAATATTGATGTTATACACCGGACCCTTTTCCGTTGCGAGTTGAGCCATTCCATGATTATTATAATCTTCTTCAGTAAGCTTTAATATTGGTTTGCCAAGCGTATTGGCAAGCCAGATCACCGCTTTTTTCACCATTATGTCGTCCCATGTGCAATCTTTAACAAGCCAAGGAGTATTGAATCGGGTAAGATCGGATGCCGCATCCTGATCAAGAATAAACTCTACATTTTCTGAAAGCTGAAGATAAGTCGCAGGTACTTCGGAAGAGATTTTTCCTTCTACTGCTTTTTTAATGATTGATGCTTTTTTAAGGCTCCATGCCATCAGTATGATTTCTCTTGCTTTGAAAATTGTACCGATACCCATGGTTATCGCCTTAGTTGGTACATTCTCTTTTCCTCCAAAGTCGCGTGAAGCATCACGTCTTGTCAGATCATCCAGGGTTACCAGTCTGGTACCTGAATTTGGTGCAGAACCAGGCTCGTTAAATCCGATGTGTCCAGTACGGCCAATTCCCAGTATCTGAAGGTCAAGGCCACCCAGATCAGTGATCTTTTTTTCATACTCCAGGCAGAAGCCATGGATTGTTTCGATAGCCAATGTTCCATCTGGGATGTGGACATTAGCCATATCGATATCGATATGGTTGAATAGATTTTCTTTCATGAAAATCACATAACTCTGAGGAGATGTGGGTTTCATTGGGAAATATTCATCAAGATTAAATGTGATTACATTCTTGAAACTTAGACCTTCTTCTTTGTGAATTCGTACCAGTTCTTTGTAAACTCCAATAGGCGTAGCACCCGTTGCAAGTCCGAGAATTGCCTGCTCACCAATTTTTTGTTTTCTAATAATCAGATCAGAAATTCGTCGTGCAACTTTTTTTGCAGCGGTTTCTTCATCTGGATAAACTGTAACAGGAAGTTTTTCGAAGCGGGTTTCTTCAAGTAAATTTAATCTTGCCATGAGAGGGTCAGACTTTATTAGGTGAGAAGCAAATATAATTACAAATTCATTATGCTGGGAAACTTCTCAAAATATATTGGCAGAAACAATAATTTTGCAGGTATTTTTCTGTTTTTTTCATTGTTCAAATAAATGATTGAGTGATTATTTTGGATGTGCAATGTAATTGAATCATGAAGAGATGTTGGTTTGAAGAAATGGTGACTAGTTAGTAAGATGAGTTCCTTACAAGGAAGAGTAAGTTAAAACGGTTATTATATATCAGAACAGGCTATAGAGGAACGATAATTTGTTTCTTGAAACCAATACTTGTATTTTATTGGTCATTTCAGCCCTTTCCTCCGAAGTATTTCCGGCAAGAGCGCGTGTTTTTCTTTGGTCGGTTTTCTCACCGTACTAAGTACAATTATATCAAATGGTCGGTTATAACACCAACCAGAGGTGAAAAATAGTTGTCATTCCAGCTGGAAAGCTGGAACCTCCTCCGGCAAGGTTTATTTTACCCGATACTGTATTTCATGGGGACGGACAGCCCAATGATTAATCCATCTGCTATTTAAAATATACCCATAGCAACTATTTTTCGTTGCTTAACGAACTTTATGGTATCTACTAAAGCTCCAACAAAAAACTAGGGCACAGCACGGGTCTGGCATAACCTAAGAGAAACAGAACTTGCTTTTAAAAAAAAGATAAAATTATTCAATCAAAAACCGCTAGGGAATATCCTATGTCGAACTCAATTTAGTATGTATTGATGAATAGTTCACACCTCCTTTGATGCCGAATGTGAAGGAGGGTAATTGTGCCATTGCTGTTGTGCCAACGATCATAAAAAGTGATGCAGCGAGTATTAGCTTTTTCATATTCATAGCTTTTTTTAATTCGTAATTCGTAATTCGTAATCCGTAATTCTCTATAATATACGAATTAGCTTGAATTTTGTCGCGATAAACTTTAATTTTGGAAAAATCTAAAGCATGGCAGAGATCAGTATCAGCAGTTCAGACTGGGATCGTTTAAAGTTAAAAGTTAAACGAAAATATAATAATCTTAGTGAAGAAGATCTGGCGTATCAGCAGGGTCAGGAGGAAGAATTGATTGTAAGACTGATGAGCAGATTAAAACGCAATCGTGAGTATATTGTCTTCACTCTGAAAAAGGGTATGCTTCATCTCGATACCAATAGATTATAAACTCCTGTATTTTCACCTTAAATCGTTCCCCCTTAAATAATAAAGGAAGGATTTTTGTATCTTTAAATTATTACAATTTAAGATATGATTAATTCTGTCAAGCCAGGCTCTTTAAGATTAAAACTCAAGAAAGTAGTATTACCCGGTGTTTTAATAGTCTCTATTTTCTCCTTTTCTTTTGTTGAAGATCTATTTCAGGTGTCTAAGAACCTGGACATATTTGCTGCTATCTACAAGCAATTGAGTATTAATTATGTTGATGATGTTAATTCTTCAGAAATGATGAAAAATGGCATTGATGCAATGCTGGAAGAATTAGATCCTTATACTGAATACATTCCCGAAGCTGAAATTGAAGACTATAAATTAAAATATGTTAGTACTCAATACGGCGGTATAGGGGCAAGTATTTCAAATAGAGGGGGTAAAGTCATAGTTGCTGAGCCCTATGCTGGTTTCCCGGCACAGAAAGCAGATATTAGAGCCGGCGATGAATTTCTGGAAATCAATGGTATTTCCCTAAAAGGAAAAAGCAATGAGCAGGTAAGTTCCATGTTAAAAGGTTCAAAGGGTACTGCTGTTAAGCTTCAGATTCAGCGTCCGGGAATGCCAAAGTCAATGGAGTTAAACCTGACCCGCGAAGAAATAAAACAAAATAATGTTCCCTATTATGGCATGCTTTCGAATAATGTTGGATATATCAAACTCGATAAATTTCTTGAAAACTCGGCTCAGGAGGTAAAAGATGCTTTAGCAGAACTCAAGAAAAATGACATTAACGGACTGGTACTGGATCTTCGGTTCAATGGTGGTGGCATCCTTCAGGAGGCAGTTAAAATCGTGAATCTCTTTGTTGATAAAGGCGTTACTGTTGTTATTCAAAAAGGACGGAATCGTGAAAAGTCAATCACCTACAACACATTCAATACACCACTTGAGCCAAATCTTCCCCTTGTCATTCTGGTTAATAATCGTTCAGCATCGGCATCAGAGATCGTTGCAGGATCATTGCAGGATCTAGACCGGGCGGTTGTTATCGGACAGCGCAGTTTTGGTAAAGGCTTGGTACAACAAACCTTCAATCTTCCTTACAACAGTCTGGTAAAAGTAACCGTAGCAAAATATTATACTCCTTCAGGCAGATGCATACAAGCGTTGGATTACACG
>Ga0315899_10001990_pt1 | contig 22954 bp, 19 predicted proteins | sample LakEriMetagenome_2_FD_203518 | JGI IMG/M metagenome (GOLD analysis project Ga0315899, IMG submission 203518) | Freshwater fungal communities from buoy surface, Lake Erie, Ohio, United States - Buoy 4 MA112 | ecosystem: Environmental > Aquatic > Freshwater > Lake | place: USA: Lake Erie, Ohio... | reverse complement strand
TATCAACTTAATGCTTGCAATATTAGCAATTTAACAGCTATTTAACTTTTGGTCCTAGTTTAAGGAATTCCACTATATTCGCATATAAACCTAAATTCATGAAAGTAATTTTATCCGTTTTTACGCTATTATTCAGTGTGTTAATTGCTGCACAAACACAAAATGTTCGTGGAAAAGTAATGGATTCCGAAACAAGTTTCCCGCTTGCCGGAGCAAAAATTGAAATTGATTTGAAGGATGCCAATGGGGTAAATTATCGAGCGGTTACCGACGGCGAGGGCGAATTTAAAATCGCTGACGTACCCGTTGGGAAATATGGCTTAACCACGAAATGTGCACAATATGAGCCGAAAACTCAAACGGTTGAGATTTCCTCTGGAAAAGAATTAATTCTAACGATTAGCCTTCAAGAATTGGTAACTAATAAAGAAGAAGTGGTAGTAACAGGCCGTAAAAAAGGAGAAATCATCAATGAATTAGCCGTAATTTCTGCCCAACAATTCTCTGTAGAAGAAACAAACCGATACCCTGGTTCGCGGATGGATCCTGCACGGATGGCATCGAATTTTGCGGGGGTACAAGGAGCGGATGACTCTAGAAATGACATTATTATTCGTGGTAACAGTCCACTCGGTGTGGTTTGGCGTGTAGAAGGGATTGACATCCCAAATCCGAATCACTTTGCCATTGCAGGAAGTTCAGGAGGACCGGTATCTGTTTTGAATAATAAAATTCTAGGAAATTCAGACTTTTTAATGAGTGCGTTTCCCGCTGAATACGGCAACAGTGTTTCCGGTGTTTTTGATTTAAAATTACGCAGTGGAAATGATCAGCGGCATGAATTTACGGGACAATTTGGTTTTCTTGGTACTGAGTTTTTAGCGGAAGGTCCGCTTAACAAAAAAGGAACCGCTTCTTTTCTAATGATGGGTCGATACTCCACGCTTTCGTTATTCAAATCACTTGGGATTCAACTGGGAACCGATGCAATTCCGACCTATGGAGATTTAGCATTTAAATTTAATTTCAAACTCCGAAAAGGAGGAAATTTATCATTTTGGGGCATGGGTGGAAAAAGTAACATCGCCATTATGATCTCGGAAAAAACAGAATATACAACAGACTTGTATGGAGAGGGTGATCGTGACCAGTATTTTGGTACTTCGATGGGGGTAACCGGATTAACCTACAAAAAAGCTATCAATGAAAAAACATTTGTGAGCAGCACCCTTGCCTTATCTCAAGAAATTCAGCGGGCGAATCACGACTATTTGCAACGCAGGTTAGATTCTATAAACCTATCTACAATAATTATCGATAGTATTTATCAGTTAATGGCATACACCTTTACGACTAATAAAATTTCTAGCTACTCCGCGGTCAACCATAAAATCAACAAACAACACCTGATTAAATTCGGATACAATGCAGATTTTTTCTTAATGAACATGAAGGATTCCGCCCTGGTGGATTATGATGACCCCAATACGTTTTTTACGCGTTGGGATTATGAAGGTTCTTGTGTGCTCATTCAGCCCTTTATTCAGTGGAAATGGAGAATGTCTGATAACACCGACTTCACGGCGGGAATTCACAGCCAATATTTTTCAATGAGTAACAGTTTAAGTCCGGCGGAGCTACGCCTTGGATTTAAACATAAACTTCCAGGCAACCAATCCGTCTTTGCTGGGGGAGGAATGCACAGCCAAATACAACCGTTGTACACGTATGTAGACAACCGTAAAGGAGTTGGTAATTTCTTTAACAAAGGGATGGATTTCACCAAAAGCATTCATTCTGGTATCGGATACGAAAAGTTCTTTAATAAAGGGTTTAGCATCCGATCAGAGGCCTATTATCAATATTTATATAACATCCCAGTTACCATTGCGCCAAGTGCATTCTCGATGATTAACATGGGCAGTGGATTCACAAGAATCTTTGCTGATTCATTACAAAACACAGGGACAGGGTACAATTACGGGTTGGAATTAACGGTACAAAAGTACTTTGATAAAAGCTTCTTTTTCTTGTTCTCAGGAACCTTGTACGACTCGAAGTATACAGGAAGTGACGGTGTACTTAGAAACACCTCTTATAACGGTGCGTATGTAGCTAATTTACTTGCCGGAAAGGAATTCAATATAGGGAAACGAAATATCCTAGGCATCGGCGCAAAGGTTACTACGGCAGGTGGAAAGCGTTATGGATTAGTAGATTTAGCAAAAACAAACCAAGAGAAGGATTTAATCTATCAAGATTCGATGTTCAATGAACTTCAATTTAAAGACTATTTCCGTTTGGATTTCAAAATCTCTTGGCGAATGAATGCGAAAGCCATGACTCATGAAATCGGATTAGATTTGGTAAATATTTTAGGCACTCGGAATATCTTGAGTTTAGCGTATGCACCGTCTTTAGATCCAGCGGTTTTAAGCAATCCAACATATCAACCCGTTGCGCAAAAAAACCAACTTGGGTTTTTACCAATTTTCTACTATAAAATAGACTTTAGGGCTGGCGGGAAAGGAAACTAAAAGTGGGGACAATCGCAATTCTTTTGTTTGCCAAGAAAAAATACCGTACCCACATTAAGACTCATTTGACCAACCCATAGGGTGTGTGTTGCTTTTTGAGTGGCGTCCGACACATCCAAGCCAATATTATTTTGTACTAAGATGCCTGCGCTTAGCTTTGGCAATATATAAAAGTGCCTTAAAAATTCCACGCGAATTCCACCTTGAGCCATTGATGCAAACCCTGACATGCCAGAGCGTTCGTTTTGGTATGCCGGGCCAAAGGTAACTGACGAAGTGGTATGTAGGGCGCCCAAACCTATACCATAAATAGCATTTAGTACAAACATTCGCGACTTTGTTCGATACAAATTTTGCAAAAGATTCAAATTCATTGAAATGAATTTTGTGCTGTTTGAAGAAAGTCTAAATCCAATGGTATCCATTTCCACGGACGTTGAATTAAAGGTGCCAGCAAGTCCACCGATTACATCAAATCCAGGGGTAACATACCCATCAATATTCAATCGTTGATTTGCTAATTGATATTGAAAATTATCTAAATTCAATTGAAGTTGAACCCCACGTTTGACTGTATAACCTATGGCTATCCGATATTGATTTGATAATAAATCCCTCATGTTTGGACTTGGTATCCCGTCAAATGGTTGGTTAAATGTTGCGTCATTCAAGGTAAAGGAGAACTCATTTCCCATCATGGATAAGGATGACTTAGCATATCGATTGCTTGACATACCCACTTCCAAAGACAAATTACCTTTGTACGCCGAATTAAACAAGCTATTTTGCGCCTTTACTGCGCCGCAACCAATTAAGAATATAAATACAAAGCGCATCAAGGCCTGATAAATTTTAACCAATCGGCTTGGTCCATAATCTGTTCTAGCTTAAAGTGCACTTTGTTTCCATTACTTTTCCATTCTACTAAGCCAACGCCATCCGCATAATATGTATAAGAGGGTAAAGCCATGACTTTTTCGGTTTTTGTAAAAGGATTTATTAATGTAAACTTGGTGTAGTCTTTATATTTAATGGCTTTGGTTTGTTCTCCCATCACATCAATTAATACATTTTCTGATTGAATGTTACGTTTCATTTCCTGAAAAATTAAGGTTGAATCTAAAACGCCTTCAAACTTTGTGGCAAACCAGGTTTGTTCGGTTTTATTCCAAGGAAAATAAGTTGTTTTATATACAAAGGCTTTTGTTTTCTTTTGATTCCGGTTAACCACCATATGATCTTGTATATTCAATGAATCTACATTAAAGTTCAAGGCCTCAAGTATTCGCCCGTCTGAGGCATAACGCTCCACGACCACATGGTGACCGAGGTGGTCTTTTACGGAATAAACCCGATGAAATTGTTCGTCTAGTCCACCGATAATATCCCGATATACATAGATCTTTGGTTCATCTAACATTGGATAAAAATAATTCGCATACGGGTGTTTACTAGAAGTTTCATTGGATGAACAAGCTCCAAGAAAAAAGAGGAGTAAAAAGAAAATAAAATAAATCCGCTTACACATTTTTAGTCATTTTTAGGAAGCTCACTTCGTCATCTGTTAAGTGTCGAAACATACCTCTGGGTAAATCTTTTTTGGTTAACCCCGCATAAACTACTCGATCCAGTTTAACCACAACATATCCTAAGGCTTCGAACATTCTACGAACGACACGGTTTTTACCCGAATGAATCTCTACGCCTACTTCACGAGAATTTCCACCATCTACATAAGAGGCTTGATCTGCCCTCGATTTCCCGTCTTCTAAATCTACTCCCCTTAATAAGCGATCAAAGTCTTCTGTTTTAAAGGCTTTGTTTAACTCTGCATGATAGATCTTACGCGCTTGATACCTGGGATGGGTTAGTTTTTTTGCAATATCTCCATCGTTAGTAAATAACAATAATCCCGTGGTTTCACGGTCTAACCTACCCACGGGATAAACACGTTCTCTACACGCGGATTTAACCAAGGACATGACGGTTTTTCTACCCTGAGGGTCGTCCATTGTTGTTATAAAGCCTTTAGGTTTATTGAGTAAGACATAGCGCTTTTTTTCAGCATTAATGGTCTCACCGTCGTATTGAACCACATCCGTAGGAGCAATCTTATGCCCCATTTCGGTAATAATTACGCCGTTTACTGTTACTACGCCAGTTTGAATTAATACATCAGCCTCTCTCCGAGAACATACCCCAGCATTTGAAAGGTATTTATTTAGTCGAATCTCATTTTCATTAAAATTCGGAAGTGGATCGCCTTTCTTAACTTTAATTTTAAAGTCAATATACTTACGTTTGTCGCGCGCAGTAACCGACTTTTCGCCGTCAGATTTAGTTGATTTACCAGAGTTTTGAGTTTTTCCGGTGACTGGTTTGCTTGCTTTACCTGCTCTTGCCGACTTAGCGGCTGCAGGCTTCGTAGATTTCCCCGGTTTTGGAGAAGATTTTTTGTTTGTGTTCATCACGAGCAGTTTCTGCAAATGTACGTCAATAATTCAAGGAGTTAAAATGCCGGAAATGCATCCTCTAAATGCGCTATTGTTATGGTTTCCCCCTGTTTAATAATACTTACCGCATCCATTCTAACCTCCACAGGTTCGTTAAATTTCTGAACGTAGTGATTAATTCCAAGCAACAAATTTCGTTGTTTCTCTCGAGTGATCGCATGAAACGGGGTTCCTACAATGATTCCTGTACGCGTTTTTACTTCCACGGCAATAATCAGATTCCCTTTTCTGGCAATTAAATCGATTTCAGCCTTTTTAAATCGATAATTTAACTCAAGGATTTCATACCCCGATTTGAGCAAATGTTCTTTTGCTCGATCTTCGCCCCATCGGCCTATTTCTAGGGTCATCTTATCGTATCAGATGGAAGAATCCATGACCCGAAACTTGGCCACCCGAAACACCCGTAGCTTTATACGTATAGGTGTAGACACCTTCGCTGGCCTCATTACCATTTGATGTCCCATCCCATGAGGGTTGTGACTGTGTTAAATCGGAACTAGATCCACTGTACATGATCGCTCCCCATCGATTGAAAATAATTAACTCAATCGAAACGACATTTTTGTATTGTAAGAAAAATTCATCGTTCGTTAAGTCACCGTCTGGGGTGATTACGTTTGGTGCTTCTACTTCAGGATACGGATAAATACAATTCGATGAGACATTCACATTAGCCGTACCGTTATAGTTTAGTGCCTCTGGGTCGGTGCAATCACACACATCCACTGGGATGGTAATTGACATTGAATCAACACAACTGATTCCTTGAGATACCACTAACGTAACCGTATAGTTTTCTGGTGTTTGAGTTACATATTGGGTGCTTTGAGGGTCAGTCGTTTGAACCACTGCACCTTGTCCGTTACCAAAATTCCACGCATACCCATTTCCGTTCGCACTATTATTTACAAACACGACATTCAACGGAGAACAACCTCCGGCTGGTGTTGCAGTGAAATCCGCAACTGGTGCAGCAATGGTACCAACAAATACACTATCACTCGCCGAACACACTTGATCTGTAATGGTAAGGGTATACCAACCACCACTTAGGTTTTGAATTGTTTGCCCTTGCTGACCGTTAGACCACGAATAATTCACGTTGCCTGTAGTTCCAGAAACTACCGCAGATAAAGTCCCTGTTGGTATGCATGTTGCTTCGGTCATATTTATCACATCAATTGCAATGGTTTGATTTACGGTAAGCGTTGCCGTATCAGTTTGAGAAAAGTTACACTGATCTACTGCCGTAACCAAGTATTGAACAACCCCATTTTGAGTAACATTTATGGTTATGGAGTCATTCGTCGAAAGTACGATGCCTCCCAAGGTGGTCCAAGTAAAGTCATAGGGTGCATAACCTCCAGACGCAGTGGCGGTTAATAAGACACTGTCCGGATAACATTGAACCAGTGGGTCTGTTTCTGTAATATTAATAATTGGTCCATCACCAATATAAATGGTTCCCTCAGAAGTGATCGTGTCTCCGCATGGGTTAATGATTGATACAGAAATTGTAACCGACTCAAAGCCTTCATTTAAGCCATCTTGAGTGGGCGTTAAATTCAAAATAACGGTGTCTTGTCCAGGTAAAAACACGATGGGATTGACCATATTATTATAATCAACGCCTTCAATAGCGGATCCAGTTACCGTATAGTTAATGATTAACGTATCATTTGTTTGTCCTTCAGGTCGAGTAAAAATAAAGTCGGCATAGGTACATCCTTCAACAATTGTTGTGTCTCCCGACACGGTAGCAACGGCAACACTCACTGCTGCAGAAGAAAATGACCCAGCCTCCAAGAACACCCCAGAATCATATGCCTGATCTAGTACATTGGCAATGGCAAACTTGATGTGATAGGTTTCGTTACATTGCACACTTGCGCTCGCGGTTAATTTGACAGTCGTGCCATCGTATTCAATAGCGTCCCCGTAGGTGTCTTGAGGGAATTCGTTGTATACATAGTAGGGTGTATTGGTGACCCAATTCACATTGTTAATGGTTACGGGGGTTCCTCCCGGGATTACAGCAATATTGTCTCCACCGTTTGGATAACCTGCAAGTGGATAGGGTCCTGAAATACCTGGGCCCCACAAAAAGATACCAAAGGCATCGTTAAAATTGGAAGGAGAAAATTCCGTGTATTCATCGGAACCAAACATGTAATTAAAAATAAGGGTATCCCCTGCAGGAATAAAATCAAACTCCAAGACCACGCCGTTGGTTACATTTCCGTTTGCAATGGCATTTAACTCGGGGTCACCCGCTACTGATTGAGAAGCTCCGGGATTCGTAGTACTTCCGCCCATGTTCGGACCAACCGCACCAATTGCATCACCTGTTGTTAAAACGATACCACTTGCCATCGGAAAGGTTGCATTGGTATTTGTGAAGTATCCTATATTACCAAAAGGAGTTGATGCTAAGCCCGGCACACCATTTATTGTGATGTTAGAGGCAACAACGCCCGCTCCCAACAAGACATTGTTTACTAATTGCTGAGGCGTTTGCGTTGGGGAAACAGCAATTGGCTGCGCTAACGTCAAAAACGGAAGCAACATCAGTGTCAAAAATAATTTATGGAGACCAAGCATATGTTTAGTTTTTTTTATGACCTATAATGATCAGTTAAAGTTGCACTAAAAGCAAAGATAAGGTACATTTTCTATTTCTGTTTTAAGATGTAGCCTTCAATCCGTTTAAGCCTTGCCTCTTCCAAGGGATTGCCGAAGGGAAAACCAGGATATATGGAGGATATCCTTAGGTTGTTTTGCGCATTTTTTTTTCGATTAAAAGAAAGCCACGCATGATAAATTAATTGGCGTAACGCGGAAGGGATGAGTCGCTTGATCCGTCTGTTTCGGTCACGAACACGATAAAAATCCTTTGCGTTTTCAGATGATAAATATTGAGAAATCTGTTGTCTTACAATCCCTTCATGGTCCTTCACCATTGGTTGCACCACACTAAATAACGTGGAAACACCCGCAATGAATGCCTCATATTGAACCGCTTGATTAGGGTCTGAGACCAATACGTCAAGTCCGATGTTGGTTCCTGCAGAATTACTAATTAACTCTCGGACGCTATAAAACACGGGCAGGTATTTGTTTTTACCAAGCAATAAAGCCGTTAAACCCATATGATATTCTACTAGATTTAAACTGCGAATGGAAGTGTCTGCCGTTTGAAAAACCTGACAAAAGGCTTCTTTTTGATACACGGAATAAAACAATTGGATTCCTGAACCCCAATAAGAAGCGATACGTTCTAGTGGTGTTTCAAAATCGATAGATTTCCCAATTCGTTGGGTATACAAGGGTAAATAATATAAGCTCTTGCCTAGGTTATAATACGCAATATAATTTCCTTGAACGCTGGTGTATGTTGGGTTATTCGATAAAAAAGTAATCGCTTCATGCAACGCAGGTTCCAACAAAAAATCGTCATCAGCGCTTAACACAACATAATCTTTGGCTAGGGAAGGGAGTATTGCCTGTAATTTCTCGACAAAGGAAGCCTTTGGGAAATGGTGGTAGCTTACTTGCTTTGGAATTTCTGCGGTAAAAGGCTGTTCAGAGCTATCGCAAACAATGAGCTGAATTGCATCAAATTGAGCATAATAAGATATTGCTCTAGCCAAGTAGCTCGGTCGATTTCTAGTAGGGATGACTACGGAAAGATTCATTTAACGAAATCCAGAAGTTAAGGGAATAATGCTTCTATTAAGGTTTTCATTCGTCAAGAGTAAGTTCACAACGGCTGCAATATGTTCCAATTTAATTAGGGTGCCTTGGTGCATTCGGTCGCGATGTTTCTGTAAAAAATCAGGTGTCATTTGATTAAATACTGGAGAATTCTCAACCAGTCCAAGCGCAATTGCATTAAACCTCATGGATGAAAACTCATTCGCAAAACTGTTAATCATGCCTTGAATTGCCGCTTTTGATGCCGCATATCCCGGGTCATAACTGCCTTTTTCAGCTGCAACGGAACTAAAAAAAACCACATTGCCATGCGGGTTCATTCGCGGAAATAGATGTTTTAATAATAATACAGGACCCATTATGTTTACCTTGAGCATGGCTAACAGGTGTTCGGCTGTCGTTTCTTTTGTACTCAATGAGGGATTAATTCCTTGCGCGAACAATATGGCGTCATAGGTGGGTAGTTGAGGATTATTACAAAATTGTTCAATCTGAACCTCATCGGTAATATCCAACACTGAGCGATGAATCCGAATTAAGGTAATCCCCTGTGTTGAAAGGTAGGATTCTATCCCCTGCGCAATAAAGCTATTTCCTCCAATGACAAGAACTTTCATTATTTGATGATTCGTGCACGAATTGCTCCTGCGCCTTTATTGACCAATTTCAATACCTCACATGAGGAGAATCCGACTAAGCTTGCAATATCAATAAACTTCTGCTTCGTGTAACCGTTTTTGTGAAATTGCCCCTCCCCGTTTTGGTTTCCAAAAAAGTGCGTAGTAATCATTCCCCAACGATGTTCATAGGATTTACCATGTCCAAAATAATGATCAATGGCCCCTGCTTGATAAAAGCTGGTAAATTCATCGTTCGCTTGCAAGAAGGCCGTACAAAGCCACTCCATGTCTGGTGTTTCTACAACCAATACGCCACCGGGTTTAAGCACTCTGTAACATTCTTTGAATAATTGTTCCTCATCCTTAAACGGGAGATGCTCAAATAAGTGCTCCGCGAGAATCTCATCTGCACTGTTGTCAGGATACCCTAAATTTAATATATCCATATTAACAACACCTTCTCCTGTTACATATCCATCTATGTTTACGTAACCTTCCTTAACGTTCGGACCACATCCTAAATGCAATTTCAATTGTTCCATTATATTCTAAATCTTTTTTCTGTTTTTTTCTGCTGCAAGGTATGTTTAATCTCTAGGGCTACCTGGATGCACGTTGATATTTTCCCCGAGAGAATGGCAAAATAATTCTCAAATTGCTCATACATATATAATTCTGTTAACCTAGCATCGTCTGAATTCTTATGCACCACACGAACGGTTTTGAATTGATTCGTACGCTTTACCTGTGCTAAAAAAGGCATGTAGTGTGTTGCTTGGTCGTATATCAGCGCCTCTTGTGACGGATTATCTGGATTAAAGTTCGGTTGTAATTCGGAAAGAACCCCCTGTTCTACTGAGTGGGTAACGTGATACAATAAAAACTTATCCGTTTGTTTCCCTTTAGGCATTACCGAGCAGAATGGACCATCCATAATCGTCAGACCAAACGCATTGTGTTTAAATTCAAATTCCGGGATGAGTACCTTTTCAAATAAAAGTGGCTTTAACGGTACGCCAAGGGCGTGATTGATTTCATTGAAATCTGAATAGGTAGCATTAATAACCACATCGAAATGTTCTACCCGCTGATTTACAAGTAATTCATATTCTCCACCAGGTTTTTTAGTTATCCCCTGAACTTCTTGATTTAAGCGAAGGTCAACCCCAGAATTTACAAGACTCTTTCCAACTTCTTGCTTTAAAATCTCGTAATCAAAAACGGGCTCCGGCACCTTAAAACTTGCGGATAATGCATCTCGGTTCAAAAAGGTGTCTGCTGGGTACTCGAAATCATAACCGATCCCAACCTTATTGCAAAATGCGAGAAACTCTTCCGGGGTGGTTTTACTTCCTTCTTTAGCAATCGCGTAGTAATTAGGGAATTGATTTTCGACCGCCTTGCCGTAATTGAAAAGAAAAGACAACAGGCCTTCAATGCTTTGTTCCGCAGTTTCAACACTTCTCAGGTAATGGTAACCCAGATGAATGCGGTTATGGTTAACACGCGATGCTTTTTGCATAATATTATCTTCTCGATCAACCAGCACCACTTGAAACCCAGCTCGAGCTAATTCAATCGCTGAGCAACAGCCAAAAAGTCCAGCACCTATAACAATTACCTTCATTTGCTTTAAACGTGCCTAAAGGTATAAAATATTGATAAGTTTTATAGGGCTTGGTTTATTGAGCCTTGTAAATAATGCTAACCGCTTCGAAAGTTGTATCTTCGTTGTATCTTTTTTTCAAATCCTATGACAAAGACAAATTCATACATTGACGAGCATTTATCGCGTTTCACTGAGGAGCTAATGAGCTTATTACGCATTCCTTCTGTCTCTGCTGACCCTGCCTACACCTCTAGTGTTTTGGCTTGTGCCAACGAGGTGGCAGCGCATTTAAAAAAAATTGGCATGGACGCTGTAGAGGTAATCCCCACAAAAGGACATCCGATTGTGTTTGGAGAAAAAATTATTAACCCCTCATTACCGACCATTTTGGTTTATGGTCATTATGATGTCCAACCGGCAGACCCCATTGATTTATGGCACAGTCCCGCATTTGAACCCGTAATTAAAACCACAGAAATTCACCCTGATGGGGCTATTTTTGCCAGAGGTGCTTGCGACGATAAGGGACAATTTTACATGCATGTAAAAGCTGTTGAGGCAATGCTTTCAAGTGGTGAACTTCCTTGCAACGTGAAATTCATGATCGAAGGAGAGGAAGAAATTGGAAGCGAGCATTTGGGGTACTTTGTTAAGGAACATAAAGCCAAGCTTGCTGCAGATGTTATCTTAGTTTCTGATACAGGGATGATTGCGAACGATGTGCCCTCTGTTACCACGGGACTTCGCGGATTAAGTTATGTTGAGGTTGAAGTTACCGGACCAAACAGAGATTTACACTCAGGATTATATGGTGGATGTGTAAAAAACCCCCTCAATGCCTTGTGTGAAATGATTGCTTCACTGCATGATGAAAATGGAAAAATTACTGTTGACGGATTTTACGACAGCGTAGTGGAGATTTCAAGAGCCGATCGTGACGCGATGGCACAAGCACCATTTTCGGAAGAGGCTTATAAAAAAGCACTAAACATCCAAGATACCTATGGTGAAAAGGGATATACAACTCCAGAAAGGGGATCGATACGTCCGACCTTGGATGTAAATGGAATTTGGGGAGGTTATATTGGAGAAGGTGCAAAAACGGTGATTGCCTCACAGGCCTTTGCAAAGATTTCTATGCGCTTGGTGCCAAATCAAGATCCTGAAGAAATAACGAACTTATTTCAAACCCATTTCGAGCGAATTGCGCCTCCAGGTGTCGTTGTAAAAGTAACACCACATCACGGCGGTCAGGCTGCAGTCACTCCCTTAGATTCCATTGGATATCGGGCGGCGGCATTGGCATACAAAGAAACGTTTGGTAAGGAAGCGATTCCTGTTCGCAGCGGGGGAAGCATCCCTATTGTGGCCATGTTTGAGCAAGAATTGGGATTAAAAACGATCTTAATGGGCTTTGGGCTAGATAGCGATGCGATTCATTCACCCAATGAGCACTTTGGACTATTCAATTATCGAATGGGGATTAAAACCATTCCATATTTCTACAAGCATTTTGTTGAACTCAGTAACGTATAAGTTTTGCTATCTAAAGACACCCCAAAGAAGTTATTCCTGCTTGATGCCTATGCGTTAATCTATCGGGCCTATTTTGCATTTGCTAAAAACCCGAGGGTTAACTCAAAAGGCCAAAACACGAGTGCAGCGTTCGGATTTACCAACGTATTAATCGATGTAATTAAAACAGAAAAACCATCGCACCTCGCGGTAGTTTTTGACCCTCCAGGGGGAAGCGAACACCGACAAACAGAATTCGAAGCCTACAAGGCACATCGGGAAGAAATGCCGGAAGATATTCGGTCTATGATCGAACCCATAAAAGATATCGTTCGTGCATTCAATGTACCAATGATTGAAATTGCAGGGCATGAAGCAGATGATGTAATCGGTTCGATGGCTAAACTTGCTGAACAACGTGGATATACTACGTATATGATGACTCCCGACAAGGATTATGGACAATTAGTAAGCGAAACATCGTTCATATACAAACCCGGCCGTGGAGGAAATCCGCCGGAAATTCTTGGGGTAAAAGAAGTGTGCGAAAAATTCGAAGTTGAGCATCCCTTACAAGTCATTGATATCCTTGGGCTTTGGGGAGATGCTTCAGACAATATACCGGGAATTCCTGGTATTGGAGAAAAAACAGCGAAGCTACTCATTGCAAAATATGGAAGCGTTGAAAATCTTATTGATCATGCCCATGAGTTAAAAGGGAAACAACAAGAAAATGTGATTCAATACGCGGACCAAGGTCGCGTTTCAAAAATGTTAGCGACGATTCTAATCGATTTGACCGTTCCCTTTGATGAAGAACATTTAGAAATTTGTGAGCCGAATGCGGATGCAATTCGTACGTTATTTACGGTATTGGAATTTAGAAACTTGCTTAAAAAAATCCTTGGCGAAGAATTAGTAATTACATCCACTCCGTTAACACCAAACCGTGCAGTTAACAGCGAGCAATTGGGGCTCTTTGATGCGGCAGAATTAACCCAACCGATTGGAAACGAAGATGCAACAGAATACAAAACCTTGGAAAGTGAAAAACCTTCGTACCACTTAATTCAGACAGCTCAAGAACGCGCAGAATTACTTGAATTATTATTAGAGCAAGCCAGTATTTGTTTTGATACCGAAACAACAGGGATCGACTCCTTGCGTGCAGACCTTGTCGGCTTTTCCTTTTCATACAAAGCAAAAGAAGCTTTTTATGTTCCTACGCCATTAAGGTATGAAGAAGCCAAAGCGATTGTTGCTGAGTTCAAACCCATCTTCGAACACACAGGGATTGAAAAAATTGGCCACAATGTAAAATATGACATCCAAGTGTTGCATCGATATGGCGTAGAATTCAAGGGCCCCTTGTTTGACACCATGATTGCACAATACCTAATTAATCCGGAGGCCAAGCAAGGAATGGATTTTATGGCAGAGGTATATTTAGGATATAAACCCATTTCCATTGAATCCTTAATTGGAAAAAAAGGGAAGGGTCAGGGTAATATGGGTGACCTGAGCGCCGAGGAAATTTATCAATATGCATGTGAAGATGCAGACATCACCTTACAGCTCAAAGAAATTTTAGCCCCTGAGGTTGAAAAACCGCATCTGCAGCATTTGTTCTATGACATGGAAATGCCCTTGGTTCGGGTGCTTGGAAGCATGGAGGAGGAAGGAATTGCCATTGATGTTCACGCATTAAAAGCTTATTCAATCGAATTAGAAGAAACCTTAGGTAAATTGCACGAGGAGATCATAGAAATGGCGGGTGTTCCGTTTAATCCAGACTCTCCCAAACAGCTTGGCGAAGTGTTGTTTGACCACTTAAAAATATCGGCTAAGGCAAAAAAAACCAAGACGGGACAGTATGCCACATCAGAAGATGTATTGCAAAAACATGAACAAGATCATCCGATTGTTTCCAAAATTCTTGAATATCGTCAGCTTAGAAAGCTAAAGAGCACCTATGTTGACCCCTTGCCAGAATTATGCAGTCCCAGCGACGGAAGAATTCACACCAGCTTCATGCAAACCGTAACGGCTACCGGACGTTTAAGCTCAAATAACCCGAACCTTCAAAACATTCCAATACGGACTGCTAAAGGAAGGGAAATCAGACGCGCCTTCGTACCTCGAAGTTCTGAATATCAAATCATGTCCGTTGACTACTCGCAGATTGAATTGCGTATTATCGCAGCGCTCAGCGAAGACCCTTCCATGATAAAAGCGTTCAAAGAAGGACAAGACATACACGCCGCCACGGCAGCAACCGTTTATAAGGTCCCTATTGAAACCGTTACACGGGAACAGCGTAGCGCAGCGAAAGCCGTTAACTTTGGCATTATTTACGGACAATCGGCCTTTGGTCTTGCTCAGAATCTAGGAATATCCAGAACTGAAGCCAAAGGAATTATAGATGCCTATTTTGAACAATTCGGTACCATAAAGTCCTATATGGATCACGTAATCGCTTTTGCGCGAGAACACGGATACGTTGAAACCATCATGAAGCGCCGGCGCTATTTACCTGATATTCATTCAGCCAATGCCATGGTGCGGGGTTATGCAGAGCGAAACGCCATCAATGCGCCAATACAAGGATCAGCGGCTGATATCATCAAAATGGCCATGATCTCGGTTGATAAGGCCTTGGCCACAAAAGACTTGAAATCCAAGATGATTTTACAGGTGCATGATGAACTGCTGTTTGATGTACATGTATCCGAACAAGAAGAAATGAAACGCCTAGTAAAAGAAGCCATGGAAAAAGCGGTACATTTGGTGGTGCCGATGGAAGTTGAAATGGAAATTGCTGCTAATTGGCTTGAAGCGCATTAAGAGAAAAACATGAAACATCTAATAACCCTTATGTTAGGATGTATTATTCTTGTTGGTTGCTCGAAACCTGCATTTGATTACCGTTCAAAATATGTTGGCACATACGATGTGGTTTCATACAATTCAAATTGGGTTAAGGGGCAAGTGCAGCAATACGACACCGTGCATTACACCCTGCAGGTTAAGCGTTCTAAGGATGTATATTATGTTGATTTTATTACTGAATATGGCGAATCAACGTATTTACTTGAAAAAAATGGCACCCTGCATTATGAAAGTCCGGATTGGCATTATCAGGTAAATGGGGGCTTCGTGGACAAGAATCATTTTCATCTGGCGGGTGGATATTATGGTTTGGGTGGGGGAAACTCATTTGATGCAACAGGAACAAAACGATAACAGTATTAATAAACAGCGTAAGCTAAGATTAAGATATGGGACAGGACATTAGTACGGGGCACATAAAAAAACGTGGGATAGCCATCCTGGGATCTACTGGATCCATTGGTACACAGGCTCTTGAGGTGATAGAGGCTTATCCAGAATTATTTGATTTGCAAGTGATTACCGCAGGGAATAATGCGGACTTGTTAATTGAACAAGCGCGCAAGTTTAACCCGAATATGGTAGTAATCGTAGATGAAACCCAGTATGGCAAGGTAAAAGATGCGCTTTGGAATGAAGACATCCATGTATATTGTGGCGCCGAGGCCTTGTGCCAGGTGGTTCAATCCACCGATGTTGACGTAGTGCTTACGGCCTTAGTGGGTTATGCGGGACTCAAGCCTACCATCGCGGCAATTGAAGCGAAAAAAGACATAGCATTAGCCAATAAAGAAACGCTCGTTGTTGCTGGACAATTAATTGCACAATTGTCACGGGCACATGGGGTTAACATTTATCCGGTTGATTCAGAGCATTCAGCGATCTTTCAATGTTTGCCAGGTGAACACATGAACCCTATTGAGAAAATCTATCTAACCGCATCTGGGGGTCCATTTAGAGGGTTTTCTTTGGACCAATTAGCTCAGGTTTCAAAAGCGCAAGCATTAAAACATCCCAATTGGAGTATGGGAGCAAAAATCACGATTGATTCGGCTACGATGATGAATAAAGGCTTAGAAGTCATTGAAGCAAAATGGTTATTTAACTTAAGGGCGGATCAAATCGATGTAGTAGTCCATCCCCAAAGCATTGTACATTCCTTGGTGCAGTTTGAAGATGGCAGCATGAAAGCACAAATGGGTCTGCCTGATATGAAATTGCCCATCCAATATGCGCTTACCTATCCGTACCGAATAAAGACAGTTTATCCGAGGTTCGATTTCATGGAGTATCCCAACCTAAGCTTTGAAAAACCAGACCGTATTACCTTTAAAAATTTAGATTTAGCCTATCAAGCCATGGAAAAAGATGGGAATATCCCGTGTGCACTTAATGCAGCGAATGAAATTGCAGTACAAGCATTTCTAGACGAACGCATTGCTTTTCTAGACATCGCTCGAATCAATGAACATGTAATGAATCAGGTGGCACATAGTTCAAAACCAAGTCTCGATGATTATATTGCTACGGACTTGGAAGCGCGTCGCTTAGCAAGCGGGTTGATCTTAAGTTAATTCAAACCTACAATAAAAATGAAAATCTTTGTTGTGTTTATTGGCTTACTAGCGGTGCTAAGTTCATGCCATCCAAAAACCGTTATCTATGTCCAAAACCATTGGCCATATTGCGGTGGAAAGTTACCCGATTCGACCGAAATGAAAGGAAGGAATGAAGGGTTTTCAAATCACTCATTTCAAGTAACCGTAGGTGGAAAGAAAAAAATCATTCGCACCGATGAATTCGGATTTTGGACGGGCCGCTTGGATGTTAAAGAAGAGATTACCATCATCGACATAGACAAAACATGTTCCTTAGAGGAGCTTAAGCCTAAATACCCGCTTCCAGCGACTAGCGGCGCAACAGAACAACCGCTGTATGCGTATTTAACACCCGAAGAGTGGTTCTGGCGTTGTTCGCTGGATTATGTAAGCATAGGAGCCCTTTGCAGTAAGGAAAATATTGCGAGAAATGGAAAGATAGATACACTAGCGATAGTTATAAATCGAACCTGCTTTACAGGAACCAATCCCATCATAAAATACATTGGACCTAAGCCGAAGTAATAAGCATTTCGGTTGTCACGTATTCGTTTTCAATAAAATAATCGATAACCGCTTCTTTTAAGACGTGCTTTTGTTCCTTTTCATTCAGCGTTGGTAAGGGTTGAACCAAGGTGAAATGGGGCCAATTTTGATCATCCCGATGGGAAAACTCATAATAACCGCCTGGCGCAAGCAAGGTGCAAATTGCCACATGCATGAGGTCCATCTTTTCTTGTTTCGAATAGACTCTAAAGCCAAAACCGGCTTCGTTCAAGCCAATCAAATAAATTAATGCGGTTAAATCCAAATCCATTTCAAAGGTTGGTTTCAAACATTCTATCAACTTCTGAAAACGTAATTCGGTATCAAAATCCATGGTGCAAAGGTATGAAAGGAAATGAAAAAAGGGGCCGAAGCCCCTTTTAAATTCTTATAACTTATCGGTTAATTACTCAACGATTACTCGTTTTGTATAAACCCCTTTGTTTGTAGTTACAGATACTAAATATAGTCCGTGGTTCATACCTGATACATTAAGAGAAGCAGAAACTCCATTCACTGCAACAGACTGAACTAAACGACCATTTACATCATAGATTGCAACGCTTTGAATTTCTGATTTCGCAGAAACATTCAAAGCTGTTGTTGCTGGGTTTGGCGCGATAACGATTCCATTCTCATTAAGCACATCTATTCCAGCTGGACAGTCTACACAACTTTCCCAACAAACTACGGCTAAGGTAGAATCCGTAGTTACAGTTCCGGAACGGTTTGTAAATCCACCACTGGTAATTGTACAAGTTTCTCCACCTACAAATTGCTCAGAAACATTCCAACCATCAACTGTAAATTTGTACTCGATGTTACCTGCTGCAATTGGCGCAACAACTTCCCAAACACCATCCATATCAATATCTGACATTGGCGTACAAGATCCACACCATCCGTTGAATGTACCGTTTAAGAATACTCCCAGTGCAGTAGAACCACCACCATTCACATAATCATTCATGTTCACACGGAAAGTAATGTCATTTGTACAAATATCACAACTGTTGAAACATACTGGAGCTAAGGTAATGTCTCCTGCAACAACATGGTAACGGTTGTAGAAACCATCATTGATTGGATCAATACATGCTTCTGTACCTGTAAAGTTTTCTTGGTCGTTCCAACCATCCACAGTAAACTTGTATTCAATGGCTCCAGGAGCAAGTGGTAAGGTAACTTCCCAAATTGAACCTGTAGTATTTGTCATTGGATTACATGTACCACACCATCCGTTGAATGAACCATTCACGAATACACCATTTGCTGTATTACCACCATATTGTGCCATATCTACACGGAACGTTACGTTGTAATTTGCTACAGGGATTAATTGCGTGCGGTTATATACAAATCTCCAATATCCTGGACCAAAGTTGATGTCTAAGGTCATGGTGTTTCCACCGTTGCTGATGTTAGCAATATAAGTAATTGTATCTGCTGCATTTGCAGGATCGTTGATTTCAGCACCGTTAATTGCTTTAGGCAAGCCCATGTGTGCACCTAAGCCATATACAGAAAGCGTGTTATTTGTTCCGTCATAGGCGTAAGTCATTGAAGGATTTGCCCCATTATGTGGAGCAATTGGCGTTCCACATACATCTGGAACAGCACCCGGTGCCGAACCAGGAACCTGTTGCCATCCTTCTAACCAAGTTTGACCATCCATATAATGCATCATGGTGCCATTCGCATTGAATGTAATTGAATCGTCAAACAAACATGCTCTTGTGGTAATATCCCCAACAGAGTTGGACCACCAAGAAATGTCTCCTAAACCAGGACCAACACCTAATGCACCGGCCTGATTTGCAAGTTTCCACGTACCTACAACTTGCGCGTTGAAAGCCATTGGAAGCAAAAGAAAAAGTAATAATTTTTTCATAACATTAAAATAATTTAAGGGTTGTGTGGGGTAAATATAGTAATTTTTACAATAAGCCTAAAATAATTCAAATTATTTCAAAATCAACAACTTAATGCCCTACTTAAAAACTACGGAACCCTTCTTAGTTCCGATGCTGAAGTTGAATTTCCCAGGTTCGAATACCCAATCCCCTGCTTCATTTACAAACATTAGGTCTTCCTTATTCAGTACAAAACGCACTTCTACCGTTTGTCCCGCTGGAATTTTCACTTTTTGAAAGCGTTTTAATTGTTCTCCCGCAGGTATCATACTCGCAAATTCATATCCAACATACAGCTGAACCACCTCATCTATTTCGCGATTGCTTTGATTGATCACATCAACGGTAATTTCCCAAGGCGTATTACCGCTCAATACCTCATTACTTTTTAAATGCTCGTAACTCACTTCACCATAATGTAACCCGAATCCAAAAGGCCATTCCGGATTAAACGCAGCAAAGTCTCCTACATTGGAACGATCCACGCTGCGAGGACGGTCATAAAACTCGATTACACCATCATATTTCGGATACGTATATGGAAGCTTTCCACTAAAGTTTTTTTCTCCGGACAATAACTCCACTAAAGCCTCCGCTCCATAATCGCCCGGTAAATAACATTGAACAATAGCGCCAGCAGGGTCAACGATATCTCGAATAATGCGCGGACGTCCCTCCACCAAAACGATGATCACATTTTTATGCTTAGCATAGGCCATTTTTGCCAATTCAAGCTGTTTTGAATCTAAGTTCAAACTGCGAATGTCGCCAGGTTTTTCTGTCGCCGGAACCTCGCCTAAACATAAAACCACTGTTTCTACCTCATCTAGCTTTTTGATGTAGTCATCAAGGGATGTAAATCGTGATTGTTCAATTTCCTTTTCTTTAAATAATTCTACACCCTTTGAAAACAGGCATTGTTCTCCATATTTTTCCTGAAGTGCCTGAACAATGGTTTTGCATCCTTTTGTATTAAACGAAGTATCCATCCCTTGCCAGGTATGTGACCACGCACCGTTTAGGTAAACCAGGTTGTCTGCGCATGGGCCAGCCACTAGAAACTTGGTGTTTGTTTTTAAAGGCAGGATTCCATCATTCTTCAACAAGGTAATAGATTCTAGGGCCGCTTGTTTAGATGCGTTTTTATGCTGTGTAGAACCAAAGGCTGTATAACTTGAAAGTACGGGCTGGTGCAAGTCAAATAAACCAACGACTTCTTTTGTTCGGTATATTCGATTCACGGCATCATCCAATCTCGCGGACGTAATGTTACCGTCTTTAACGGATTGTAACATGAGTTCACAATAGGTTTTATAGTCTGGAGAGAGTGGAACCATACTCATGTCTACGCCTGCATTAAAGGCTTTTTCGTAAGCTGTTTTTAGGTCCGGGGCAACGCGATGTACTGTATGCAGCATGTTAAAGTCTTCCCAATCCGAAACGGCAAATCCCGGAAATTTCCACTCGTCCTTAAGTGTATGTTGAATTAGGGATTTATTAATGTGACCTGGAATACCATTTACCGTTCCACTGTTGATCATTACCGTTTGAGCGCCGGCTTGAACGGCTGATTTAAATGAAGGTAAATACAACTCCTTCATGTATTTATCTGGAATCCAAGCAGGGGTGCGATCACGTCCACTGGCAGCGGCACTATACCCAACAAAGTGTTTCATACACGATAGCACATGTACCGAATCAATTACGCGCGGATTAGTTCCTTGATACCCTTTAATGATGGCTGCACCCATTTCTGACACCAAATATGGGTCCTCACCCAGCGTTTCAAACGTTCTTGACCAGAGAGGGTTTCTCCCTAAATCTAACACCGGAGAAAAATTCCAAGGAATGCCTGATGCTCTGGTTTCATAGGCCGTAATTCGGCCAAATTCTTCTGCTAGCGTTGGATTCCACGTAGCAGCCAAACCAATTTCCTGAGGAAACAAAGTTGCCCCTTGGGTATAATTCACCCCGTGAATGGCATCTATGCCATAAAGTGCTGGCACCTTAATTCTACCCGAAGTATAATACGATTGTATGGTTTGTGTAATTTCTTGCCATTGCGCTCGGGTTAGCGTATGCCAACTCACGTTAAGGATTGAACCAACTTTGTATTTAACAAGTGCCTCTGTGAGTTTATTGGTGTCTAATTTAAGCGGAACCAAGGTTCTACCTTGACCATCTGTTTGTGCAACGGCATCCAAGGTAATTTGACATGTTTGTCCTACCTTTTCTTCTAAGCTTAAGTTTGTACGCGCAGTAACATGTTCATTTCTTGGAACAACACATGAGGCTAATGCACCAAGGCACAAAAAAAACAAGAATTTTTTCATCGCACTACACTATTGAAAAACACGCACATAATCCACGTACATCGTTTGCGGAAGTTGGGTTGTTGCATCTGGATTTCCTGGCCAATTACCACCAACCGCTACATTGAAAATCAAGAAGAACTTTTCTTGAAATTCAGCCAATTGTGCTGGGGTGGTACTCATGGTATTATACACGGTGTTATCTACTAACCAGGTAATGCTATTTGCATTCCATACGATGGAGAACACATGAAATTCATCTGCAAAAATCCCTGAGTTTAAGGTATAGCTATCGCCATATTGTGCATGTGAACCATTATCACTCCAATGGGCCGTTCCGTGGACCGTTTTGTCATTGTTACCCGCACCTCCGATCAATTCCATAATATCTATCTCCCCACAGGCAGGCCAGCTTACAGAATTAATGTTGTCTCCTAACATCCACAGGGCAGGCCAAATGCCTTGACCCTTTGGTAATGCTGCCCGAATGTCGATACGTCCATATTTCCATGATTGAATGCCTTGGGTTTTAATCCGACTTGAGGTGTAATTTTGTCCCCCCATTGCTTCTTGTTTGGCGGTAATCTGAAGTACGCCGCCAGAAACCGTAGTATTTTGACTGGTGTAATATTGAAGTTCATTGTTACCCCATCCCCAATTACCATTGCCGGTTTCATGCACCCAATCCGCAGAGAGTGCATTCCCATTAAATTCATCGTGCCAAACTAAGGTATACCCATTGTAGCTCATTGGGCTTGTTGGGCCACTGGTTGGTGCGCCCGTACCGCCCAGGTTCAGGTTGATTTCAAATACATCGGTTTCCGTAATAAAATGTTCCGATGTCGTGTAGGCAACGGTTTTAACCGAATACTCACCTGATGTGGAATAGGTATGTGTTGCCACACCCGCATTGGATTTTATCATAGTAGAATCGCCATTTTCATAAAAAGTGAAAATATAGAAATTCGCCGAATCCGCATGGGCTGTAACATCCACCGTGGCTGAATTGATATCCAATGTTACCTCCAGATTCGAAGGTAAAACTATATCTTTTGGTGTATAATTATCCTTTTGACAAGCAGCCAAAATAACTAAAATGGAAAGTAGCATAACTAAGTTTTTCATGATATTATTATTCAGTTTTTAATTTAAGATACCAATTTAATCCACCCAAGTGATGTCCAT
>Ga0315899_10001989_pt1 | contig 22966 bp, 19 predicted proteins | sample LakEriMetagenome_2_FD_203518 | JGI IMG/M metagenome (GOLD analysis project Ga0315899, IMG submission 203518) | Freshwater fungal communities from buoy surface, Lake Erie, Ohio, United States - Buoy 4 MA112 | ecosystem: Environmental > Aquatic > Freshwater > Lake | place: USA: Lake Erie, Ohio... | reverse complement strand
GCGGTGGGGAAGAAGCGGCGCTGCTCGAGCAGCACATAGCGCCGTTCGGCGAGCACCGAGATGATGCTGGCGTAGGTGGACGGCCGCCCGATGCCAAGTCGCTCGAGTTCCTTGACCAGCGACGCTTCCGAGAAACGCGGCGGCGGCTCGGTGAAGTGCTGGGTGGGCGTGATGGCCTTGACCGGCACCCGCTCACCCTGCTCGAGGAAGGGGAGCGCCTGCTCGTCTTCCAGCGCCTTCGAATCGCCCTCTTCGCGCGCCTCGCGGTAGAGGGCGAGGAAGCCCTGGAACTTGACCACCGAGCCGGTGGCGCGGAACAGGTACGCCCGCCCCTGCGTGGGAATGGCGAAATCGACCGTGGTCGTGTCGAACACCGCCGGCGCCATTTGCGACGCCATGAAGCGCTGCCAGATGAGTTGATAGAGCTTGAACTGGTCGGCCGTGAGGAACTTCTGGATGGCCTCGGGGCGACGCGCCGGATCGGTGGGGCGGACGCCTTCGTGCGCGTCCTGGGCGTTGGCCTTGCCACTGGGATACAGCTGCGGCTGCGCGGCGAGGAACTCGTTGCCGAACTGCGCCCGCAGCGACTCGCGGGCGGCGTTGGCGGCATCCTCGGAGACGCGCGTGGAGTCGGTACGCATGTAGGTGATGAGACCCGTTGCGCCATCCACGCCCACGTCGATGCCTTCGTACAAGTCCTGCGCCAGGCGCATGGTGCGCTTGCTGCCGAAGCCGAGCTTCTTGGCCGCTTCCTGCTGCAGTGTGGACGTGGTGAAGGGGGCCGCCGGATTCTTGCGACGCTCGCGCCGCTTGACTTCGGTGACTTCGAATTCCTTCCGGCCCTTGAGGTCGGCGAGGATGCGCTCGGCCTCGGCGCCGTTGGGGATTTCCGGCTTCTTCCCGTCCACCTGATGGAGCTTCGCCGCGAAGGGCTGCTGCCCCTTCTGCAGGTCGGCGGCGATGCTCCAGTACTCGACGGGGGTAAAGGCGCGGATTTCCCGTTCGCGCTCGACGATGAGCCGGAGCGCCACCGTCTGCACGCGTCCGGCGCTCAGCCCCTTCTTGACGGTCTTCCAGAGCACGGGGCTGGCCTTGTACCCGACCAGGCGATCGAGGACGCGGCGCGCCTGCTGCGCCTCGACTTTCTTGTTGTCGATATCCATGGGCTTCGCCATGGACCGCTGCACCGCGTCCTTGGTGATCTCATGGAACATCACGCGACGAATGGGCGCCGACACGGCGTGGCGCTTGGGTTGCGTGAAATACTGTTCGACATGCCAGCCGATGGCTTCGCCTTCGCGATCGGGGTCGGTGGCGATGAAGATCTCGCGCGCGCCCTTGGCGATCTTCTTGAGGTCGGTGAGGATGTCTTCCTTCCCCTCGATCGTGACGTATTCGGGTGCGAAGCCTTTGTCGATGTCGATGCCCAGCTTCTTGGCGGGCAAGTCACGGACGTGTCCCACGGTGGCGCGCACGGTATAGCCGCGGCCGAGGTACTTGCCGATGGTCTTGGCCTTGGCGGGCGACTCGACGATGACGAGCGAGGTCCCTCCGGCCGTGTTCGGCTCCACCTCCTCCTCGACCTCCACGGCAGCCACCTTGCGGGCGCTCTTGCGTGCGGTGGCCGGGGCGGCGGCTTTGCGAGCCGTTTTCCTGGCGGCCTTCTTGGCCGGGGCCGGTACGGCGGCCGCTGTTCGCGCCGCCGCCTTCTTGGCGGGTGCCTTTTTCGCGGCCGAGGCGGAGGCGGACTTCGCCGCACCCTTCCCGGCCGTCTTGGTTGCAGCCTTTTTTGTTGGCATCAGCTCAGTGAATCAGGGGGTGCTCGCCGCCCATGGCGCCATCATCGAGGCCGGCGTCATCCGCGAGAGAGCGAATGTCCGCGAGCGTGATGCGGCCGTCGACATGGACGAGCGCGCGCTCCACCAAATGTTCGAAGTCGTTGAGGCTCACCGCCCCCGAGGCATACAGCACGACCAGGTAGCCCCAGGCTTCGGTGGTGAACCGGCCACGTTCGTGAGGCCCCTGTACCCGCAGGGACGGCTCACGGTCGGTGTCGGTGGTACGCTCGGTGCCGCCGGTGGGCGACGCCCCAGTATCGCTATACAGCAGGGAAAGAATCTCACCGATCTGACGCCGATCGTATCCTTTCGACGAGAGGTACGCCTCTACCTCCACCACATCCGTGTCGGCAGCAAAGCGCTCTCGCAATTCGTCCAAAACCGGCGCCCAACGATCGTCCATTTCCTAACCTATCCCCGGCGTCCCCCCGTGGGCAAGTTTGACCACGGAATCTATAACCTGTTGCGATGTAAGGCGTTCCACGTCCAAAACGACATCGGCTTGCGCATAGAGCGCGCGTCGAGCCGCCCACAGCTCCCGCATCTTCGCTTCCGGATCGGCTTCCTGCAACAACGGTCGCACGTGGCGGGATCTGGCAATTCGCCGCATGGCCTCCTGCGGCGATACCCGCAGGTGCACGATTCGTCCCGGCGGCCTCAGCAGTTGCATGACACCGGGGTTGGTGACCCACCCCCCGCCGGGCGCGAGGACCATTGGGGCGGCCGTCGCGAGTTCGCGCGTGAGGAGGCGCTCCAGCTCGCGGAAGGCGGCCTCTCCCGAGCGGGCGAAGTACTGCGCCACCGTGCAGTGGACGCGCCGTTCGATCTCGGCGTCGAAATCGAGGAACGGTCGCCGGAGCTGACGTGCCACGACGCGGCCGATGGTGGACTTCCCCGCCCCGGGGAGGCCGACGAGCACGAGATGGCCGTCGCTCTGGGTCACGGGCGAACGCGCAGCGGCTGCCGGTCAGCGCTCGACGCGTTCGTCGAGGCGCGCGAGGTAGGCGTCGAGATTGCGCTGCGTCTCCCGGAGGGAATCGCCGCCGAACTTTTCGAGCAGCGCCGAGGCCAGCACAAAGGCGGCCATGGCTTCGGCGATGACACCCATCGCCGGCACGGCGGTGACATCACTGCGCTCGGCGACGGCCTGCGCGGCCTCCCCGGTGGCCATGTCCACGGTGCTGAGGGGGCGCATGAGGGTGGCAATGGGCTTCATGGCCACGCGCACCACGAGGTCCTCGCCCGTGGTCATCCCGCCCTCGGTGCCACCGGCGCGGTTGCTGCGCCGGCGGAGATGGCCGGCCCGCGTGCGCCCCGCGGCGGCTTCGATTTCGTCGTGCACGTCGGCGCCGGTGCGCCGCGCCGTCTCGAATCCCAGCCCGATCTCGACGCCCTTGACGGCAGGGATGGAAAGCATGGCCTGGCCGAGCCTGCCATCGAGACGCGTATCCCAGGAGACATGCGAGCCCAGTCCCACCGGCAATCCGCGCACGACCACTTCGCAGATCCCGCCGAGGGTGTTGCCCTCCTTTTTGGCCGCATCGATGCGCGCCATCATGCGTGCCTCCGCCTGGGCGTCGAGGGTGCGCACCGGCGAGGCATCGGCGGCCGCATTGAGATTGTCGGGCAGGGCGTCGGGGCGGTCGGCGTCGATACCGCCCAGGTGTACGACATGGGAGCCGATGTGCACCCCGACTTCCCGGAGGAGCACCTTGCAGATGGCGCCGGCGGCCACGCGCGCGGTGGTTTCGCGCGCCGAGGCGCGTTCGAGGATGTCGCGGGCGTCGCGGCGATCGTACTTGAGCAGCCCGGTGAGATCGGCGTGGCCCGGGCGCACCCGGGTGACGTGCCGTTTGCGCGGGCCATCCGCATCGGCCTCGCGGGGGGCGGGGTCCATGATGTCGACCCAGTTCTTCCAATCGCTGTTGCGCACGAGCATGGCGATGGGGGACCCGAGCGTTTCGCCGGCCCTTACGCCGGAGAGGAACTCGATGCGGTCGGTCTCGATCTGCATGCGCCGTCCGCGCCCGTAGCCCTGCTGACGGCGCGCGAGCTCGCCATCGACGTCGTCGGCGCGCAGCGGTACGCCGGCGGGCATTCCCTCGAGAACGGAGACGAGCGCTGGACCGTGCGATTCGCCGGCCGTGGTGAAGCGGAGAGGCATGGTCGCAACGTACCGAGCGGCGCCTCGATATGGAAAGGGCGCGCCGACGGCGCGCCCTTCGTGACACGGGAGGGAGCAGAGCGCAGGGCGCAGGGGGCGGGAAGCAGGAGACACAGGCGTGGTTGCCCCCTGCCCCCTTCCTCCTGCCTCCCTGCGACCTGCTGCCTTCCGTGTAAACGCACGGGGCGCGTCCTGAGACGCGCCCCGTGTCGTTACTGGCAGGTGGTGGTGAAGTTGTCTGGCAGTGCCACCAGCGTCACACCGCGGATGGTGGCGCCGACGAGTACCAGCTGACCGTTGGGGCGGACCGTGGCGCGCACCGGACCGATGATCGGGTCGCGGATGGGCACGGTGGCGATCCGCCGATAGCAGTAGGTATCGAAGACATCGATGACCGGCTCGCTCGACGCAACGAACGCCAGCCGCGTGCGCAGCGGCGTGGAGTTCGCGCTGTTGTTGAGCGGATGGAAGTCGAGTCCACCGCCGCTGGGCCGGCTCTGCAGGATGCCCTGCAGGCGCAGCGTGTTGTCGAACAGGTACGTGGAGTCCCCCTTCACCGCGTTGAGTTCACCGTCGAAGTTGATCCCGACCCCCTGGACGCGGGCGAACGTGTTCGCGATGAAGTCGCTCACATCGACCGGACGGGAGATGCCCCGATCAATGACGGGAAGCGGCGTGCCGTTGTCCAAGCCCCGGGTGACGTCGTAGGTGAGCGCACGGCTGCCGAGCACCGGTCCGCCTTCGCCGATGATGGCGCGCCGGAAGTTGCCGGAGTTGCGCACGTAGGTGGTATCCCGGAAGGCCAGCTGATCGAGGCGTGCCACCACGGAGTAGTTGAACGTGCCGTTGGGGGTGACGATGGACTGTCGGAACGGCAGCAGTACGGAGTCGGCGCCCACCCCACCGGCCGCAAAGCGCTCGATCTCGAGCGTGTCGGAGCGGTTCTGCGTCTGCCCCATGGCCTGCTCGAAGAAGAAGTGCGAGGAGTTCTTGTTCAGATTCTCCCAGCGCACCGTGCCCTTGTTGGGGAAGGGCGCGCTCTGCCCCGGGGTGGGCGTGGTGGAGTACACCGCCACGACGTCACCGCAGGGGGTCCCCGGGTTGGGGGAGGCCACACACGTCGTCGCGAGGTACTGCGGACGGTCGCTGAAGTCGTAGACGGTGCGCTGCGTGATGACCTGATCGGTGAGCTGCGACTTCACGCTGGTGACGGAGTACACCATGATGTTCGGCAGCGGGTACCGGTACACCTCGCGGCCGGTGGGACCGGCATTGAGGTTCACGTAGCTGATGTTCGTACCGCCCGAGTTGGCCACCAGCAGCGTATCGCCCATGGCGCCATCGCGGTCGCGCGGCCAGGCGGCAAGGCCCCAGGGGCGCGACCCCACGCCCACGGGGGCGCGGAAGGTCGAGTCGGCCAGGTTGAACACCTCGAGCCAGTTGCGCTCGATGTTGGACAGGTAGAGGCGATCGGTGCGCGGCACATAGATCGCATCGGCAATCTGACCGCCGCCCGGCAGCGGATTGGTGTACCCGGCGACCACCTGGACGCTATCGGCCCGCACGGCGCCCGATCCGAAGCGCGCCACATCGCGACGTCCGTTCGCGTTGCGGGCGAAGCCGGCGATGGTGACGGTCGTGGGGAAGACGTTGACCGGGAGGCGCGACCGGAAGGTTCGGACGAGGGTAGAGAAGGCCCCGGTGGACGTTACCGAGTCGGCCACCAGGAGCTGGCCCGTGAGGGAGCGGACCTCGTACCCGATGACACTGATGCCCACCGGATCGGTGGCCTCGACGAAGACGGTGTCGCTCACCTCGACGCGGCGGGAGACCCCGGTGCGCACCACGGGAATGGTGTTCGCGTTGGCCGGGCTCTGCACCGCATACGCGACCGCGGTCCCGAGCACACGCTGATTGAGCGAGTCGGTGACGAAGGGCGTCACGTTGATGGTGGCGCCGCGCACCGTGTCGGGGATGGTGAGCGTGTCGAGGATGGCCAGGGAGTCGCGCAGCGGTGAGGTGAAGCCGAGCGAGTCGGCGGCATTGAAGGCGCCGCTGATCTGATAGCCGAGCGTCCGCACCTTGTAGCGCGCCTTGGCCGAGATCGAGAGCACGAGGGCTTTGCCACTCACCACCGGCGACGCGGCGACCGGGCTGGTGATGATGGCGCGCGGCGGCTCGAGGTTGCCGACCGTGAGCGCCACGAGCGCGGTGTCGCTGAAGTTGCCGGCCCCGTCGATCGCGACCGATCGCGCGTTGACGGTGGCGCCGATGGGCGCGCTGGAGGGCACCCTCACGTTCACCGCCAGGGTGAGCGAGGTGACCGCGCTCGTCATGGTGGTGTCGTACGTGGCGGTGATCCCGCCCGACAGGAACAGGCGAACGCGCTTGAGCCCGATGTTGTCGGTGGCGTTGATGGTGACCGACACGAGGGTGTCGGCCACGGCGTTACCCTTGGCGATGGTTACCCGCGGCTTCACCGTATCGGCGAAGGGCGGGTCGATCACCTCGTCGCCGCTGCAGGCGCCGAGGGCCACGGCGGCCACGAGGGCGCCGAGGCCCGCGCGCAGGCGCGGCCGGGGGGTGGAGAGGAGTGAGAGCATGTCGGGTATGTTCCTCGTCGCGTCAGCGGCCCGGCGGCGGCGTGATGCCTTCGTCCAGGATGTGCGGCGTGACCAGAATGAGCAGGTCGCGCTTGGTCTCGTTTCTGGAGTTCTGCGAGAAGATCCGGCCCACGAAGGGGAGGTTCATCAGCACGGGGATCCCGCTGCGGAAGCGCGTGGTTTCCGTGACGGTGAGCCCACCGATGACGGCCGCTTCGCCGTCGGCCACGAGCACCTGCGATTCGGCGCGCTGGCGATTGAAGATCACGCCCACGTCGGTCTGCGAGATTTCCGCGCTCGAGTTTTCCGCCTTGATGTTGAGCAGCACCATCTTGTTGTTGGTGATCTGCGGCGTGACGGAGAGCTTGATGCCGGCTTCTTCCTTCGACACGGCGGCACGCGGGAAGAACGTGGCCGCGTTGGGGGCCATCTGGCCGCCGCCGCCGCCACCACCGCCCCCGCCACCACCGCCACCACCGCCACCCTGCGCACCCTGGCCGCCGGCGTCGATGACGCGGATGGGGATTTCCTGGCCGACGAAGATTTCGGCGCTGCGGTTGTTGAGGATCGTGATGCTGGGCTCCGACTGCACGTCGGCGAGCGACGAGGTCTGCAGGGCGTTGAGGAACGCCGTCAGCTGGTAGCGACCCAGGGCCGTGCTGTAAATGAGATTGAGCGCGTTCGGCTTGATGGCGTTGTTGGCGTTGGCGATACCGGCGATCGCGTTGCCGCCGAGCGCAATGCGGGCCGGCCCCTGGAAGGGCTGTCCGCCACCGGTGGCATCAGGCACCCCGTCCCCGTCGGTGTCGACCGGCGTGAGCGTGTTGGGGTCGGTGCGCGGCACGAGCTGCTGGAAGAACTGCCGATTGCCGGTGCCGAGGTCGTAGGCGAGCCCGATGTCCTGGATGCCCGTACGGTTGACGAAGACGATCTTCGCCTTGATGGCGACCTGCGGCGTGCGGATGTCGAGCTGCTGGAGTCGCGACACGATTTCCGGCAGGCGCGACGGCACTTCGGTGATGATGAGCTTGTTGGTGGCGCTGTCGGCGGCCACGGAGCCGCGCACGACGCACCCCTGCCCGCCCATCTGCTGCTGCGCGCCGCCACCCTGGCCACCGCCCGGATTCATGGACATGCCCATTTCGCGGCCGGTCTGCATGGTGGCGAGTCCGGTGCAGTCACGCGCCAGGAGCGCCTGCACGGTGCCCTGCAGGACGGCGGCCTTGGCGTAGTTGACGTCGACGATCTGGGTGACGAGCGGCTCCAGCGCCTGGTTGGAGGCGAGGTTGCGATAGCTGTCGACCGAGATGATCCCACTGGCGTCTTCGGTGGCGGCGAGCCCCTGGGACTGCAGGATGGCCTGGAGTGCCACATCCCACGGCTTGTCGGCGATGTCGGCAGTGACCGTGCCTTCCACATCCTTGCCGACCACGATGGTGCGGCCGGAGAAGGTGGCGAAGGCGGCGATCACGTCGCGGATGTTGGTGCCGTCGTACGAGACGGTGATGCGCGGCTTCTGCTGTTGGCGGCGCGCCGCGGTGATGGACGCGGCCGATGCCGGGGTGCGCGGCGTGAGCATGTCGTCGGACGCGTTGTGCCGCGGCTCGGCTTTGGCCTCGACCGTGGCCGGCTCGTTTCTGGCCGGTTCTGCCTTGGCCGGTTCTGCCTTGGCCGGTTCTGCCTTGGCCGGTTCTGTCTTGGCCGGCTCCGCCTTGGCCGGTTCTGCCTTGGCCGGCTCCGCCTTGGCTGGTTCTGCCCTGGCCGGCTCCGCCTTGGCTGGCTCCGCCTTGGCTGGCTCCGCCTTGGCTGGCTCCGCCTTGGCTGGCTCCGCCTTGGCTGGCTCCGCCTTGGCCGGCGCCGCCGGTGTTTCGGCATTCGGTGCGGTGCCCGCGGGCACCACGACGGGTGACTCGAGGCGTCCGGTGGCAACGGCCGTGACGTGGGCCGCGGAGCGTCCCGTGCTCCAGCGCGCAAACGACGAGACCGTGGCCTCGATGTTGATGCGGACGCTGTTGCCGTCACGTTCCACCGTGTACTGGTGCGCGGCATCGAGGTCGATGACGAGGCGCGCCGTATCCGCGCGGAACTGCGCAAGGCGCACGTTGCGCACGGCGCCGCGGGCCTTGCCGTCGTAGTTCGACCGGATGGAGAGACTGGCGCCACCCAGGTCGACAACCAACCGGGAGGGATTGTCGAGCATGAAGTGATTGAGCGCCACGGCGGCATCGACATCGAGCACGATGGCGGTACCGTTCGGGGCGGGCGCGACCTCGAGTCCGCGCACGCGCCCGCGAATGGCGGCGTCGTTGGTGATGGCCGTGGCGGCCGGGGGGGCGGTGTGTACCGCAGGGGCAGGCGAGCCGCCTGCCAGAAGCGCGGCGATCACCGCAACGGTCGTCGGTCCCATCATGGATTCCTCACTTTCGTCGTATCGCTGCTCAGCGGCAGCGTCTCCTGCCGATTGAATCCGAATTCATCGATCGTGAACTGCACCGCCTTCTGGCGGATCCCGCTGACGCGCAGGCGGCCGAGCTGCTGCCCGACCCGCACGCGGTACTGCGTCTTGGAGTAGGAGTCGCGGAGAATCGCCACCGAGTTGCCGCCGGCGGGGTCGAAGGCCACCGCGGTGAGGCGGAGGTCGCTCAGCAGCGGTCGCACTTCACTGCTCGACATGAGCGACTTGTAGGGATCGCGACGTCCGCTCCCGCTGTAGGCGTACGATTCCCGCTGGAGCGTGATCTCCGAGGGGATCGCGCTCTTCCGGGCGTTCTCGCGCGGTGTGCGCGTGGTCTTGGCGGCGGGGGCCGTCTTGACGGGGGCCGTCTTGACGGCGGCCGCGCTGACGGTCCCGACCGAGTCCCTCCGGACGGTGGTGACGCGGGGCTGCTGAGCAGCGGCGTCCGGGGTCAGCATGACACTGGCGAGCGCCGCACCCATGAGCAGGCGGAGGGCGGAGATCATGACGACCGCTCCTTCGCGCGCGGCGCAGGCGCGGTGCGCTCGACGTAGGTCTGCAGGGTAATGGTGGCGGCCAGGGATCCCTTCTCCGACGTGCGGACACCACTGCGCTGGCGATTGGTGGTCCCGGCGGTGATGGCGAAGTTCACCGGCGCCACGATGCGCGCGAGGGACCCGACGTTGGCGAGGAACTCGCCGAACTGGTGGTACCCACCGATGATGGTCACCGTGTAGCGATAGGTATCGAAGCGATCGCCGGCCACCACGGGCTCGGGCACGACCCCGCCCACATCGAGTCCGGCGCGGCGAGCGGCCGTACTGACTTCCTCGAGGAGTGCGGGCACTTCGTTGCCGGTGGGTACGAGGCGGCGCATCACGGTGAGCGCCGAGCGATTCTGCGCCGCCTGCGATCGCAGCTGTTCGATGCTGCCGCTGTCGAACTCGCGTGCCGCCTTCTGATTGGCCACCTCGAGGGTGGCGATGCGGGCTTCATCGGCCGCCAGCTGCTCGTTCTTGGCGGCGTAGGGGTACATCCAATAGACCACCGCAAGCGTGATGGCGGAAAAGCCGATCAGCAGCTTGATCTGGTCTCGTTGGGCGGTTGGGAGGAGGGCCATAAACAGCTCAGCGAACGGGGACGACGAGCGGCGTCGTGCGAACGACACCCGGGGGCGGAACTTCGTATTCGGCGTGGAGCTCGAACTGCGTGACGTCCTTGCCCTCGACGATCACGATCTCCGACTTGGACAGCGAGACCTTCTGCACGAACGGCGAGCTTTCGAGCTGGCGCATGAACAGCGTGAGCGCCTGGATGTCCACGGTCTGGCCGACGATCCGGAAGCCGAGGGGCGGGTGCACGGTGATGGTATCGGCCGGCGCCTTCTCGTCCGTGTCCTTGCCCTTCTTCTCTTTGGCCGCCTTGGGCGCCGGGGTGGTCTCGGTGGAGTCCATGCCGGGCGGCAGTGGCGTCTTCGTGGTCTGCTCCATGACGGTGAGCCACGTGTACGCCGGCAGGGCGCGGCTCACCTCATCGAGGATGTGGGCCCAATTGTACCGATTGTCATCGATCGTGCGGATGATCTGCAGCTGTCGCATCACCGAGTCGCGCTCGGCCGTCAGCTTGTGTCGCGCCGACAGGACCTTGGCGTAGCGCGTGGAATCACGAACCGCTTTTTCGACGCGTGTGCCGAGTTCGGTGGCGCGGGCGCTCTGCGCGGAGAAGAGCAGACCCACGGCGGCCACCGACACCACCACGGACGCGGCGGCGCCGATGAGCCACGGATCGCGGATCCCGGCCGCCAGGGCGGAGAGCGAGCCGAGGGAGATCCCGCCGCCGGCGCTCTTGCCCTTCTTCCTGGCGCCGGGGAGCAGGTTGATTTCGATCATCATGAGTCGTTTCCTCGGGCGCTCAGGCGGCGGCGCGCAGCGCGAGTCCCACCGGCAGCATGAGCAGCGGCGCGATCTCGTCGGTGGACAGGAACTCGAGCGCCCCTTCGCGGACGTTCAGCTGGGCCAGTGCATTGGCCGACTGCACCGGAATGCGGAGCCGGTCGGAAAGCCACGGCAGCAGTCCCGGCACGCGCGACCCGCCGCCGCACGCGTACATGGCGCGGATCTGGCCGAAGTTGCGCTGTGACGTGGAGAGGAAGGTGGCGGCGCGCACGAGGCCGATGGCGATTTCCTCTCCGCGCGCCGCCACGATGGCATCGAGCATGGGGATGCGATCGTAGCCCCGCAGCAGGTTCTCGGCGTCTTCGGCGCTGATGCCGTGCTCGCGCTGCAAATCCTCGCGAAACCGGCGGGTTCCGACGCCGAGGTCGCGCGTGAGAATGGGTACGCCGTCGTCGAGGATGTTCAGATTGGTGGTTTCATTGCCCACGTTGAGCAGGGCAATCGTGCCGTTCAGCGCTTCCGGATAGTTGAGTTCGAAGGCGTTGTGGAGGGCGAAGGCATCCACGTCGATGACGGCCGGTGCGGCGCCCGATTCGGTGAGCAGTGCCTGCTTGGCCTCCACGAGATCGCGCTTGGCAGCCACGAGCAGCACGCTCATGTCGAGGCCATCGCCATCGGGGTCGAGGACCTGGAAGTCGAGTTCGACCGAGTCCATGTCGAAGGGCACATGCTGCTCCGCCTCCCAGCGCATGAGCTCGCGGGCCTGTTGTTCCTTGACCCGTTCCATCTGGATCTTCTTCACGATGACGTCGCGTCCGCCCACGGCGGCCACCACGTACTTGGTCTTGGCCCCTGTGGCGGCGATGGTCTGCCGAATGGCGTCGGCCACGATGCCATGGTCCATGACTTCCCCTTCGACGATGGCGGTGTCAGCCAGCGGCGTGATGACCACCTTCGCCAATTCGGGGACCGGGCCGCTGTGGTCGATGACCACGGCCTTCACAAGCCCTGAACCGACATCGAGCCCGACAGTGAGTTGCTTCCGGCCGAAGAGCGCCATAGGGACGGGGGGGTTGCACAGTGGTTGCTTTCGTATGTCCCGCACCAAACCGGTGAACGGGACGGATTGACCCGCCCTGAAACGGGCGTGTCACCCTTGAAACGACCCGTACCTCGCGAGGTAACGCTCCCCGTGGGGAGACGGGTGGGTACGGGGGTCGACTTCGTGATACTGTCGGCCTGCGGTCCGGGGGCCACTCCCGAGGTGTGACGCGGGGGCGCCCGGTTATCGGGACAGGCGGTGCCAGAGGGAGAACGGCGCCAGCGAGGGACGAGCGCCGATGGCGAGTGCCATCTGCACGGCACAGCGGTCGTAGCGCACGGTTCCGGTGGTGCCGAGCGTTACCCCTCCGGTACTGGTATCGGTTGCGACGACCGCCCCCTGCACCGTGAGCTGTGCGGCCGCGGCGTCGAGGTTGCCGAGTACCACCAGCAGGCCGGTCACATGCAGCGCTCCGGTCACTGTGGTATTGCCGTCGAGCACGAGCAGCCCCTGCCACGACGACGGGCCGGTCACGGCGATGGACGGGGCGCGGAGGATCACGCCAGCCCACCCGTGAGACGCAGGCAGAGGCCGCGGTGTCGCATTCCAGTGCCTCACCGGGATCTGAGGTCCGAGTGCCTGCATGGCCCCGTGCGTGCGCAGCCGGAGATCGGCTGGCGGTGGGCGCCATGGTGGCGGCGCGGTCCACGCCTGCGGTGCGGCGGCGGCAACCCCAGCGGCGACCACGTCGGGCACGCTCGCCGTGTCCCGATCCGCACCGCAGGGGGAGTTTGGCTGCTGCTGGTCGAGGCCGCTCACGACGGCACCGCCGGACCCATGGAGCGTACCGGCCGTGCTGATGGCGGCCATGATGGGGAACGGTGGGGGCTCAAGCCAGACCGCGCGCAGCAGTTCCCGGGAAGTGACGTCGAGGCGGCGTGCGGCCTGCCCGTGGCTCCGGGCACGCAGAATGAGCGTAAGTGGATGCAGCCGCTGCCATTCGACCACGACCGGCTGCCGCGCGGTGGTCACCGAGAGCAGGCGTCGGGTGCCGACCCCCGTTTCCCATAAAGAGTCCTGGGGCCAGCGGGCGAGCGCGGTGCCGAGTGCCGCTTCGGCGCGATACTCCGCGTCGTCGGCCCCCAGCGAGGCCCGGGCACCGCGCGCGCCAAGCAGCGCCTCGTGAATGAGGGCGAGGGCGAGCAGCGAGGAGGCAGCAAGTGCCACGATGACGAGGGGCAGGACGAAGCCGCGGCGGCGCCGCGGGCAGTGCACGCCGTGGCGACAGGTCATCATGGTCGTTGCCGGTAGGCCGTGGCCCGCAGCGGCATCACGGCCGTGACCGTATCAATGACTGGCTGGGGTGTGCGACTGGCGCGCCGCCGGTGGCTGAACGTGACCTGTGCCATGGCAATGCGTCCGCGACGGTTGCTGGCGGGTGCGGGTAGCGGTCCCACGGGTGCCCCGGTCGCGTCGAGCAGGCGTATGCGTACGCCGCCGAGGGCGGCGGCCTGCAGCGGGCCGGCGACTGGCTGAATGGCATCCCAGACGGCGCCGTCGCGACTCTGGCGCCCCCACCACCAGGCGCTCCCGCTGCGGTAGTGACGGTAGCGCACATCACGATGCACGGTGAGCGGCCCGCTTGGGGAAAACGGCACGGCACCCGAATCGAGTGGTACGCGCCAGCGACGGCTGGTGGTCGACCTGTCGGTACCGCAGCCGGTCCCACCAACGACCGACGGCGGGGCGGTCACCGCACGCTCCGTGGCCACGGGCGTGTCCACGGGCGTGGTGGTGGTCTGCCATCCTCGCACGCGATCACCCGGACGCACACCGGCGAGCCAGGCATCGGCGCTCTGGTCCGGGACGGCCACCACGACCGCGTGTGGCGCCGAGCGGTCGCAGAGCAGCAAGACGCCCAGGGGAGACTGGAAGGCCAGCAGGGTGTCGGATACGACCAGCAGGTCCTCGCCGCGGAGGGGCGCAAGCTCGCCGGCCAGCATGACGCTGACCTGTCGCAGTTCACGCGACGACGCCAGCCGGGCGGATTGGGCGTGCACCGTACGGGCGATGCGCAGCAGCAGCAGGGTGGCCGCCGTTGCCACCAGCAGCGCCACCGGCAGCGCCACGAGCAGCTCGACCAGCGTGGTACCTGTCCGCGGGAGGCGCGTCATGGCTGGCACCACGAAGAGGCGAAGGCCACGTGCTGTTGCCGAGCCGCGCGTGGCGCGGAGCCGGCCGTTCGGGCACGGGTGAGCGGCGAGCGGTACCACGTGACCCCGACAGCCACCGCCGGCAGGGCCCCCTGCCGGGTGCTCGTGACGACGTAGTCGACTCCTGCGCGGGTTGCCTGGTAGCGGGCGACGGCCGGTGCGGCGCAAGGCGCCGCGAGGAGGGGGGCGAGGTAGCTGGCGGTTTCCCGCTGTACGGCATGGTGATGAACCGCCGCGTCGATGAGTCGCGCACTGCCGGCGGCCACCAACAGCATGACGGTGCTGCCGCCGGCGAGGAGCACGAGAGCGACGCAGCTTTCGACGAGCAGCCGGCCATGCCGCGGGCGCCGGCCGGAACGGAGCAGTGAGGGGGAGCGCATGGCGACACGATAGGTCACCCGCGCGCCCGCTCCGTCACCAAAATCGTGCCGACCGGATCAAATCACCGCTTCACCGTTGGGTGGGGTGATGGGCCGGACCCCGCTGGCGTGCAGCGGCAGCAGAATGACGAACGCCGCGCCACCTTCGCGCGCCCGCTGTACCCAGATCGTGCCCCCGAGATTCTCGATGGTACTGGCCACGATGGCGAGCCCGAGGCCGGTGCCCTTCCCCGGTTGCTTGGTGGAGAAGAACGGTTCGAAAATGCGTTCGGCATCTTCGGGCGCCACGCCGGTCCCCGAGTCGGCGAGGACCACCTGCAGGAAGCGCGGCGGTGACTCCGGGCGGGCGAGCCAGGCGAGCGCGCGCTTGCTGGGGCGATGCGCCCAGCGCTGGGGGTGGGGGTCGGTGCGGCGCTTTTCGAAACTGTCGCCGAAGGCGGTCGCGTCGTTGATGCGCGACCGGATCACGATCTCCCCTTCCCGATCCATGGCATCAACGGCATTCAGCAACAGGTTCACGAACGCCTGCTCCAGGTCATGGCGCTCGGCGTACACCACGCCGTCGGGCGCCTCGAGCTGACGCGTGACGCGGAAGCGCCGGGTGATGCCCTGGTCGGCGAGCAGCCGCAGCACATCCTCGATGATGTCGTCGACGACGATGGGCTTGGGGGTGAGGCGACGGGGGCGCGCGTAGTCGAGCAACCCGCGCATGATGCGATCGATGCGGGTGATCTCGCGTTCCAGGGCATCGAGTGGTTCCGTGGTGCCCTGCACATCCTGCGTGCGCATGCGGAGCAGGTGCGCGTAGTTGGCGATTGCCGACACCGGATTGCCGATTTCGTGCGAAATGCCGGCCGCGATGCGCCCCATGGTGGCGAGCTTCTCGACGCGCATGCGCGACTGGGTGGCCGCCGCCATCTGCTCGGTCATGTGGTTGATGCTGGTGGCCAGCTGGTGGAACTCCTGCGTGCTGGCCGGGGGCACCAGCTGCGCCACATCGCCGCGGGCAATGGCATCGGCCGCCTGCACGCAATGGCCGAGCGGTTCCTCGATGAGGCGTGCCACGAGGCGCTGGAGAATGCTGGCCGAGAAGAGGGCGACGACGAAGACGAAGACCACGACGAGGGGCCACCGGATTCCCGCGGGCAGCTCCTCGGTGAACCACATGGTGGTGATGATCGCGATGATCAGTCCGGCGCTCGCGGCCACGAGCACGCGTTGCAGACGATCGTGGATGCTGGGGCGCTTGATCTCGGGCACGGGCAGAGGATGCGCTCACGGACCTGCCGCCGCAACCGGGGGAACGGCGAAAGGGCCGGGCAATCGCCCGACCCCTCCCCCAATGACCCGGTCGGCGCCGCCGCCCGGGTCATGGTGCTTACTCGCAGACCGGCTCGCCTTCCGGGTTGGCGCCCGCTTCCGAGCCAACGCCGATCGTGCACGTGACCGCGGTCGACCCGTGCGTGGCGGTCGCCGACCAGCCGGTGGCGGTGCCTTCCTGCGTGATCGACACGCCTGACGAGCCCGGCGGGGTGGCCGGGATGCTCGCGTAGCTGTTGTCGTCGGAGTACACGGCCTCGTTGGCCGACACGAGGTTCTTCAGGTCCGACTTCATGGCGGTGATGTACGCCTTCTCCTTCGTCTGGGCGAACTTCGGGATCGCGATGGCGGCGAGGATGCCGATGATGACGACGACGATCAGGAGTTCGATGAGCGTAAAGCCCTTGCGCGTACGATGCTGCATTGGTTTGGATCTCCAAAGGGGGGGATTGTCGCGATGCCGGGAGTGGCGGGTCGCGCGACACCATCGCTTATGGCAACAGGCTTGCCACCGCGCCGTCCTGACTGTAAAGCATTGTCCGACAAGGCCTTTCATCATTTCCACGAGGCCGGGACCTATCCGCTGCACCTTGCGATTCGCAAGAAGTGTTGCAGCGTGCAAGCGGTGCCGCGACTCACCACCCCGCCTCGAGACAGGTGGGCTGCGTTCCCCCGCCGGACTCGAGTTGGCAGGTGATGCCCGGCAGGCCGGGGTGAGTGGCCGTGGCCGACCACTCGTGGGCGGTGCTCCGAAACGAGATCAGGGTGCCCGAACTGCCCTGCGTCGGAATGTCGACGTTGGCGTAGGAGCTTTCCGTCGTGAAATGCGTTTCGGCCATGGTGGCGATGTTGCGCAGGTCGGCCTTCATGGACACGAGGTACGCCCGCCGTTTGGATTGCCCGAACTTCGCAATGGCGATGGTCGTGAGGACGGCAAAGAGCACCACCACGGCAAACAGCTCGATGAGGGTGAACCCCCGGCGTCGGGGCGCGCGGAGCGCCGGGGCGCTAGGCATCGCCATATCGCGCCAGTTTCCGGTACAGCGTCGAGGGATCGATGCCCAGCATGTCGGCCGCACGGCTCTTGTTGCCGCCCTCGTTCTGCAGGACCCACTGGATGTACGCGCGCTCGACGGCTTCGAGGGTGGGGGAGACGGGGGGGCGCTCCGCGACGAACGGTTCGGCGCGGCGCGCGGTGACCCGCTCGGGGAGCGCGTCGGGACGAATGCGGTCGCCCGGCGAGAGGATGACGGCGCGCTCGAGGGCGTTTTCGAGTTCGCGCACGTTGCCCGGCCACGCATACGCCATGAGTGCGTCGAGCGTGTCATCGGCCAGTTCCTTGACCGGCTCCTGCCGCAGCTGTGCCGAACGGGCGAGGAAGCCCTCGGCCAGCAGCGGAATGTCGTCGGGGCGCTGCCGCAACGGGGGCAGGTGCACGGCGATCACGTTCAGGCGGTAGAACAGATCGGCGCGGAAGGCCCCCCGCTTGATTTCTTCTTCGAGATCACGGTTCGTGGCGGCCAGCACCCGCGTGTTCACGGGCTGCGCTTCGGTGGCGCCCACGGGAATGACTTCGCGCTGCTGCAGCACCCGCAGCAGCTTCACCTGCGTGGACGGCGTGGTTTCGCCGATTTCATCGAGGAAGAACGTCCCGTGGTCGGCGGCGGCGAAGAGCCCCGTCTTGTCCTTCACCGCTCCGGTGAACGACCCCTTCACGTGGCCGAACAGCTCGCTTTCCAGCAGCGACTCGGGGAGCGCCCCGCAGTTGATCGACAGGAAACTGTGGTCGGTGCGGGCGCTGAGGTCGTGGATGTACCGGGCGATGACCTCCTTGCCGGTTCCCGACTCCCCGGTGATGAGCACCGTGGAATCCGTCGGGGCCACGGTCTCGGCCAGCTGCAGCACGTCCAGCCAACTGCGGCTGCGACCGACGGGACGGGAGGTGCTGCGCCGGTCGCGTTTCCTGAGTTCCTGCTGCAGCGAGTGGTTTTCCACGCGCAAGCGCCGGTGCTCTGCCGCTCGGCTGAGAATGGCCACCAGTTCGTCGTTGCGGAAGGGCTTCTGGATGTAGTAGAAGGCACCTTCGTTCACCGCCTGCATGGCCGACTGCAGCGTGGCCTGCGCGGTCATGAGGATGACCGGCACTTCGCCGTCCATCTGTCGCGCATGACTCAACACCTGCACGCCGGTCACGTCGGGCATGCGCACATCGGTCAGCACGATGTCGGGCTTGATCTCGTTGAACTTCTCGATGCCCTGTCGACCACCCTGCGCCGTGAATGGCTGGAAGCCCTGGGTCTTGAGCAGAATGCGCAGGGAGTCGAGGATCCCCGTTTCATCATCCACGACCAGGACGCGCGGTGCGGCGTCGGCGGAAACACAGCCCATCAGGAGGTCACTCGCGGCAAAGCATGGTCAGGCAGGTGCGTGACGCCGGAGGTATCCGGCGCCACGGGCAGCACGATGGAAAAGCGGGTACCCTGCGGCAGGCGCTCCACGAGCACCACGCCGCGGTGCGCCTCGACGGCGCGATGCACGACCGGGAGGCCGAGCCCGACCCCCCCGGCCTTGCCGGAGACGAAGGGTTCGAAGAGCCGCTCTCCGAGCTCGTCGGAGAACCCCGGCCCATCGTCGGTCACGGTGATCGTGAGGAGCTCGCCGGTGATGGCCACCGCCGATCCATGCGGACCGTCGGGTGCGTGCCGGTCGGCTTCGACGAAGATGTGGCCCGTCTCGCCCACCGCCTGGATCGCGTTGAGCACGAGATTGAACACCGCGCGATGCAGCAGGTCCTCGTCGCCGTGAAGCCGCGGGAGATCGGGACCGATACTTACCTGCACCTCAACGCCGGCGTGGCGATCGGGGTGCGACGCGGCCAGCATGGCGGCGGTGTGCACGAGGGCGCCCACATCCAGTGTATCGAGGCGAGTGACACGCGCCCGCGCGAAGTCGAGGAAGTCGGCCAGCAGCCGACTGAGCCGGTCGGCTTCGCGCACGATCAGCGCGTGGAGGACGTGCTCGTCATCATCGTCCGGCGCCCCCTGCGGCAGGCGCAGTCGCGAGAGCTGCTCGGTGGCGCTGCGGATGGCGGCCAACGGATTGCGGATCTCGTGCGCGAGCGAGGCACTCAGTTCGGCCACCGCCTCCAGCCGCTCGGCACGGATATGCAGCGCCTGCAGGCGCTTGCTGTCGGAGATGTCCTGAAAGATGGCGGTCGCCGTGACACTGCCGTCGGGGCGTGCCCCGTCGGCCACCGTCGTCGACACGCCAATGGGCACCTCGTCGGCGCCGCGGCGAAGGACCCCTTCCGCCCGCGTGGTGCGCACGCCGTCGCGCGCACTCCGTTCGAGCAGCTCCACCAGATGCGGCGATACCTCCCGCAGCGACGGCAGCAGTGGCTGGCCGATGAATGCCCGCAGGTCGATGCCGAGCAGTTCGGAGGCCGCCGGATTGGCGTAGAGCAGCCGCTCGCGGCCATCCACGGTGATGATCCCGGAGCGAATGGTGCGGAGGATCTCCGCGGCTTCGAGCTGCACCTTCGCCAGCTGTGCGGCGAGCGCTTCGCGGCCCGATCCGGCCAGGCGCAGGCGCGCCGCCACGAATCCGGACCCCACCGCGACCACGGCGAAGACCGCGAGCTGCACCCCGACGCCAGCAAAGGGGGTACCCGTTCCCGGGCGCCACCAGATCACATCGATGGCGTAGAGCACGCAGGCGGCGGCGGCGACCGCGAGGCCACCACGGAACGGGAGCAGCAGCGACGCCCCCGCGATGACCAGGATGTACAGGGCCGCGAACTGGGAACTCCAGCCGCCCGTGATGTGCACGACGGCCGTGACGAGGAGCAGATCGAGCGCGCACTGCGCACCGTAGAACCAGAGCCCGAGGGGCCGCTGCGTGAGCTGCGCGTAGAACGCCGACCCGACGGTCGCGAGGGTGGCGACGGCAAACGCCAGCGTGGCCAGGAGGGTGTCGGCGGGCGCCGCCTGACTCCAGACAAACACGGCGGCCACGAGGATGGCGCACGCCAGGGCCACGCGCGCAAGCCAGACCCACCGCAACATGCGCCGGGGGTCGAGCAACTCCTGTATGGGGTCGTGTGGAAGGGCCGGCGTCGGTCTCACGCGCGAATCGTTGCAGGGTCGTGCAAATTGCAGCAGCGGTCAGGGGCCCCGAGTCTTGCAGATTGCACTACCCTGACGAATCAGCCGCCCGCCCGTTTCCTTTGGGTCATGTTCGCCGAACCTGCGTTGTCTGCCGACCCCGCGCTGTCGATCGGGACCATTTCGATCCGGCTCCTGTTCGTTTTGGTCCTGGTGCTGCTCAATGCCTTCTTCGTGGCAGCCGAGTTCGCCCTCGTGGCCGTACGACGGAGCCGGATCGACCAGATGGCCGCCGAGGGGGACCGCAGCGCGGCGGTCGTCCAGCGCGCGCTCTCGCAACTGGACCGATACATCTCCGGCACCCAGCTGGGGATCACGCTGGCCTCGCTCGCCCTCGGGTGGATCGGGGAACCGGCGTTTGCCGTTTTGGTGGATATGGCGCTTCACCAGGTGGGGATCACCCCGGATCCGGGGGCCGAACACACCGGTGCCGGGATCGCCGTGGCCTTTCTCGTGATTACGTTCCTGCACATCGTGCTGGGCGAGCTGGCGCCCAAGTCGGTGGCGCTGGCCCGCCCGGAAGGGGTGAGCCGCCTCGTCGCCCGACCGCTGATGCTCTTCTCCCAGGCCATGTCCCCCTTCATTGCCATGCTCAACGGCACGGCCAACCGCCTGCTGGCCCTGGGCGGGATCGAGCCCGTCTCCGAAGGGGGACACGTGCACAGCCCCGAGGAACTGCGGCTGCTGGTCATGCAGGCCCGCGCGCACGGGACACTCGACGAGAGCGACTCGGCCATGCTCGCCGGGGTCTTCGATTTCCACAACAAGCGGGCGCTGGACGTGATGCGCCCTCGCACGGAAATGGTGGCCATTGCCGAGGATGTCGAGCTGGAAGAGCTGCGGGAGATCATGCGCCGGGAACGGTATTCCCGGTATCCGGTCTTTCGGGACACGGCCGACGATATCGTGGGGGTCTTTCTGGCCAAGGACTTCTGGCTGGCCGATGATCCTGAGTCCTTCGCCCTCCGGGACCATCTGCGCGAACCGCTCTTCGTTCCGGCGAGCCGGGCCGCCGAGCGGGTACTCGACGATTTGCGACGCACCCGGGCCCATCTGGCCGTGGTGCTGGACGAGTACGGCGGCACCGCCGGCATCGTGACGATGGAAGACCTGGTGGAGGAGGTGGTGGGGGATATCGCCGACGAGTACGACCCCTTGTCGCGGGACGCCCTGATGTTCGACGGGGTCCTTGAACTGGCGGGCTCGATGTCGCTGGTGGACGTGCGATCGGATCACAAGCTGCCCATCCCGGAAGGAGACTGGAGCACGCTGGGCGGTTACGCGTTCGCCGCCCTGGGGCGCCTGCCCCGTGTGGGAGACCGGGTGGGGTATCCAGGCGGCGAGCTGGAAGTCGTGGCCATGGATGGCCGCCGAGTGGCGGCCCTGCGTGTCCACCGTCGCGCAGAACCTGTTGCCGGAGTGCCATGATGATGCGGCGACACGCGCGGTGGACCGTTCTGTCGTTGGGGATACCTCTCGTATTGGCGTGCCGACCGGCGGGGGAGCGGGTGGTGCTGCGGAACGGCACGCCCGGTGTGGCCGTGGGTTCGGATACGGTCACCCCTGCCGCCCAGGCTGGCGCTCAGGCGGCGGACTTCCCGCCTCCGGCGAGAGAGGTGGCCGACATTGTGGCGCCGCGATGGACCGCCGAGGATGATCGCGACGAAACGGGAGAGTTCGACACGGTCGTGAAACTGGCCCGGATCGCCCGCGGTCAGGCCGTGGCGGACATCGGCGCCGGCGACGGGTACTACGTGGCGCGGCTGTCCCCGCTCGTGGGGAGTGAGGGGGTGGTGTTTGGCCAGGACATCATGCCCGAGTACTTGGCCCTGCTGCAGCGTCGCGTCGTTCGCGATGGGCTCTCCAACGTGCGCGTGGTGCTGGGCGAAGCACATGATCCGCGCTTGCCGGCGGGGAGCGTGGATGTCGCGCTCATGATTCACATGTATCACGAGATTTCCCAGCCGTTTGCCCTGTTGTGGAATCTTGCGTCGTCGATGAAGCCGGGAGGACGTCTCGTGATTCTCGATTTGGATCGCCCGACCTACGGGCACGGCACGCCGCCGTCGCTGCTCGACTGCGAGCTGTCGCGCGTGGGGTACCGGCGCCTGTCGCGGCGCGAGACGGGGCCCGAGGAGTATGTGGCGATCTACGCGGCGCCGACGCCGGCGCAGCGCCCTGCACCGGCCGCCATTTCGGCGTCGCTTCGGCGCACGCCGTGCCGGGCACCATGAACGGCGCCGACGGTCCACGGTCGCCGCGAGGCGAGGAGACGGACGGCGTGACCGTGGCGCCAGGGGTACACATACCAGCGACCGAGTTGCAGCTGTCGGCGATTGCCGGCGGCGGCCCAGGGGGACAGCATGTGAACCGCAGCGCGACCCGCGTGGTGCTGCAATGGAACGTGCGCGCCACGCGGGCGTTGCGCGCCGAGCAGCGGGAGCGGGTGCTGGAGAAGCTGGCCTCGCGTCTGGACAGCGACGGGGCGCTGCGCATCGTGGCCGGGGAATATCGCAGCCAGCTGCAGAATCGCCGGGCGGCGCTCGAGCGACTGCGCCAACTCGTGGCGCGGGCGCTGGTGGTGCCGCGCGCCCGCAAGGCCACCACGCCCACCTTTGGCTCGGTGCAGGAGCGGCTGAGCACGAAGCGGCAGCGCGCGGAAACCAAGCGGCAGCGACGCCGGCCGCTGGACGATTGAGGGCCGGGCGTTGGGGCGCGGCGCTCCTCCTGCCGCCGCGCCCACCCCTCCGGTGGTTCAGAACGCGATGATGTTGGCGCCGAGGTAATAGGTAATGAAGTCGGCGCGCCCGCGAACGGGCACCGGCACCGCGTTGTTCTCGAAGGCCTGCCGCACCCGATCGGAGGTCAGGTAGCGCACGTCGTCATGGCGGAG
>Ga0315899_10001988_pt1 | contig 22968 bp, 18 predicted proteins | sample LakEriMetagenome_2_FD_203518 | JGI IMG/M metagenome (GOLD analysis project Ga0315899, IMG submission 203518) | Freshwater fungal communities from buoy surface, Lake Erie, Ohio, United States - Buoy 4 MA112 | ecosystem: Environmental > Aquatic > Freshwater > Lake | place: USA: Lake Erie, Ohio... | reverse complement strand
AAGCTTCCATTTTTATTATTGAGATATAAATAATCCTCTTCAATATAATCGTTAGAAACATAAATATCAGGCCAACCATCGTTATTAATATCAGCTATGTTCAAACCCAGACCATATCCCAATGGGTTAGAAATAATGCCTGCTTTTCTAGAGATATCAATAAATTTATTGCCAATATTTTCATACAATTTATCGCCTGCTTCTGGATCAACCATTTTTTTCACAAAAGCAGCATCAAAATTCCTAAGATTTTTAATATTATGATTTAACAAGAACATATCTAAATCGCCGTCATGATCCATGTCAAAAAAAGCAGCATGAGAACTATAGCTTTTATCATCAAGGCCATATTCTTTTGCTTTATCGGTAAAGGTTAAATTACCATTATTAATAAGTAATTGATTGGTTCTAAGAGAAGAATCTACATCGCCAGAATAGCAGACATAAATATCCACAAACCCATCTCCATTCACATCGGCTATGGTGACCCCTGTTTTCCACCCACGTCGTCCACCCGTATTGGATTGACGTGTAATGTCTTGGAATTGAAGCCCCCCTTTGTTGAGGTACATTTTATTAGGCACTAAATTACCTGTAAAAAATAAATCAGTGAGCCCATCATTGTTGAAATCGGCTGCGGCTACACCCCCTCCATTATAAAAATATTCGTAGGTAATAATATTAAGGTCGGGCGTTTCAGTTAATCTATTACTGAATAAAACGCCTGAACTATCTGGTGCAACCTTTATAAAAACAGGCTTTTTTTGTGCTTGAATGCATAGGGGCAAAGCCCAAACAAAAAGTAAGCAAAAAATATTTTTCATTCTTAAAAGTAATAGCCTAAAATTAATGCATTTAGTGCAGTTCATAAAAAAACAAAAGGCGCTTAAATTAAGCGCCTTTTGTTATAGTATTGATAGGGAATTATTTTCCACCATCCCACCATGTCTTTGTCATAAACTTGTCGCCACCCATTCTATCTACAGCAATTTTGTAATTTGCTGGATTAGAAGAGATTTCAGCCTCCCAATAGATTAATCTTCTTGGTATCTCATTAGCTTCAAATCTGTTAGGATCATTGGTTGGTACTAAGACAGGATATCCTGTTCTTCTCCAATTGCTCCAAGATTCTATATCATTTAAATAGGTTGCAGCCCAATACTCTTCACCAATTAATTTCAACTTATTAGTACTTGAAGCAGCAGCAAAACCTCTACCTGCTATATAGGTATCAATTTCAGTCTTCGTTCTCTTGAAAGAAGCATCGAAACCTTCCCAATTTTGAATAGCAGCTTGAACTCCATTATTAAAATGGGTTTCAGCGCTTGTAGTTAACCAACCTTTTAAAGCAGCTTCTGCATTCATTAACTCAACTTCACCATAAGTAATTAATATATATGGATCTTCCCAGTCAAGATATTTTAAATTTAACATTGAAAACACTCTATTTGGCTGAGCAGTAAAAGATTTGTATTCAGCAGCTTTCGCAGTTGATAAAGCAGCAGCAATATTTGCTGATGTATAACCGTTAGGCATACCTTCTTGATCAGCTACGGCAGTTTTCCATGCAGTAGAAGCATCTAAATCTGGAGACCCAATACCACCTGAAACTATCATTAAGCGAGGGTCATTATTTGCTTTCATCCAGTCGATAAAAGTTTTTGAAATCTTACAATCTTTAGAGTATTTATAAGTATTCCAATAACCATCGTTTAAACCATTTCTATTGATGCCTTGTGGGCCTGTAGCAAATTTGATATGCGCATTATCAGCGTTTGAGGTAAATGCTCCAGAAGCTTGTGCTTCTTTGTAAACAGCAGCTGCTCCAGTAGCATCAACATTACTCATTCTCATTGCAATTCTCATTAACAATGAATTAGCAAATTTTTTCCATTTAGCAACGTCTCCACCATAAATGAAATCTTGAGTTCCCATTGATTTAGCAGAAGCACTCATTTTGTCTCTTGCTGCTTTAATATCTTTTACTAAAGCTGCATAAACGTCTTTTTGAGATTCATACTTAGGGAACCAGTTTTTATCGCCATCAACTAATCCATAACCAGCTTGAGTATAAGGAATATCACCATATAAATCGGTCATACGATGAAGATCAAATGCTCTTAAAATAACTGCTGTAGAATTAATATTGACTAAATCTGCAACACCTTTTGTTTTTTCAATTGCTTGAGAAAAGTTTCTGATGACGTCAGTGAAATGTCTCTCCATATAAGCTCCACTATATTGTGCGCTATATAAGTATCTGTCACCACTGAAATAACCAGCTGTTGAAGCAGTATGCTGAATCATGGTTGCTGAATACAACATGTTTGCACGTGTATTTTCATATTCACCAGCAATTCTTAGTGTTCCATTAGAAACTAAGTACGCCATGTCCATTTCCGTAGCTGCGTTTTTATCAACGTTAAGATCGGTGATATCTTTTTTGCACGACGCCATAACCAAAACCATGGTTGTTGTCGCGAATATCATTTGAACTATTTTTTTCATAACGAGTATATTATAATTGTTAATATTAAAAGAATTTAGAAATTAACTGATAAGTTAAAACCAAAACTTCTTGTTTGCGGCATCGCAAAATATTCTAAACCTTGTGAGTTACCATTAGAAGAATAACCAGACTCAGGATCAATGTTTGGAACATTAGACCAAAGTAATGCAAGGTTACGTCCTACCAATGAGAAGGTTAGGTTTTCAAACTTTGATTTTGCTAAAAATTTCGCAGGCACTGCATAACTCAAAGCTAATTGTCTTAATTTACCAAAAGAGGCATCGTAAACAATATTTTCAGTTATTTGCGCATGACGACCATAATAGTTGTCTACGTTTTCTTTTGCAATATTCCAAGTTTTGCTAGCGCCTGATTCATCAGCTCCAGTAACAGTTAAACCATTTCTACCCTCCAAGGTTTCTTTTCCACGACCATAGGCATAGGCAAAGTAGTTCGTTGCTGAAACAATTGATCCTCCTTGACGGAAATCAACTAACATATCTAACTTCCAATTCTTGTACTTGAAAGTGTTATTGAAACCACCTGCTATTGGATGACGACCTACTGCAATTGCTTCTGCTGCAGATGATCTTACAGGGTAACCATCTTTATCGTAAACCTTCACGCCAGCGGCAGTAGTTTTATGCTTGAATCCGATAATATAACCTAATGGTCTTCCAACAATATGTTGAATTCTTTCACCAAGTCTTAATCTAGATTCCTCAAGGTTAATTGCTTTAATAGGCTCGCCTTTCGCATTTTTACCTAAGTTTAATACTTCACTGATATTGTTTGAGTAGTTAAAAGACACATCCCATTTGAAGTCCTTATTTTGCATCACCACTGCATTTAATAAAAGCTCTATACCTCTATTCTGCAATTCACCAATATTAACAACTGTTGAACCAAAACCTGAAGTAGCAGAGATTCCTGTTGATAGAATATCATTTGTAGTTTTTCTATCATAGTAAGTAATGTCTAATCCAAATCGGTTTTGAAGGAATCTAAAGTCAGCACCAAATTCAATCTCTGATGAAGTGTAAGGCTGTAGACCGCTATTAGGAATTGAACCATTGTTAATTTGTCCTAAGCTAGCACCCAAATGTCCCGCGCCTACTAAACCATAGTTTAGGCCTAAAAGATAAGGATTTGGAGCACCACCACCTACTTGAGCCCATGAAGTTCTCAACTTACCAAAACTAATTACTTCTGGTAATTCAAAGGCATCGCTCAATACAAAACTTAAACCTGCTGAAGGATAAAATAAAGTATTAGATCCCTTAGCCAATGTAGAGAACTCGTCTTGACGACCAGTTAAGCTCAAGTTTAAATAATTTTTATAAGTAATATTTGCAGAACCAAAATAAGAATTAATTCCTTGTTCATTAAAGCCATAGCTGAAACTAGGGGCTGCTACATTCGTTACTGTATGTAAAAAAGGAACAACTAGATCATTTCCTCCGCCACCTTTTGATTCGCCTACTCTATACATCGCATTTGCACCAATAACCGCATCGAATGAGAAATCTTTAATTTCTTTATTGGCACCAATTAATAAATCATAGTTGTCTTCTCTAGTAGTAGCAAATGATTGATTATAATCACCTCTTGGCTTGAAAGCAGTTCCATAGCCAGTATAACTTTCATCATCTCTAACGTTATAATCTCTACCAATTCTACCTTGCATATACAACCACTTAGTAAAGTCATATCTTAAAGAGACATTACCTAAGAATCTATCAATATCATCTTGACGGAAAAAGTTATATGCAGCCCAATATGGGTTTGTTGCAAAGACATTAGGCTGAAAGCCCAACTCTGTACCATTTTTCTTAGCTCCCTTGCCTGTCTCACCCGCAATTACTGAAAAAGGAATAATTTCAGGATGCATCGCTGTAGTAAAGTTTCCATTACCAGGCGTATCAGATAGTCTAGGACGATTTTTTGCTTTTTGTTTCATGTATTGACCAGAAAAAGCAAGCGTGAAATTGTCAAACTTACTGTTGATGTTCCAGTTGAAGGTTTGACGCTTGAAACTTGCATTTGGCATAATGTCCTCAGCTCTTAAATCAGCAACTGAAAAACGGTAGTTACCGTTTTGGTTTCCACCACTGAATGCTAAACTGTTGGTTGTATTAATAGCTGTTCTATAAAAATCTTTAACACCTTGTCCTAAATCTCTATAGGGTCTAGTAACTCCATCAAATTGTGTAGTACTAGAACCATATTTTCCACCCCAGTTATTTAATCCGGCTTCTAATGATTCACCCGCTGAAGCAGGAATTTTACCATCTATACCTTGACCATATTCTTTTTGAAAATCGTATAAATCAACAACTTGATCCATAGTGGTATTGTTGTTGAATGAAATTCCCATTCCTTTTCTAGCTTTACCTGATTTGGTTGTTATTAAGATAACACCATTGGCAGCACGAGCACCATAAAGGGCTGCTGCAGTATTTCCTTTCAATACAGATAAAGACTCTATATCGTCAGGGTTAATTGCAGTTAGACCGTCCCCAGCATCATTACCTCCCCAAAGACCAGCGGTACCTTGGTTGCCTGATTCCATAGGAACACCATTTATAACATATAATGGTTGATCATTTCCTTGTAAAGAAGATCCACCACGAATTAAAACTCTTGTAGAACCACCCACACCTGAAGCAGGTGGAGTAACAGAAACCCCTGCTACTTTACCAGACAAGGCATTTCCTAAATTCGGAGTTCTTGAATCTGTAAAACGATCCCCTTTTAATTGGGTCACGGAATAAGATAAATTTCTTGTTTGTTTAGTAATACCTAAGGCAGTTACTACAACATCTTGTAAACTGTTATCTTGAGTTTCTTCAAGAGATACATTAATGTTTGTAAGGTTTCCGGCCACTTGGACTTGTTTTGTAACATATCCCACTGAGGATACTTCCAAAACAGCATTTCCAGAGGGAACCGTTACACTAAAAACACCTTCTGAATTCGTAAGAGCCTTGGATGAAGATCCTTTTACAATAACATTGGCGGAAATCAAAGGAGAATTTTTATCCCCAGTAACTTTACCAGATAATTGTCTTGTCTGTGCGAATGATGCTTGCATCATGCACATAAAAGCTAAAAACATTGATAAGCGTAGTTTCATTTTGCTTTTTATTTTATTAAAAATTAGTTAAATTCGGATCCAAGATATATAAATTATTGATTTTAACAAAAAAATTTGAAATAATTTTTAAGTTCTCAACGCCTTTGCTTGAGCTAACATTTTTTATTTCTTAATATTATAAATTATAATTTTTTTATATATTTAATACTATTTTAAAAAATCAGATATGCAATTTTCATATACATTAAAAAAAATATTAAATTTATTTTTAATATTTATCTGCGGTATTTCCAGTTTGTCAGCATTTGCGCAAAAAAAGGCTACTAATGTACATACACAGGTGCTTATCATTGGGGGCACCGCAAGTGGAATTAGTGCTGGAATACAATCTGCTAGAATGGGTGTAAATACAATTGTTGTAGAATCAACTCCCTGGCTAGGCGGCATGTTAACCTCGGCTGGAGTAGGTGCTTTTGACGGCAATCATCAATTACCATCGGGTTTATTTGGCGAGTTTCGGGAACAGCTATATCGTGCCTATGGTGGGCCTGATAAAGTTGCTACTGGTTGGGTAAGTAATACCTTATTTGAACCGCATGTGGGCGACAGTATTTTCAAAATAATGGCTTCCAAAGAAAAAAAATTAACTGTCTTGTATTCTTATGCATTTGAAAAATTGATTCAATCAAAAGACAAGATAAAAGGAGCTTATTTTATTGATACCCTCACAAAACGCAGATTAAATATTTTTGCTGATAGAATAATTGATGCCACAGAATTGGGGGATGGACTCGCAAGTGCGGGACTTCCTTATGACTTGGGAATGGAATCTTCTGCATTGACTGGAGAAGATGTTCATGTAGCTGCTTCAAATGATATTATACAAGATATTACTTACGTAGGTATTTTAAAAGATTACGGAAAACCACAGCCTTTAATTCAAAGACCTAGCCACTATGACTCTACTGAATTTGATGGTTCCAATACTAATTTTTATAAAGACTTGTTACGAAAAAAACCAGGCGTAGATGCGCAAAAAATGTTGGATTATGGCAGAATGCCAAACAATAAGTTTATGCTAAATTGGCCCATTTATGGAAATGATATTTATTTAAATATTATTGAACATAGTAGAGAAGAAAGAGAAAAAATCTTAGAGGCCGCAAAACAACAAACCTTACGCTTTATTTATTTTATTCAAAAAGATCTTCAAATGCGTAATTTAGGACTTGCTGATGATGAGTTTCCTACAAAAGATCTATTGGCATTTTATCCTTACCACAGGGAATCAAGAAGGCTGAGAGGTTTAGTAAGAATGAATGTAAAACATATCTCTAGTCCTTATAACACTAAGGATGCATTATATAGAACTGGCATTGCTGTAGGTGACTACCCTATTGACCATCATCATAAAAAAAATGCTGCAGCACCCCAGCACTTAGATTTTTATCCAGTACCCAGTTTTAATATTCCATTAGGCGCATTAATTCCAGCAAATTATTCCAATTTTATTGTAGCAGAAAAATCTATAAGTGTATCAAATATTGTGAATGGAACAACTCGTTTGCAACCCTGCGTATTGCAAATTGGACAAGCTGCTGGTACCTTAGCTGCCATTAGCGTAAGAACTGGACAAGCTGTTCAAGCAGTTTCAGTAAGAAAGGTACAAGCAAGTTTACTAGACGCAGGAGTGTATATTATGCCTTTTATAGATGTACCTAATGATCACCCACATTTTATAGCTACACAAAAAATAGGAGCCATTGGTTTGTTAAGAGGAAGAGGTGTTCCCGTTGGGTGGGCCAATCAAACTTATTTTGATCCAATGATGCAAGTAGAAGGAAAATTATTTTTATCTATTTGGAATAACTATTTTCCAAAATACAACAGCGCTTCAGATAGCTTGTCCATAAAAGAGGCCATCGATTTATTAGGCTTACTGAATAACCTATCTTTTGAAAAAAATAAAAGTTTTATAAAGGGACAATGGAAAAATTGGAATTTTGATTTTTTTGATACAGCTCGACCTGTTAAAAAAATAGAATTAGCGGCCATCCTAAATAGCTTTTCTCCTTTATTTGAGTCTTGTCAAGTTAATCACCAGGGAATTCAAACCTATCGATTCATAAGCAAGCTATAAAATCATTTACATCTATATAAGAATAGTCTATGTACTTGAGAAAGCTCCAGGTTTTTGATTATTTTATTGATTGAATTTTCTAAACAATGCTTTATCTGCATAAAAAGTTCCCAAAGGAATAAGTGAAGCTAAAAAAGCCATAAATATTTTAACTAAGCTCCAGCGATGTAAAAATGAAACTTGAAGCAGTAAAACAATATATAAAACAAAAAGAATTCCATGAGCCAAGCCCACAATATAATTGGGTTGTGGCAAAGAAAATTTGTATTTTAAAATCATCGTAAATCCTAAAAGTAAATACGAACAACCTTCCATAAATGCGATAATTCTTAGTCTACCAATTGCCGTTTTCAATAATTTATTGATCATTTTATTATTTATTTAAATTACTGCTTTGTGAAAATCATGCAGTGCTGCCATGGAAGATTATCTATATTTTTATCAAATATAAAACCTGCTGCTTTAAATTCTTTAATGGCCTGCGCTTTACTCATTTTATGAATGGTTTTAATGGGTACAGCTGAATCTTCGGACCTAAATTCTACCAATACTAATTTACCACCCGGCTTTAAGGCAGCTCGCATCGACAAAGCCATTTCATAAGGGTAAGAAAATTCATGGTATACGTCTACTAACAACATCATATCAACAGCATTATCTGGTAAAGACAGTTCTTTTTCTTTACTCAATACCGGCACAATACGTGATAATTTTTCCTGCTTGATTCTCTCGTTTAAATAGGCAATCATTTCCGGTTCAACGTCTACTGCAAAAACTTTACCCGTGCCCAGCATTTTTGAAAGCAGTGCACTATGATAGCCACTGCCCGCTCCTATATCTGCAATAACCATACCTGGTTTTACAGCTAAATTTTTTAATAATAGAGAGGTATTTTCTTCCATTTCTCTTTCATCCCTTTCAAGCCAATCTATTCCGTAATGACTCATTACTTGTGCAATTTGTCTACCCATGTACCACTTATTAATTCCGTTGGGATCCCCAGACCTTATTTTATAACCATCTTGACCCAATGAAAATAGGGAGAGCGATAGAAAAGTAAAAACTAATATAAAGGGCTTTAATATATGCATAGAATTAGAGTAATCATTTAACTTACAATAGCATCCACTTCAATTTCTACCAAATATCCACTACCTACTAATTTAGCTTCTACCATTGTATTGGCAGGTTGAATATGCGCAAATCTTTCGCCATGTGCTCTTGCAATGGCTTCCCATTGATTAATATCTGCCACAAAAACTTTCGTTCTAACGACATCTTCTAATGTAGCATCTAGTGAATGTAATGCACCTTCAATTTTGTCAATCACAAAATGTGTTTGTGCTGCAGGATCATTTCCTCCAATAATGGTATTCACATGTGTAGCAGTTGTTCCAGAAACAAAAATATGATTGCCTTTTTTCACAGCTCTTGCATAACCTGCCATTGTCTCCCATTCTGTGCCTGAGAAAACTCTTGTCTTTCCGTCTTCGGACAGTTTTATTTCATAAGGTTTTGGAAACTCTTTTATATGATGGCTTAAATCACCACTGGCAGTTAAAAATGGTGGCTTTCTATATTCATCGCCGCAGTTACCCTTAATTTTATTTGCCTTAACTAAAACAGATTCTATAGCAGCCTTCTCTGCCTCTGTCAATTGAATGGTGAGTATTTTTTTATTTTCTTCTATATGTTCCGATGCACCCAATCTTGAACCTATGATTACTGCTCCTACTGCTGGTGCTTGCGCCATATAGGCACTAGCAATAGTAGCTATACTTGCATTTTTTGAAACAGCTATAGTTGATAATGTAGAAAGCATGGTTTGGAACCAGGACCATCCTCCTGCTGCGTCTATAAATCTTTTGTATTTCATTTGCGACCATGTTAAAGATTCAGAAAGCACAGGTTCTTCTTTACCAATCCATTTTTCTGAAAAGAAACCGCCGGCCACAGTTCCATAAGCCAGTAATTGAACATTGTTTTGTAAACAAGTAGCAGCCATTGCATGACTACCCCTTTGATCTAATAAAGAATAGGCAATTTGGTTACTCACTACAGGTATGCCTGAAGCGATAACCATATTTAAATGTATATGATCAAAATTGGTAAGCCCAATATTTGCAATCAAGCCTTTTTCTCTTAATGTATTTAATGCATAAAGCGCGTTTAACCAATTAGGGTCGGCATAATTCCATGCATGAAATTGTAATAAATCAATTTGAGGCGAAGAAAGTCTTTGTAAAGCTTTTTCAACTGCGGCTAAAGCTGTTTTTTCTGTAATGACGCCCGGACTAGGCACCCATTTAGTAAAAAATTGAATGCCAGCAGGTGCGAAATGTTTTTTGCAATAACCAGCAATCTCTTCTGATGACCCGTAATGATCGGCCATATCAAAACAGGTAAAGCCATTTTCATAATACTGCATCATTGATTTTGCTGCAATGGCCGGATCTACTTTATTGCCTGATCTTTCCATATCAGCAATTTGCCATAATCCAATAATAGCTTTTGGAATTGTAAATTGATTATTCATAAAATTATTCTTGTGGTAGTTTTTTGAACGCTTCCTTTAAATGCGAGTTATTCTTCAGTAATCGTCTCCAATAGATAAAAAATATCAAAGATGCAATAAGCATTACAATCAACCAAACTAAACTTGGATAAAAATACCAAGATTTAGAAACACTATTAATGTCATGCTCAATCATTATCATTAAAAAGAAACAAAGTGATATAATTCCTGCTACGGCTATACATTTTTGTAGGGTGGTATTTTTAATGATGGAAATTTCTGCTGCCAAGGTGGGGTTGTATTTTGAAATACTTAAAACCGCAATACAGATTAAAATAAAGTTAGCCAGCATGGAGATGACCATGATATCAATTCCTAAAAAAATATCTGAAGCAAAATGAGTTCCTACAACACCACATGTTGCTACCACCCCACTAAATATAATTGCTTGATAAGGGCTTTGATAGTTAGCATGTATTTTCATAAAGCGTTTTGGAAACAATGCATCTTTAGACCAAGCAAAAACCAATCTAGAAACAGATAAGATCATGGATGGAAGGTCTTTTAATAGTGCAATACAAGCACCCCCCATAATTAAGAAAGACCACCACTTCGGTAACATATAACTAAGCAAGCTTGGAGCTGAAACTTCCTTCTCGATGGCTTCTTTTGCAATAAAATTCCAAGGAACTAATTGATAAATACTATAAGTAAAAACAATATAAAAAAGACCCACTAATAGAATGGTGATTAAAATAGCCCTGGGTAAATTTTTAGTAGGATTCTTAGCTTCGCCTCCAGCTTGTGCAATGGCATCAAATCCTATAAAACTTGCAAATAAAATAGCACTTGCAGAAACAATCGTTTTTAAATCCCAAGTAGCCAATTGAGTGGTAATTTGAATGCCTTTCTTTTCAAATACTGCCTGAATAAATGCTTCTCTTGTAGTACTCAAGCCAAAATAAATTACTAGGCCTGATAATAAAAATGTTATAATCACCAAACTAATTACAGTGACCTGATAAGTTTTGATGCCACGAATATTAATGAAAACAAAAAACCATAGTAAAAAAAGTGCAGCCCATAATCTATTATGTCCTTGTTCAAAAAAATGAAATTGATTTTCTCCAACAAGTAATACAATCATCTGATTAAAAAAAGGTATGACCATATAAGCCACCACACCCATTACAATAGATAATCCAAACCATTGTGAAAAACTAGCCGCAAAACCCCAGAAAGGATGCATGGATCTGCTTGCATATATATAAGTACCTCCAGCCCTTGGCATAGCGCTAGATAATATGGCGTAAGAAAAGGCTGCTAACAAGGAAGGAATGGCTGCTACAATAAATGCAATGCCAACATAGGGACCAATGCCTGGAACTGTTTTTTGAATTTGAAAGGGAACTATGTAAATAGAAGCGCCAATCATTGATGAGATTCCAGTAGCAATGAGGCCCGTTAAGCCCAGATTTCTTTTCAAATGTTCACCACTCATTTAGTACATATTATTTTTGATGGACGCTTTCAATATTCCAATATTATTTCCAGTCAATTCTAAAGCGCCTATGGAAGGTGGTACAGACCCAATTTGGTTCATCCTATCCAAAAAATCTCTGATAGAGAATGTTTTTCCTGACAACTCCATTTCTCTTGCATATTCAGCCATTGCTTCATCAATAAGGTGTTTTCCAGTGATATAGCTTGTTCCATATCCCGGTAGTCGCATATAAAGATGTTGTTCAAATTTCAATAATTTCTTTTCAGTTTTCATCCATCCCCTAGGTGTATACTGTGCGTGTATTTTTCCTGCTTCCTCCATAGTCATCTCATTAGCATGTGCATATAAAGAACCTAATCCTCTTGCTGCACGCTGCGCAATCAAGATATAAACAATCTCTCTCACCCTAGGATTATCATCGTAAAGTCCTGCATTCATAAAAATCTCTTCTACTGCAGTAGCCATGCCTTCATTTCTTGAATCGAAAATATTATACAATAATGGATCACGCCTAATCTCAGATGCATGTGGCTCGAGATCCATTTGCGCCAACTCAAACCAATGATAAAAATGAGAATATAATGGACGTGGGTCATAATGCATAGTGATTAAAAAGAAATTGCGTTTTTCTTTTGGAACAAAATTTCCTTGGTGCTCCCTCAAGGCAGGTTCATAATAATTTTTCATTGTTAATAGCTGCTGCTGATCAAGAAATTTCAGAAAACTCTTAACAGATTTTTCTTTCAATGCATCATAGTCTTCAACAGTATTGGCCTCGATAAGCATTGGCAAATTTCTGTTGCGGTGTTCCTCTAGTTTTAAAGAGGACCAAGCGCGTGAAAGTTCTCTTTTTAATAATACCACTTGGTCATCCCATGTCATAGGAACAAGGTGAACATTTTTTGCATACCAGTTATAATTTTCTTTGCCTATGCCAGAAGGACCTGTCTTCTTATAAGATTCAGCTTCAAGCCATTTTACTAGCTTTTCTGTAGAAGCCATTGATTGATTGATGATATTTTGAAGATCGCTATCTTGTTTAACGCCAGGTTTTGTAAGCAATTCATTTAAATCATCATTCTGAGATTGAATATCATTAATACCTGCAATCCAAAGTTCTTTGGCATTGCCTGTCAAATTCAATTTAGCCTGTTCATTCAAGGGTATGATTACTTTCAATTGATTGATCAAATTATTTTTGTCGGCAACAGAAAGTGGAAATGTATATTTCCATAAATCAATAACAGCATGATGCGTAGGTCCTTCATGTGCTGGAACATCACTGCGTTCCGTAAAAATAGTTTTATAAAAGGCCGGATCCCTATTCCATGGTTTTAAAACGCGATGATTAAAATCGTATCCATTCATTTCAGCCCAAACTAGCATCCAATCCACTTTCTGCTCAATAGTCATTGAGCTTGTATCAATCTCATTTAATCTTGATTGCAAGCGCTTGAAAGCAGGCAGTCTTTTATTAAAGCTAAGCACAGTATAATCTGGAGCCCCTTTTAATAAAGGCGGTTTTTCAAAAGCACGCCAGTCTTTGAAAAGAGATACAAGTGATGTATAATTATTTGTTTGCTTTTGTTGGGAGATTCCTGATGCGCCTATCAACGAAAACATCAAAAGCAATAGAAGTTTTGAGATGGAATTACTATGTTTCATAAAGTAAATTTTTGGAGATCATGAAGATCGTAAATTTCATTTGAATTATAGCGCCTTAATTATTATAAAGATGCTAAAAACCCTTAAAGCAGGGAGTTTATATCTATTCCTAACTACTTAAACAAATACAGTTTTAGACCATTTTTTTACTTAAATTCAGGTCGTCAAAAATGAAATAATACTATGCGTTTTATCCTTTATTTTCTTTTGTTATCTAATCTTACTTTATCCGCTCAGGTGCTCGACTTCAACAAGTTATCCTCTCTGAAGATCAGAAACCTGGGTCCTGCTAATATGAGTGGAAGAATCACCTGCATTGATGCATTAAAATCAAATCCAAAAATTATCTATGTGGGCGCAGCCTCTGGAGGTGTTTGGAAATCTGAAAATGGAGGATCCTCATGGAAGCCTATTTTTGATGAGCAGCCTACACAAAATATTGGCGCTATTTCTATTCAGCAGAGCAACCCTAAAGTAATATGGGTAGGCACAGGCGAAGGGAATCCCCGTAACTCGATGAACCTAGGAATGGGCATCTTTAAAAGTGAAGACAGCGGTCGAACATGGAAACATATGGGCCTGGCAGCCACTAAAACAATCCATCGAATTATTATCGACCCTCGTAATCCCAATATAATTTATGTGGGCGCCATGGGAGATCCTTTCACAGCGGATTCCAATCGCGGCTTGTATAAAACCACCGACGGTGGCCAACACTGGAAACAAATTTTATTTTCAAATACTGCTTCTGGTGTAGCAGATCTTGTGATGCATGAATCAAATCCAGATAAACTCATTGTTGCATTATATGAACACCATAGAACGCCCTACTATTTTGTTTCTGGTGGAAAAGGATCAGGTATCTATATCACTAACAATGGTGGTGCGCAATGGGAAAAATTATCAGATGCCAATGGTTTACCAGCGGGTGAATTGGGAAGAGTGGGAATTGCTATAGCACCTAGTAATCCAAATAGAGTGTATGCAAAAGTAGAAGCGAAAAAAAATGCATTGTATAGAAGTGAGGATGGAGGTATGCATTGGAAAATGATTAATGAGAATCCGCGATTTACAAATAACCGTCCCTTTTATTTTCAAGACCTTGCTGTAGACACAAAAGATCCCGATCGTCTATACAATATATATCAACCTTTGTCAGTTAGTTATGATGGTGGTGTAAAGTTTGATCCAACACCAATGATACCGGCAGATGAAACAAAAGGCATCCATGCCGACTTCCACGCCATCTGGATTAATCCAAATGATGCGCAACATTTTATAATTGGTGGAGATGGTGGCTTGGGCATCACCTATGATCATGGGAAGTCTTGGTATTTTCCAGAAACAATTCCTGTTGCACAATTTTATCATGTGAATGTTGATTACGAAACGCCATTCAATGTTTATGGTGGCATGCAGGATAATGGAAACTGGTCTGGTCCTGCCTATACTTGGAAGCGCGGGGGTATACGAACATTGTATTGGCAATACTTAGTGGGTGGAGATGGTTTTCATATTGCACCTGACCTAGTTGATGCAAGATTTGGTTATGGTACTTCGCAAAATGGAGATTTGTATCGTTATGATAAACAAACAGGATATTATCAAAGCATTGCACCCACTGCAAAAGAGGTCTCAACCTATTTGCGATTCAACTGGAATGCTGGATTTGCAAAAGACCCATTCAATGAAAATGCTGCATACTATGGTTCTCAATTTCTACACAAGACTACAGATAAAGGAAAAAACTGGAAAACCATTTCAACTGATCTCACCACCAATAATCCAGAACATCAAAAACCTGATTATGGTGGATTGACGCTCGATGTATCTGGTGCAGAAAATTACAATACCATTATTGCCATTGCGCCAAGTTTTCTTGATAAAGATCTTATTTGGGTAGGCACCGATGATGGACAAGTGCAAGTCAGTGAGAATGGGGGAATATCTTGGAATAATCTTACCAAAAATATTATCGGACTACCCGATGGTGCATGGATACCACAAATACATACTTCGAGATATGAAAAAGGAACGGCTTGGTTAGTAGCAAATAATTATCGCAAAGGAGATTATGCATCCTATTTATTTATGACCACTGATTATGGTAAAACATGGAAAAATATAATTGATGCAAATCAGGTAAAGGGTTATGCATTAAGTTTTATTCAAGATCCGGTAGAGAAGAAATTAGTTTTTCTAGGAACTGAAAATGGATTGTGGGTGAGTATCAATGAAGGTAAAGATTGGGTACCCTTCAAAAATGGTTTTCCAAATGTATCAACAATGGACTTAGTTATTCAAGAAAAAGAATCGGCATTGGTGGTGGGAACCTTTGGTAGAGCCATATGGGTACTTGACGACCTAAAAAGTTTACGTGAAATTGTAAGAGGAAATACCAAAGAAAAAATAAATACTCTACCTATGAATGAAGTCATTCAGGTAAAAGGATTGTTCATTGCACCTCCAGGCAATATTTGGACAGGATTTGGTACCACATTCGAAGGGGAGAATCGACCCTTCCAAGAAGCAGCCATTCCAATTTATATCAATGATCTTCCTTCAAAAGAAGATAAGGTTGAAGGATTCATTATAAATAGTAAAGGGGATACCATTCAAAAATTAAATGGACAAATGCTGATGCAAGGATTGAATTATATTCAATGGAAGCTGGATGAAAATCGCGAATACTTATCAGCAAACTATGATCCAAATGAATCAAGAGGTATACCTGTGCTTCCTGGAACTTATATAGCGGTATTCAAATATAAAGGGGTTCAGTCAAGCACCAGTATTAAAGTCATTTCAGATCCACGATTTAAGATGAAGGAAGAAGTAGATCAGGAATTGTATCGTTATAATAAAGCGCTCAATTTTGAAGTTGGAAAATTGAAGTCTCTTTTTAACTTGATAAATTCTTGGGAGAATGAATTGAAAAAAATACATGAAAAATTATCTAAGCAAACTAAAAAAGAAAAAGCATTAAAAAATGTGAATGGGATGATGGATATGGTGAAGCAATTAAAATTAGTAGGTAAAGATAGCCCTGGTAATCGTCAAGTGGGCGCATGGCAGAGCGTTAGAATTACTCCAACTTCTGCCATCAATGAAGCAGAGAAAGTGTCGATGGCAAGAGTAGATGTCCCGTCTGAACAAGATTGGAAAAGAATTAGCGATGCTGCTGTATTAATTGACAATTATAAGCTTCAATTAAGTCAGTTTGAAATTTCAAGCTGGAAAAAATTTATTACGCTATATAAATAAAGCAACTAATTAAATTGGGACTAGACATGCTCTTTATTTAATTTCAGTATAATCAATATGTTTAACATTTTCATCCACATTCACTTTTGATCTATAGCTTGGCGTATAGGCGCATCCGTTGTATCCACAACCAATTTTATACTTTGCACCAATAATTGCATATATAGCCAAGATTAAGCCAAATATACCCGACATATAATCGTTTTGTATGTACCCTGTATAACACATTGCTGCACTCAACAGTAATCTAAATGTTAGTGTATAATCAATTTTAGAAAGTAATTTTCTCATGTTTGTTATTTTTACAAAATTACGATTTTGAAATACCCTGCTTTGTGATAAATATTACATTGCTTCAAAAACCGTATATTCACAGTTGAATTTATCTTATATGTTACCAAAAGAAACACTTAGAAAACTATTCCCCGATTGGGAGGATGGCTTATACGATGCCATCATCAATGTGGCAGAATTGAAAGAAGCAAAAGCAGGTACTACCCTCTTAAAGATGGGACAGAATATCAAATCTGCCATGTTGGTGGTAGAAGGAACTATTAAACTTTATCAGGAAGACGAAACAGGAGGTGAATATTTTATGTACCATTTAAATCCAGGAGAAGCCTGTGCGGTTACTTTGGTTTGCAACTACCATCATGAACAAAGTCAGGTATTGGCCAAGGCGGTGACTGATATACAATATCTAGCCATCCCTATTGAATTTATGGAAAAATGGTTGAACGAATTTAAAAGCTGGCATTATTTTGTAATTAAAACCTACCGTAGTAGGTACGAAGAACTTTTAAAAACAATTAATGAAATTGCGTTTAAAAATATGGACGAGCGATTAGAATTTTATATTCTAAAATATGTGAAACAATTCGGTGCCATTGTGAATTTAACCCATCAGGATATAGCCAACGATTTAAACACTTCAAGAGAGGTAGTTAGTCGCCTCTTAAAGAAAATGGAGCATAACGGTTGGATTGTTATGAACCGAAACTCTTTTGACTGGATCAAAAAATAATACATAGTAGTGTGATATATATCACCCAATTAAGTATTGGGGTTCTGTACTTTTATGCTAGTAAAATTTAACACTATGCAAAATATCATTCAATCTATTAAGGAAAAAAAGGGGACTTTATTGGACGTTAGAAGCCCTATGGAATTTGAAGAAAACCATATTTTAGGCGCTATCAATATCCCTTTGGATACCATTGAATCCAATGTGCAAAAAATTTCAGAAATGCAAAAGCCCATTGTGGTTTATTGCTTAAGTGGAGGCCGTAGCTCGATGGCTACTGGCATCTTGCAACAAAATGGTATACAAGATATTTATAATGGAGGAGGAATTTTTAGCTTAAATAACATCATAAACAATAATTAATATGTTCAGCTTTTTCAAAAAACTATTTGGCCCTGGAACTGATTTTAAAGCACTCAAAGAGGCAGGCGCCATTATTTTAGACGTTCGTTCTCCTCAAGAATTTGACAGAGGTAATATTAAGGGATCCAAAAATATTCCTGTAAATAATATTCAAAGAGAAATAAACAATATTAAAAAGTGGAATAAACCCGTAATTACAGTTTGTCAAAGTGGCGCTAGAAGTGGTATGGCTAAATCTGTATTAAAAACTGCAGGAATTGAAGTATATAATGGTGGTTCTTGGTTTGGACTTCAATCAAAAATAAAATAACTATGACTTTATTATTTCAAAAGTATAAACGAGACTTAATTGGCATTAGCCTTGGAGCAGTGGCTGGTTTCTTATATTGGAAATTTGTAGGTTGTTCTAGTGGCACCTGCATGATTACTTCAAAGCCAATTAACAGTACATTGTATGGCGCTCTAATGGGTTTTTTAGTGGCAGGAATTTTTAAAAAAGATAAGTAAAAATATAAACACTACTTCAAAAAATTAGTATAATTGAATGTCTATCATTCAAAAAATAAAAAAGGACTTACCATTTAACGTAAGTCCTTGATTTTAACAGAACTCAATTTTTTAGTTTACTTTAGACTAAGGATTTACAGCATAATAATTTGCAAACTTATGAGTGATCTAAAAGCCGGCATTTATATCAAAAGCACTGACGCTTTGAATGGCAGCTCCTTCGAGCATACAACTATTCTACTGGTCAAACACAATGAAGAAGAAAGTTTAGGCTTTGTAACAAATAAACCCTTTGGAAAGTCCTTGCATGATCTAATTGAATTCAATCACAGTAAACCATTTCCACTAATGGATGGGGGCCCCGTTGATAGAGAACACCTCTTTGTATTACACAAGCGACCAGACCTTATTGATGGGAGCGAAAAAATGAACAGTGGTCTTTATTTGGGTGGCCATATGGAGCAAGTAATAGAAGCCATCAACACCGGGTCTGCCACTCAAGAAGAAATTCAAATCTTTATTGGCTATTGCGGATGGGATGCGGGAGAATTGGAAGCGGAGCTGGAAGAGGGAAGCTGGACATTCAATTAAGACTTTGTAAAAACCATGCAGTGCTGCCATGGAAGATTATCTATATTTTTATCAAATACAAAACCTGCTGCTTTAAATTCTTTAATGGCCTGGGCTTTACTCATTTTATGAATGGTTTTAATGGGTACAGCTGGATCTTCGGACCTAAATTCTACAAGTACTAACTTGCCGCCCGGTTTTAATGCAGCTCGCATTGATAAGGCCATTTCATAAGGATAAGAAAATTCATGATATACATCCACTAACAACATTATATCAACGGTATTTTCTGGTAATGACAGTTCTTGTTCTGAACTCAATACCGGTACTATATGTGATAATTTTTCTTGTTTGATTCTTTCGTTTAAGTAGGCAATCATTTTTGGCTCAACGTCTACTGCAAAAACTTTACCAGTGCCCACCATTTTTGAAAGTAGTGCACTATGGTAACCACTACCCGCTCCTATATCAGCAATAACCATTCCTGGTTTTACGGCTAAATTTTTTAATAATTGAGAGGTATTTTCTTCCATTTCTCTTTCATCCCTTTCAAGCCAATCTATTCCGTAATGACTCATTACTTGTGCAATTTGTCTGCCCTTGTACCACTTATTAATACCGTTGGGATCCCCAGCACTTATTCTATAACCCTCTTGCCCCAATGCAAATAGGGAGAGCGATAGAAAAGCAAAAACTAGAATATAGGGTTTAAATGTATGCATGGAACTATTTTGGATAACGAAGTTAATTCTATAAGTAATATTTTTTTATTTTTATACTACCAAATGTTAGTATAATTGTACCTGATTTGACCTAAATTGGCTTTGTTTACCCTATAAGATTTATATTAATATAATGAATACATTTTTTGACTATCAAAATACACAAGTAGCAAACTTACCCTTGCATCTTAGAAAGTATATTGTGCCTCAAGACTATGAAAAGTATACCCCTGTAGATCATGCTGTATGGCGTTATGTAATGCGACAGAATTATAGTTACTTAAAAAATGTTGCTTATTACCCTTATATTCCTGGTTTAAAAAAAGCTGGACTGACAATTGAAAAAATTCCAAGCTTGCAAGAAATCAATAATGCACTTGCAGCAATTGAATGGGGTGCGGTTACAGTAGACGGTTTTATACCACCGGCAGCATTTATGGAATTTCAAGCTTATCGTGTATTAGTAATTGCGGCGGACATAAGACAACTTGAACATATCGAATATACTTCCGCCCCAGACATCATACATGAATCCGCTGGACATGCCCCTATTATTAGCGATACTAAATACAATCAATATTTAAGTTATTTAGGAAAAATTGGAACCAAGGCATTATTTTCTTCAAAAGATTATGAATTATATGAATCGATCCGTGCGCTTTCTATTATAAAAGAAATGCCTAATGTTGATAAAGAAGTGCTAGCAAAAGCAGAAGCCTTGGTTTTATACAATCAACAAAATTTAGGCACGCCTTCTGAAATGGCACTATTAAGTAGGTTGCAATGGTGGTCTGTGGAATATGGTTTAATTGGTGATATTAATAATCCTAAAATTTATGGAGCAGGTTTACTTTCCTCTATTGGAGAAAGTGCTTCTTGTATGCAACCAGAAGTCAAAAAAATAATATACACTATTGATGCTTTAAAAGTTGGATACGATATTACTAAAGAACAACCTCAACTTTTTGTTACACCTACTTTTCAAAATTTAATTGATGTTTTAGAGCAATTTGAGTCTACTATGGCTTACAGAGTGGGCGGACTAGAAAGTGTTACAAAGGCAATAGAATGTAAAAATATTTGTACAGCCGTATTTAGTTCAGGCTTGCAATTGTCTGGGGTGTTTAGTAAAGTCTATGCAGATACCAATCATGCAATTAAATATATCAATACACAGGGGCCAAGTTCACTTGCTTTTAAGGATCAACTTTTAGTAGGCCATGATGTAAATTACCATGCGCATGGATTTGGATCTCCTGTTGGAAAACTAAAGGACGCCATTAAGTCATTAGAAGACTTTACTCCATCAGATCTTTTATCGGCTGGAATTATAGTAGACAAAGTCGTTGCTTTGACTTTTGAGAATGGCATTGTAGTAGAAGGAAAATTAGTAGGTCAGACTTATATGGAAGATAAGCTTGTCCTACTCAGTTTTGCAGATTGCAAGGTGACAGATATAGAAGGCAATGTGTTTTTCGAGCCAGCTTGGGGCATGTTCGATATGGCCATTGGGTATGCCATTGTTTCGGTATTTAATGGATCGGCAGATAAAAAAATATTCGAAGACCAATTGCATATTTCTGAACAACCTACCCATCAACAAAATTATACTGCGAAGGATTTGCAATACCAATCCTTGTTTAATCAAATAAGAACCTATAGAGAAGAAGGCAAGTCAGATGATACCTTGCATCAAATTTGGCATGGTATTAAAAATGAATTTGAAACAGATTGGCTTGGCACTATGGAGTTATTAGAATTAGCAGACACTATGCCATCGGAACAAGCATTGGCCAAGGAGTTAAGAACTTTTTTAAATGCTCAGTCCTTTACATATCCGGCTTATACAAAATTAATCAAGGACGGCTTAAAGATTATTGATACTAAACTGAAGTTTGAATAATTGCCCAAGCCAATTCAGTTTCGTTATTAGAGAGGGCCGCTTTAATTTCTTGTATTTTTTGGGGAGATAATTTTAATTCATTAGTAGTATCCAATAAAGGCGTAATATTTGTATTGGCTAATTGTGCTTTTTCGTTTGCTGTGAATAAACTACTTTCTTTTATTACTTTAGGTAGCTGATCAAAGCCAATACCTAATTTAGTATTTGGCTTTTCTACTTTAAATAAATTAGCTTCTGTAATTCTTGCATACCAGTCTCCTCCAAGACGAGCTACTAAATCTAATTTTGCTTGATCAATATGATTACTTGCATCTAGAATCGATTCATGTAAATGAATTTTTTTAATTTCTGCCAATACTAAATTACCCGCACCTGCATTCTCTCCTAATGAAATTACTTCTTGTACAATACATTCCAATTGAATGGGCGCTTCCGCTACCCTTGGCGGCCTTACCAATTCAGATGCCAATTCAGTAAAACCTGCTTTTATAAATTCATTGGTTCCTTTAGGATAATCACAACTTGACAAAGACATTTGTTGCACCATATTATAGTTCACAATATTAATTACACATTCTGGAACGACTTTAACATTCTCAAGTGTATGCTTAGTGGTATTATCTCTTACTCTTCGGGATGGAGAGAAAATACAAATTGGGGGGTTCATGCTAAACAAATTAAAAAAACTAAAAGGACTTAAGTTCACATTCCCTTCTAAGTCAATAGTAGATGCAAAGCAGATAGGCCTTGGCGCAATCGCATATTGTAAATACTGTTGTATTTCTTGTGTGCTTAGTTGATCTGTGTCTAATGTTAACATGAAAATATTTTAAACAATTATTTTTTGAGTGCTAAGATAGACCAATCTGTAGCTTCAGCTTTGATGGTATTGACCAATGTACCCAATCCGTCGATGGTCATTTTTACTGTATCATTCGCTTGCAGCCATTGTGGTTCATAATTTGGATTATGCAATTTTCCCGTTCCATTTAATTCCAAGAAGCATCCTGTACCAACAGTTCCAGATCCAATCACATCGCCAGGAAAAACAGTTACGCCGTAAGAACATCTTTCAATGATCTCTGCAAATGTCCAGTCCATATCTTTTACATTTCCTTCTGAAACTAATTTGTCGTTCACCCAACACTTCATAGATAAATTATAATTATTACCTACATGCCCTTG